>SXGQ01896341.1_pt1 | contig 59374 bp, 47 predicted proteins | sample 3178371 | NCBI WGS metagenome assembly SXGQ01 (sample SAMN11356859, study PRJNA531348) | freshwater metagenome | isolation source: freshwater sample F1-20 | place: China: Fuxian Lake, Yuxi | collected 2017-12-25
GTTCATCTCCCGCGCGGCGTTCGGTTACATCAACGCCAGCGGCAAGCACGTCGTCGCCGTCGACCGTCGCAACGGTTACCCGTTGCCCTACCGCCTCTTCTACTCGAAGAACCTCGACAACCTCTTCATGGCCGGCCGCCACATCTCCGTCACCCACGAGGCCCTCGGCACCGTACGCGTCATGCGCACGATCGGCAGGATGGGCGAAGTCGTCGGCAAGGCCGCCTACCTCGCGGTCCGTGAGAAGACCAACCCCCGCGGCGTCTACCAGGAACACCTGCCCGCCCTCATCAAGCTGATGGAACAGCCCGGCCGCATGCGCCGCACCAGCCTGGACGGTGAACTCGCGCTCGACACCTCGATCGCCGACTACAAGCAACTCCCAGTGGGGCGAATGAACGCCGACCTCGGCAAGGCCGCCGGTGCGCCGAACAAACTCACCGCCGACGAAAAAGCCGAACTGGCCAAGCTCCCGGGCATCGTCGTCGACGACTCGGAAGCCAAGCTCAAGGGCAACTGGAACGCCGGCCACGGCATCCCGCACCTCGGTGCCGGCTACCACTACGCCCCGAAGGGCGACAACGAAGCCGTGTACGCCTTCAAGATCCCGCAAGCCGGCCGTTATGAAGTCCGCCTCTACTGGGCCGGCCACGAAAACCGCGCCAGCAACACGACCGTCACCCTCAACCCGACGGGCAAGCAGGTCGTGACGCTCACGGCGGACCAGAAGACCAACCCCGAAGGCGGCTTCCGACTCCTCGGCACCTACGAATTCGCGGCGGGCGCCCACACCCTCACGATCGGCGGCAAGAATGCCAACGGCAACATCCACGCCGACGCGGTGCAGCTGGTCCCCGCCAAATAAAGCATGGGGCGACTGCAAGCCTGGGCGGTGCGGCTCTGGCGTCTTGGGGCGTTGGGCGTCGCCGTCTGGCTCCTGCAGTTGACGACGCCCACGCCGGACTCCGCCTTGGCGCAGCTCACGGTGGCGGACGCCCAGGCCTTCTTCCCCGAAGCGGTCGCGATCAAACCCGGCCCCCAAGCCACGTTGGTCGTCCGCGATCAGTATCAGAACAAGATCGGCCTCCTGCTCACGACCCAGCCCGAGGCCGAGAAGGTCCTCGGTTACCAAGGCCCCAGCAACATCCTCGTCGCGCTCGACAACCACGACCGCGTCGTCGGCACGCGCATCTTGTCGTCGGAGGACACGCCTGGCCACGTCGACAAGCTCCGCGACAACCCCAAGTTCGCGAAGTCGCTGCGCGATTGGCGCCCCACGTCGGAGCCTGCCCCGAAGCTGGAAGGCTACGCCGGATCCACGCTCACCGCGCTGTCCATCGTCCAATCCATCCAGCAACGCACCGCAGGGACCTATGCCTCGCTGCGCTTCCCCACCCCGCTTTCGCTCGATGAAGTCAAGCAGCTGGGCTTCCCCTCCGCCGCGGGTTTCGAGCGCAACGTCCCGCGCCTCGGCTGGAACCTCGTCCGGGACGCCCAAGGCAAAGCCCTCGGCTACGCCGTCCGCTCGTCACCGTCGTCCGACGAGATCAACGGCTACGCCGGGCCCTCGGAAACGCTCATCGCCGTCGACGTCGACCAGTTGACCATCCGGAAGATCGTCCTCCGCGAAACCTACGACACGACCCACTACGTCCAACGCATCCACGACGACGAGCAATACCTGAAGTCGCTCACGAAGTGGAACACGAAGGAATGGCCCAAGGTGGACTTCACGAGCGCCCAGCTCGAAGGGGTGGCCGGGGCGACCCTGACGAGTTATGCGATCGCGGAAGGCATCAAGCAGCGCTTCGCGGACGACGCCAAGGGCGAGCTCGCCAAACGCAGCGGAACTTGGGAAATCATCCAACAGGCGGCCGGCTGGTGCTTCCTGGCGGGGGCGCTCCTGATGACCTTCACGAACCTGCACGGCAAGCCATGGGTCCGGACGGTTTGGCAACTGCTGCTGGTGGCCGGACTCGGGCTGTGGCTCGGGCAGTTGATCTCGCTCTCGCTCTTCGTTGGCTGGGCGCGCCACGGCCTTCCGGGCGGACCGACCGCCGGCCTGGTGGCCCTCGGCGCGATTGCCCTGCTCATCCCTTGGTCCACCCGGCGCCAAGCCTATTGCCACCAGATCTGCCCGCACGGCGCCGCCCAAGAACTCCTGGGGCGCTTCCCCAAGCTCCACCTCCGTCTCTCGGCGCAGACGCACCGCTGGCTCCGCGTCATCCCGTTCGTCCTCCTGGGGGGCGCGTTCTTGGCCGCGCTGCTCTGGCCGCGCTGGAGCTTGGGCCAACTGGAACCCTTCGACGCTTGGTTGCTCAGCGGCGTCGCGCTCAGTTCGGCCATCATCGCCGTCCTTGGGCTCATCGTGGCCGTCTTCATTCCCCAAGGCTTCTGCAAATATGGCTGCCCGACCGGCGCGCTCCTGAACTTCACCCGCACGCAAACCCAACACGAGACCTGGGCGAAGCGCGACACCTTCGCCGCGCTTCTCCTGCTCGTCGGCGCCCTGCTCACGCTGGGTCGGCCCCGCGAAAACCTCGACCTTGTCACGGGGCAAACCGAACCCTCGGCACCCGTCACCGAGATGCATGGCGGGGGCTTCGGCACGACGTGGACGGTCAAGGTCCGCGGCCCCATCGCCGACCGCACGACGCTGCACAAGGACATCGAAGCGGAGATCAATCGGGTGGAGTTCTCGCTCTCCCATTGGCGAAAGGGCTCGCAGACCAGCCGCTTCAACGAACTCGAGTCCACGCAGGCGATGACGATCGACGCCGAGATGGCCGCGCTCCTCACCTTCACGCAAAAACTCTGGACGGCAACCGAGCGAAACTACGACATCACCGTCGCGCCGCTGACCAGCCTCTGGGGCTACGGGCCAGCGGGGAACCAGCTGCCCTTGCCGTCCGCGGAAAAGCTCCGCGAGACCCTGACCTTCGTCGGCTCGGATAAACTCGCCTTGGACGCACCCAACGGGAGCCTCCGCAAGAGCCACCCACGCGTGCAGTTGGACCTCGGCTCGGTGCTGCAAGGCTACGCCGCCGACCGCTTGGCCCAAGTCCTCCGCCAAGCCGGACAAAAGGAATTCCTCATCGAAGTCGGCGGCGAACTCTTGGCGGCGGGCAGCTGGCAGGTCGGGATCGAAGACCCCTTCAATCCCCGCATGATGATCGCCAAGCCCGTGCTCAAGGACATGGCCCTCAGCACCTCCGGTCTTTACCGCGCCAAGCGCCAAGCCGAAGGTAAATCCATCGCGCACATCCTCTCCCCGAAGACCGGCCAGCCCGTGGAGCCGACCCTCGAACTCTGCTGCGTCTACCACGCGAGTGGCCTCCAGGCGGACGGCTGGTCGACCGCTTTGATGGCCGCTGGCTGGAAGGACGCGCAGGCCCTCGCCGACCGCGAAGGCCTCGCCGTGATGCTCGTCGGCGCCAAGGGCGAAACCTGGAAGTCGAAGGCGCTGCAGGCGCCCAAGTAAGCCCGCTTACTTCAGGACTTTCGTCAGGGCTTCGCTCCAGCGCTGCGCGATCTTCTCGGCGCCCTGCGCATTGGGATGCACGAGGTCGGCGATGGTGTCCTTCGCAGGATCAAAGCCGGTGGCGAGGTCGACAAGGTAAACCGGCTGCCCGGGGCGATGCAATTCCTTGACCAGACCCGCCAGCGCGGCGTTGAGGTCGGGGATGTAACTGTACTTCGGCAACTTGCCGCTAGGGATGACCTGGGCCACGAAGACGATAGCCTTCGGGTTGAGGCGCCGGGCGGTCGCGATCATCTCTCGGTGCGCGGCGACGATGCCGGCGATGGGCTTCTCCTCGACGAAGTGATTGTGGCCCGCCTGCAACATCAGCACATCGGCCGGCTGCGCCTTCAACTTGGCTTCCAGGATCGAGGCGAGGTATTCGGCATTCTTACCGCCATAGCCTTCATGCCAAAGCACTCCCTGCGGAGTATCCGTCGCCTGCGAGCCAACGAAGACAAAACGCACACCGGCAGCCTGGAGCTTCGCCGCCAACGGAATGCGATACGTCGCGAAGGTCTTACCGCCTTGGGTAATCGAATCCCCGACCGCCATGATACGCGTCACGACGGGTTCGGCCGCGGCGAGGCCGCAGGCGAAGCAAAGACAGAGGAGGCGCAAGACCATGTGCGAAATCAGCCGAGGAACTTCAGGAACTGTTCCGCCAGCAAGGCCATCGCCAAGCCCGAGAACCCAATGAGGGTCTCGGTGATGGTCCAGGTGCGCAAGGTCTGGCCCACGGTCAGGCCCAGGCATTCCTTGACCATCCAGAAGCCGCTATCGTTGAGGTGGGACAGAAAGAGTGAACCGCAGCCGATCGAAATGACCATGAGCTCGGGGCTCGTGCCGGGGTTGGCCGCCAGGACGGGGGCGATGAAGCCCGCCGCGACGGTGATGGCCACGGTCGCAGATCCCGTGGCGACGCGGATGAAGGCCGAGACGAGCCAGCCATAGACCAGCAAGGGCAAGCCAGCCGAGGCCGCCAATTCGGCGAGCTGCTTGTCCACCCCGGCCGTACGCATCACGAGCGCGAAACCGCCGCCGGCGCCGACCAAAATCAAGGTCATGCCGATACCCGCCACGCTTTGTTCGGAAAACTTCAGCAGCTCGCCGGCGGAACGGCCGCAACGTCTACCGAAGGCCCACATCGCGAAGAGCACCGACAGAAGCAGGGCGATCACGGGGTGACCGACGAAAAGCCCCACCTTCCCCCAGAGCGCCTCCTTCGCTTGCAGCAGCTCGACCAACGTACCGGCCAACAGCAGGATGACCGGCAGCAGTACGGTAAAGATCGTGAGCCCGAACGTCGGCAAAGTCTGGCCTTCCGTCACCGACGGCGCAAAGGCCGGCGTGGCGACGTCGACGCGTTTGACGGCGAGCTTGGCGAAGAACGGACCGGCGATCGCGGCGACGGGGATGCCGAGGACGAGCGCCCAGAGGATGACCTTGCCCATGTCGGCATGCAGGGCCTCGATCGCGATGACCGGGCCGGGATGCGGCGGCATGAGGCCGTGCATGACCGACAAGAAGGAGAGCATCGGCAATACCAACAGGAGAAACGGTTTACCGGTTTCCTTCGCCAAGGTGATGACGATGGGCAGGATGAGCAGCAGGCCGACCGCGAACCAGGTCGTCATGCCGATGCACAGCGCCAGCAGGATGATGCAGAGGCCGATATGGTCCGGCCCCAAGGCCGAGATGAAACGCTTGGCGAGGACGCCGGCACCACCCGATTCGGCGAGTAGCTTACCGAAGACCACGCCCAAGACGATGATGGTACCAGTGCCGGCCAAGGTGTTGCCGAAACCCGTCTGAAAGGCCTTAAGCACCCCGGCCATCGTGAGCGGAAGCACGCCCGGCACCACCAGCTGCGTAACCACGACCATCGCGCCGAGCGCGAGCGAACTCAGCAGGAGCGCGATGAAGGGGTTGAATTTCAGCCACGTGACGAGGCCGACCAAAACAGCGATGGCGAGGAGCGCGTAGAGCATGGCGGAAAGTTTAGGCCTTGGGCGGGGCGACCGTGGCGCGGGTGGCCCCCGTGCTGATGCCGCCATCGACGAGGAGGGTCTGGCCGGTCACATAGCGGCTTTCCTCGGAAGCAAGGAAAACCACGGGGCCGGCGAGGTCGTTCGCCGCGCCTGGGCGCTTGAGCGGGATCCGGTCGCAAAGGTATTCGACCCATTCTTTCTGTTCGTAGAGCACCGCGTTCTGCGCGGTCTTGAACCAACCCGGGGCGAGGCAATTCACGGTGACGCCATGGCGGCCCCAATCGTCGGCCAGACTCATCGTCAGTTGCTTCACGCCTCCGCGGCTCGCGCCGTACGGGGCGAGGCCCGCATAGCCGGCGACGCACGTCACGGAACCGATGTTGATGATCCGTCCATAACCACGGGCGATCATGCCCGGAGCGACCGCCTGGGCGGTGAAGAACGTCCCGCGCAGGTTCGTGTCGAGGATGGTGTTCCAATCCTCCCAAGTCACCTCCAGGGCGGGCTTGCGGATGTTGCAGCCCGCGTTGTTGACGAGGATGTCGATGCGGCCCATCTGACGCTCCACGTCGGCGACCGCGGCCTTGATGCTGGCGCCGTCCCGGACATCGAGGGCGACCGCGCAGGTACGTCGGCCGAGGGCTTCGATCTCCTTCCGGAACGCATCGAGCTTGGAGGCATCGCGGCTGGACATGGCGATATCGGCGCCGGCCTGCGCGAGGGCGCGGGCGAAATGTTGGCCCAGGCCACGGCTGGTACCCGTGATGAAGGCGACCTTGCCGGCGAGGCTGAAGAAGGGAGAGGACATCAGTTCTGGGGAGCGAGGATGACCTTCATGACGCCCGGGGCGCCGGCATAGAGCTTGGCGAACCAATCGGCACCCTGTTCGAGCGGGGCGACGGCGGAGATGATTCTGTCGACCTTGATCTGCTTGGTCGCGAGGAGCTCGATGCAGCGCGGGATCTCCCCGGCGGAAGCGCACGACCCCTGCAGGCGGAGCTGGCGGGTGACGACGATTTGCAGCGGGAGTTCCGTCTTGGGCGAAAGGTTGCCGACGAGCGTCACCGTGCCGCCCTTGCGGACCGCATGGATGGCGGACAGCACCGTGGCGTTGAGTCCGACGCACTCGAAGGCCGCATCGGCGCCCTGCCCCTTCGTCAGGGCCTTCACGAATTCCGTCAGGTCGCCGCCGGTCTTGGCGTTGAAACGGTGGGTCGCCCCGAGTTCACACGCGACATCCAGGCGGGAGTCCTCGGTGTCGACGGCGATGAGCTGGGTGAAGCCCGCGATCTTGGCCGCCTGGAGCGTCAGCAGGCCGATCATGCCCGTGCCGACGATCACGGCGGTGTCGCCCGGGGCGCAAGGTGTGAGCCGCACCGCGTGCACGCCGACGGAAACGGCCTCGATCATGGCCGCCTCATTGAAGCCCAAGGCGTCAGGCAACACGTGTACGATGCGGGCCGGGACGGTGACGAATTCGGCGAAGGCCCCGTGGCGGCGGTAGTCGCCGCAGGAGACGCCGAGGACCTGGCGGTTATCGCAGAGGTTCACGTCGCCGCGCTGGCAGTGGACGCACTCGCCGCAGAAGACCGTGGAGTCGAAGGTCACGCGCTGGCCGGGTACGAGGTGCTTCACTTCGGCGCCGACCCCGGTGATGACGCCGGCGGCCTCGTGGCCCATGACGAGGGGCGGGATGCGCCGGCCCGTGGAACCATCGTACCCATGGATGTCGGAGCCGCAGATGCCGCAGGCCTTGACCTGGATGAGGACGTCGGACGGGCCACAGACCGGGTCGGCGACCGTCGTGTAGGACATCTGTTTATATTCCGTCAGCAGCAGGGCCTTCATGGGGGTACCTCTTTATTGGTCGGGTTCTGACCACGAGCAAGCCCAGCCTCGTCCCCCGGCGGGCCGACCAACAAAAAGCCCCGGCGGGGCCGGGGCTGAGTGGTCGACGTTCAGGCCAGATTACTTCTTTTCGCCGCAGCAACCCGAGCCGGACTCGGTGGAACAGCAGGAGCCGGCGGAGCTGTCGGACTGGCAGCCGCACGGACAGGCGGAACAGCAACCGCAGCACTTCTTCCAAGCGACGTAGGTCAGGAACAAGCAGGCCAAGACAGCGAAGATGACCACCGGGTCCTTGAGGCCACCGAACATGAACTGGTGGACGCAGGCGAGGTTGAAGACGATGGCACCGATGATGACGAGGCCAAGGGTCCGCAGGCGAGGCAATACGAGCAGCAGGCCGCCGACGATTTCCATGACCTTCACAAGCTTAAGGTAGCCGGTGGAGGACATGGCGCCGATGAAGGCCGCGGCCGGGGAACCTTCGGGCAGCGGCGGGATCGTGATGAACGGGAAGAAGAAGTTGAGTCCGAAGACGATGAAGATCGCGCCGAGGAGGACGGCGACGATGTTGGCGGCGAGTTTCATGATGGTTGGGCGGAAATCAGAGGGCCTTGTGCGAACCGTCGCAGAGGGCACCCTTCTTGGAGTGCTTGCAGGCGCAGAAGTAAACCGTGCCGTTGGCTTCAGCCTTGTAAGGGACCGGAGCGAAGGCCGAACCCTTGTGGGCGCCATCGCAGAACGGCTGGGTCTTCGAATGGCCGCAGGAACACCAGTAGTAGGTCTTGCCGGCTTCGACGAGGACAGGAAGGGGGGACTTTTGAGGGATGTGCGGTGCGGACATGACTCGATCATCGTTTACCGGGCGACTTACGCAAGGTCGAACAAGAGCGCTTCCACCGCCCCGGCGGAGACGATTTCGAACCGGCCAGCCTCTTCGGAACTCACGGCATCGCCTGGCTTTAACTTGACGTCACCGACCGTGACTTCGCCGGCGATCAACTGAAACCAGAGGCCCCTGCCCTTCGCCAAATCGTGCACCACGGTCAACCCCTTGGTCGACTTCACGCGGTAGACATCCGCGTCTTGACTGATGTGCGCCGAGCCCTCGCGGCCATAGTTGGAGATGATGAGCACCTTCGGTGCGGCGAGCTGAGGCAGCGTCGGCGTCCATTCGGCATACCGCGGCTTCAGGCCAGCGCGGTCAGGCTGGATCCACACCTGCAGGATCTGCAGGGGCTCCACATCGGAAGGATTGAATTCACTGTGCTTCACGCCGGTGCCCGCGCTCATGACCTGGATTTGGCCGGGTTTGACCTGCGCGTGGTTGCCCATGCTGTCGCGGTGCTCGATGGTCCCTTCAAGGACATAGCTGAAGATCTCCTTATCCCGATGGCCATGCGGGGGGAAGCCACCGCCGGGGGCGATGATGTCCTGGTTGATGACGCGCAAGGAACGGAAACCCATGTGCTTCGGGTCGTAATAGTCCGCGAAGCTGAACGAATGCCAGGTCTTGAGCCAGCCATGGTCGGCGTGGCCGCGTTCGGCGGATCGGCGGGTCTGCAGTTTCATCCCATTTATTAAAAATGAAAAGTCGCCGAAGTCGACCCTGCCGAAAGTTAAAAAACCCGCGACCCATCCTTGCCCCGTCGCCAAACCCAGCCAATTTAGACAGGTATACCGATGAAATCACTCGCCCTCTCCACCCTGACCGTCCTCGCCGGACTCAGCCCACTGGGCGCCGCCATCGTCGAGAAATCCGTCGAGTATAAGTCCGGAGACGTCGTCTGCGAAGGCTGGCACGCCTACGACGGCGCGCTCGCGGGCAAGCGCCCCGCCATCCTCGTCGTTCACCAGTGGACGGGCATCAGCGGACATGAGAAGGCCGCCGCCCGCCAGTTGGCCGAACTCGGCTACAACGTGCTGGTCGCCGACGTCTACGGCAAGGGCGTGCGCCCGCAGCCGCCGGCCGCGGGGCAGGAAGCCGGCAAGTACAAGAAGGATCGCCCCCTCCTCCGCGCCCGCCTGACCGCGGCGCTCGACGTCCTCAAGCAGGACGCCCGCACCGACGCGACCAAGCTCGCCGCGACCGGCTATTGTTTCGGCGGCACATCCGTCCTTGAACTCGCCCGCAGCGGCGCCGACGTCAAGGGCGTCGTCAGCTTCCACGGTGGCCTCGACTCCCCCAAGTCGGCCGATGGCCAGAACATCAAGGGCAAGGTGCTCGCGTTGCATGGCGCCGACGACCCCTACGTCGCCGCGAAGGATATCATCGCCTTCGAACAGGAACTCCAAGCCGCCAAGGTCGACTATAAGCTCATCAAATACCCGGGCGCCGTCCACAGCTTCACGCACAAGGAAGCCGGCAACGACAACTCCAAGGGTGCGGCCTACAATGAGGTGGCGGACAAGGCCTCTTGGTCCGAGATGAAGGCCTTCCTCAGCGGCCTCTTCGGCCCGAAGTAACCTTCGCCCTTTCGGCAAAAGCCCCGGCGACGCGTGTCAGCCGGGGCTTTTCGCTTAAGCCCCCGTCCCGGCAGCATATAACAGGTTGATGGCTCCGGGTAATAGGTTTAAAGGGAAGTACCCCATGAAGTCCCTGCTCTCACTGCTGTGCCTCACCGCCACAGCCTCGGCTCAGACCATTTTGGCGCAGCCCTATCTCCAACCGGGTCCGCAGGGTGGGCTCGAGGCCACGGATGAGATGCGCATCATCTGGGTGACCGACCAGACGCCGGGCAACTTCACCGTCGAGTACGCGGCCAAAGGCGCCAAGCCCAGCGCCGCCAAGGTCGAGGTCACGCCGATGGATTTCGCCGCCCCAGTCGCCAAGCCGCCCGCCCCGGCCGAAAAGGATCAGCACTACATTCGATACAGCGCCGCCCTCACCGGTCTCCCCCTCGACAGCACGTTCACCTATGTCGTCAAGCTGGACGGCAAGGTCATCCGCGAGCAGACCACCCACACGCGCGTAGGCACGGGCAAACCGACGCGTTTCATTTTGGTCGGCGACCTCGCCGACGGCAAGGCCAGCCAAAACGTGATCGCCCACCAGATGAGCCTACATAAGCCGCACTACACGGTGCTGCTTGGCGACATCATCTATCCGACCGGTCGCGCCTACCACTACATGAAGTACTTTTGGAGCACCTACAGCAACCCCACCGAACCGAGCGACAAGAACGGCGCACCGATGATGGGCTCCATGCCTTTCTATGCCGTCCTCGGCAACCACGACGTCATGGGCAAGCTCGCCACCACCCCCGACTCCTACGCGGCCTATTACTTCTTCAACGCCCCGCAGAACGGCCTGCCGGAAGGCGTTTGGAACACGGCCTTGCCCAAGGACGATGCGGCGAAGCCCTTCCGTGCCCTCGCGGGCAAGAACTACCCCGCCCTCGGCTTCTACTCCTTCGACTACGGTGCCGCCCACATCGTAGTGCTCGACAACAGCGGTGGCGGCAAGTCCGACGACCCGGCGGTCATGGCCTGGCTCGACCAAGACCTCAAGGCCACGAAACAGCCGTGGAAATTCGTCGCCTTGCACGTCCCCCCGTTCCAAGTCTCGGTGAACCACTACAGCGCCCAGCGCCAACGCAAATTCGCGCCCATCTTCGAGGCCAACGGCGTCGACGTCGTCTTCGCCGGGCACGTCCATAATTTCCAACGCAGCAAGCCGCTCCGCTTCCTGCCCGCCAGCGGCGTCGCCGCCGCGGTCGCCGCCAAGCCGCTGCCCGATGACCCCAAGGCCAACGTACCGAGCCTCGCCCCGAAGGCCCCGCCGAGTTACGTGAACGGAACCTTCACGCTCGACGAGACCTTCGACGGCGCGAAGCAGACCTCGCCCAAGGGCGTCATCTACGTCGTGCAAGGGGGTGGGGGCGCGAAACTCTACACCGGCACGGTCGACAAGAACTTGGCCAAACTCCCCAACGGCGGAAAAGACAACTTCGCGCCGTTCAACGCCAAGTATTACGAGACCCTCCACTCCTTCACGGTCGTCGAGCTCACTGCGAAGAAGTTCGAGATGCGGACGATCAACGCGAAGGGCGAAGAGATCGATCGTTGCGTGATCGAGAAGTAAGGCGGCTCAACCCGCGAACTGCGGGTGGCGACGGATGAGGGCCTCGAACGCGGCGCGTTCGGACTCCGATAGGCCTTCGGGAAACTTCGCTTGGGAGCGGTCCCACTTGCCCAACCATTCGGCCCCGAGCAACGCGTGACGGGGCGCCCCGGCCCAACCGGGCGTGAGCGCGAAGGTGGTGTCTTTCTTCACGCCCGTACCGACGCCGGCGCCCACGAAGAAACCGGCATGCAGCAGCCCCGCGCGCACGGCGGTCGATGCCGAATAGGTGAAAAGTTCGGCGGAGCGCTCCGAGCGCACCAACTCAAACAAGCGCGCGAAGGACGCCGGCTTCCAACAGGCGGTATCGGTCTTGTGGGAGAAGAAATCGTAGAATACGAGGTCGGGCTTGGCGGAAGCCTGCGGCGCCCGCTCCCAGAAATCCCCCTCGAGGAGCTCCCAGGAAAGCCCCGGGAACTGACGGGACACCCACTGACCGCGGGCGAGCACCGCATCCGGGCCGGAGTGGCGAAGATACGGGAAGTACGACTTGTGCGTGAGCGCCAAGCGCAGTGAATCGAGGTCGTTCTCGAAACTGATGAGCTTGAGCCGACGCACCGGGCCTTGCGCGGCGGCGGCCTCGTAGCACTGCACGGCGGCCATGGCGTTGGCGGCGGCGCCGAGGCCCACGTCCCAGATGACGAGCTCGGGCACCTCCTCGGGTGACTTACCGGCAGGCAGCTGCAGCCGTTCGGTCAAGGCCGACTGATCGACGTAGAGCGACTTCGCCTCCTCCATCGGAGGCGTGTGCGAATGCATGATTTCACCGGAAGAAACCTGCCGGATACTGGCGAAACCCGCCTCGGCGATGTTGACGATGTAATTACCCAGCGTGCGCGGACGGCGCTCCTTGCCGACCTTCGGCGGTACCGCCGGATGGTCCATGTCCTCGACCTGCAGGAACTGGCGCTTCTCATTATAGAGCGCGAGGAAACGGTCCTCCAGGATGCTCTGGCGGATTTCGCGCATCAACTGATGGTAGAACGCGATGTTATGCTGGCCAAGCAAGGTCCAACCCAAGGGCTCCTGCGTCTTCGTGAGGTGATGGAGGTAGCCGCGGGAATACTTGCGGCAGACCGGACAGAGGCAGGTCGGGTCGAGTTTCTCGTCGGAGAACTTATAGACCGAGCGGCGCAGCTGGAGCAGCCCGCGCGAGGTGAACGCGGTGCCGAACTGCGCCACCTTGTTCGGGATGATGCAATCGAACATGTCGACCCCACGGTGGACGGCCTCGAGCAGGTCGAGGGGCGTCCCGACGCCCATGAGGTAGCGCGGGCGATCTGTCGGCAACATGGCCGCGGCGACCGCGCAGGTATCCTCGCGCTGGTGCTTCTCCTCGCCGACGGCCAAGCCGCCGATGGCGAACCCGTCGAACGGCAATTGGGTCAGACCATCCGCGCTCTGCTTGCGCAGGTGCGGGTAAAGGGCGCCCTGCACGATGGCGAACATCGACTGCGGGGACTCGCCGCGGGCCTTGAGGCTGCGGACCGCCCAGCGTTGCGTGATCTCGAGCGCGCGCCGGGCCGTGGCCTCGTCGGCCGTCGAGGGGATGCACTGGTCGAGCACCATCATGATGTCGCTCCCGATCGCCATCTGCGTCCCGATGCTGACCTCGGGGCTGAGCAGGATCTTCTTGCCGTCGACGTAGCTGCGGAATTCGGCCCCCTCCTCCTCGATGGAACGGGAGTGCGGCAGCGAGAAGATCTGGAAGCCGCCGGAATCCGTCAGGAACGACTTCTCCCAGCCCGTGAAACGATGGATGTCGCCGAAGTGGCGGAAGACCTCGGGACCTGGGCGGAGCAACAGGTGGTAGGTGTTCGCGAGCAGGATCTGCGACCCCGATTCCAGGAGCGTATCGAACGTCTGGGCCTTGACCGTGGCCTGCGTACCGACCGGCATGAACAGGGGCGTCTTCACCTCGTTATGCAACGTCCGGAAAGTCGCCGCGCGCGCCCGTGAGCCGCTGGCGACCGCCTCCAACTTGAAATTCAGCCGGGAAGGTTGCATGTGAACGCTAGGACTAAAGGTCGGTTCGCCCAAATGTAAAGGATGGGCGAGGGCCGGCGACAGGACGCTTGAACTCGGCCCGAGAAGGGCCACCTTACGTCCATGCGTCGACCCGCCCTGCTGCCCTGCACGTGTTTCGCCTTGGCCCTCTTCGCCAGCGGGTGCTCGCGCCCCGCCGTCCGCGAGGAGGTCAGCCTCGAGGAAAACAACGCCGTCTTCAGCTTCGCCCTGCAGGAACTCCAGGAGAAACAGGAGTTCGCCGGGGCCGTCACCATGGTCGTCCGTCCCGACCGCATCGTCGCGCTGGAAGCCTTCGGCTTGGCGGACATCGCGAGCGGTCGGCCGATGCGCAAGGACTCGCTCTTCTGGATCGCCTCGATGACGAAGCCCATCACCGCGATGGGCGTCCTCATGCTCGTCGAGGAAGGCAAGCTCGGCCTCGACGATCCCGTCGAAAAACACCTGGGTTCCTTCAAAGGCCAGCAACTCGCCACGCCCACCGGTCCGGTGCCGGCCCCGCGCCCGGTCACCGTACGCGACCTGCTCACGCACACCAGCGGGCTCTCCCCGGCGATGCCCACGGCGGCGAACCAACCCGTCGACACCGCGCCGCTCGCCGCCATGGCGATCCTTTCGGGCCGCACCCCGCTCGTCTCCGCCCCTGGCGCCAAGTGGGCCTACAGCAATACGGGCATCAACACCCTCGGCCGCATCATCGAAGTCGGCAGCGGTCAGTCCTATGCGGAATTCGTGCAGAAGCGTTTCTTCGACCCGCTGGACATGAACAGCACCAGCTTCTGGCCTGACGTCACCCTGCAGGCAAGTCTGGCGACGCCGTATCGCAAGGACAAGGTCACCGGTGAACTGATTGCGGCGGCGAATACGCGCTTCAGCCAACCCTTGCAGGACCGCAAGCGCACGGCGCTGCCGGCGGGCGGGCTCTATTCCACCGCGAACGACTTGGCCCAGCTGTATCAGATGATTTTGCGCGGGGGAGAACTTGATGGCCACCGCTTCCTCCGTCCGGAGACGCTGAAGCTGATGACCGCGAACCAACTGGGCGGCATGCCGAAAGTCAGCTTCGCCGACGGCATGCACATGGGCCTCGGCTTCCACGTCGTCGGCACCCCTGGCGGCGTCACCGAGAGCCTTTCCCCAGGCAGCTTTGGACATGGCGGTGCCTATGGCACCCAAGCGTGGATCGACCCCGTCCGTCGCCAAGCCTACGTCCTCCTGATCCAACGGACCGACCTCCCCAACTCAGATGGATCCGAGATTCGACGTGAGTTCCAAAAGATGGCCGTGGAGGCCTTTGGCCGCTGAGCCCCACCGGACCAACCGTGGCCTTCCTGCACACCCTGCGCCTCGGCTTCCTCGCGCTCCGCGCCGTGTTGCTCTTGGCCGCAGCCGGCCTCTGTCTCTACGGCTTCATCGCCGCCCGCGAACCGGGTGTCTCGAGTTACTGGCGCGTCGGCTACCTGGCGGGTATGGTGCTCGCGTTAGGCCTGCTCTGGAACGTTTGGCGCGCCTACCGCCAGCTCCCCAAGGCGTAGCCAAGCCACGAGACCAGAGTTGACCGCGCGCGCTCCAGGGCCAGCCTCAGCCGTAAGCACTTACCCCTTATCCCTTACCCAACCCCCTTTCCCCCGTAGACCATGCTGCGCAGCCTTCTCCTCGCCTTCCTCGCCTTCGGCAGCCTCACCGCCGCCGAGCCGAAGAAGCTCAATGTCCTCTTCATCGCGGTCGATGACCTCCGCCCGGAAATCAATGCTTCGGGCAGCAAGGTCATCCGCACGCCCAACCTGGACCGCATCGCGGCCCGCGGCACCACCTTCGAGCGCGCCTACTGCCAACAAGCGGTGTGCAGCCCCTCCCGCTCCTCGCTCATGACCGGCCGACGGCCCGACGCCACCCGCGTCTGGGATCTCGAGACGCATTTCCGCAAGGCCTTACCCGACGCCGTGACGGTCGCCCAATTCTTCAAGGAACAGGGGTACCACAGCCAAGCGATGGGCAAGATCTTCCACGGCGGCTTCGATGACACCCCCAGCTGGTCGGTCCCGTGGGAAACGCCGCGGGCGCCGCAATACGCCTCGCCCGAGGCCCTGGGGATGCAGGCGAAGAACGTCGACAAGAAAGGCCGTGGCCGCGGGCCGGCCTTCGAGTCCGCGGACGTGCCGGACGAGACCTACACCGATGGCAAGACCGCCCGCCTGGCCGTGCGGACGCTAGCCAAGCTGAAGAACGATGGAAAACCCTTCTTCCTCGCTGTCGGCATGGCAAAGCCCCACCTACCCTTCGTGGCACCCAAGAAGTATTGGGACCTCTACGACCCGGCCAAAATCTACGTACCCGCGCATCAGAAACTTCCGGCGGGCGCGCCCGCCTTCGTCGGACACAACAACGGAGAACTGGCGAGCTACGCCGGCATCCCCAAGAATGGTCAGGTCGACGAGGCGCTGGCCCGCCAGTTGCGCCACGGCTACTACGCCGCCATCAGTTACATGGACGCCCAAGTCGGCCTGCTGCTGGACGCCTTGGACAAAGAAGGCCTCGCGGACAGCACCGTCGTCATCCTGTGGGGCGACCACGGCTGGCAGCTGGGCGAACATGGCCTCTGGCACAAGCACACGAACTTCGAACTCGCCGCCCGCGCACCGCTGCTGATCAGCGTGCCCGGCCAGAAAGCCCCGGGCCGGAAGAGCCTCTCCTTGGTGGAGTTCATCGACATCTACCCCACCCTCGCCGAGGTCTGCGGATTACCCAAACCGAAGGACGTGGAGGGCGTCAGCCTGAAGCCGCTCCTCGACGACCCGACCGCCCAAGTACGCCCGGTGGCCATCAGCCAGTATCCACGCGGCGATGCGGGCGCATCACTGATGGGTTACAGCATCCGCGACGATCGCTGGCGCCTGACGCTCTGGCGCAACCGCGCCGACAATTCCATCCACGCCACGGAACTCTACGACGAGGTCAACGATCCGCACGAGACCGTCAATGTGGCCAAACAGCCGGAGCACGCCGAGGTGATCGCACGCCTCGGCAAGCACCTCCCGCCCCCCATCGCCCCCGCGCCGGCCGGCAAGACGGACAACAGCCCCAAAACTACTGCGCCGACCAACTCCGGCACCCGGGAACGCGGAACGATGTTCACCGGACGCGACACGAACCAGGACGGCAAGCTCACCAAGGAAGAATTCATGCTGAAGCAGCGGGACCCCGCGCAAGCCGCCCAAAACTTCGTGAAATTCGACAAGGATAAGAACGGCGAAATCTCCAAGGAAGAGTTCGTGAAGATGGGGCAATAAGTTCGGTGGAGGTCGCCTGTGGGTTGACGTCAGAATAATCAGGTAAAGGGTGGAGTCCGGTTGACGAACTAGGGTTTTTTCCCGATGTTCGCTCATCCTCATGAGCCTCCCCCTGTCCTGCCTCGCCCTGCTGCTGGCCGCGGCCCTGCCCGTCTTCGCCGCCGACACCCCGGCCACCCCGGCTAAGAAGGCCCCCGCCAAAGCGCCCGCCAAGACTGGCGCCAAGAAAGCCGGCCCCACCGGCGCGGCCATCGGCGAGAACAAGGCCACCCCGGTCGACCGCATCAAGGTCCCCGCCGGCTTCCAAGTCGAGCTGCTCTACTCGGTACCTAATTCCGAACAAGGCTCCTGGGTCGCGCTCTGCACCGACGGTAAAGGCCGCATCTACGCGAGCGACCAGTACGGCTCGCTCTACCGCTTCCCCGCCCCTGCGGCCGGCCAGCCGCTCAAGGCCGCCGACATCCAGAAACTGCCGGTCAACATCCGCGCCGTGAACGGCATGGTCTTCGCTTTCGGCGCCCTCTACGTGGGCGTGAACGACTACGAGAAGAAGATCCCCAGCGGCGTCTACCGCCTCAGCGACACCAACGGCGACGACGCCCTCGACAAGGTCGAACTCCTGCGCGAGATCCAAGCCAGCGGCGACCACGGCGTCCACGCCATCGTCCCAACCCCCGATGGCAAGGCGCTCTACCTCATCACGGGCAACAACGCCGTGAAGCCGGAAACCCCGGCCAACTCTCCCGTCCCCTCGGTCTGGGGCGACGACCATCTCCTCCCGCGCATGCCCGATGGCCGCGGCCACAATCGCCACGTCCTGGCCCCCGGTGGCATCGTCTACCGCTTCACCCCGGACGGCAAGGACTTCAAGGTCTTCGCTTCCGGCTTCCGCAACATCTACGGCGGCGCCGTCAACCACGACGGCGAACTCTTCACTTACGACGCGGACATGGAGTATGACTTCAACACCCCTTGGTATCGCCCGACCCGCATCAACCACGTCGTCAGCGGCGGAGAATACGGCTGGCGCAACGGCGCGGGCAAGTACCCCGAATTCTACCCCGACAACCTGCCGGCCACGCTCAACATCGGCCCAGGCTCGCCGACGGGCGTGACCTTCGGCTACGGCGCCAAGTTCCCCCATAAATACCAAGAGGCCCTCTACGCCCTCGACTGGAGCTGGGGGAAAATCTACGCCATCCACCTCACCCCGAAGGGCGCCAGCTACACGGCCACCAAGGAAGAGTTCGTGACGGGCGGGCCCTTGCCCGTGACCGATGCCTTCATCCATCCGAAGGATGGGGCGATGTATTTCGCCATCGGCGGCCGCAAGGTGCAGTCCGGCCTCTACCGCGTCAGCTACGTCGGCAAGGAGAGCACCGCCCAAGTCGACGTGCTCAAGCGGGTCAACCCGGAAGCCAAGCTCCGCCAGGAACTCGAAGCCTTCCACGGCATCAAGGACCCCAAGGCCATCGCCTTCGCCTGGCCGCACCTGAACAGCGCCGACCGCCATATCCGCTGGGCGGCCCGCACCGTACTCGAGCACCAACCACTCGCCCAGTGGCAAGACCGCGCCCTGAAGGAAACCGACGCGGCCCGCTCCCTTGAAGCCCTCCTTGCCGTCGCCCGCGTGGGGGCGCAATGCCCCAACCACAGCCCCCGCGCCGCGAAACCCGACCCTCGTACCGGCGTACCGCTGATGGTGGCCCAACCGACCGCCGCCGAGGCCGCGACGCGCGATGCTCTGCTCGACGCCCTCCAGCGCCTCGACTGGTCCAAGCTCTCCAACGACCAACGCATCGCGTGGGTCCGCATCGCTGAAATCGTGTTGCACCGCTACGGCACCCCCGACGCGGCCCGCGTACAGCAGATCGTCGGACGACTCGACCCCGCCTTCCCGGCCAACAACTTCGAACTGAATTGGGTGCTCTGCGAGACGCTCGCCTTCCTCCAGGCCCCGAACACCGCGGCCAAGGGCATGGCGCTCATCGCCAACGCCGAAAGCCAGGAGCCGCAGATGGAATACGCCCGCAGCCTGCGCTTCCTCAAGACCGGCTGGACCCCTGCGCTGCGCGAGGCCCAGCTCAACTGGTTCCTCCAGGCCGCCAACTACCGCGGCGGCTCGAGCTTCACCCAGTTCATCCAATTCATCCGCAACGACTCGCTCGCGACCTTCACCGATGCGGAGAAGCAGCAGCACGCCGCGCTCATCGCCCAGAAGCCCGTCATCAAGTCGCCCATCGAGAACGCCGGCGCGATGTTCGCCGGCCGCACGCCCAAGGCCTGGACGCTCGCCGAGCTCGACGCCGCCATCGGCGCGGGCCTCAAGGACCGCGATTTCGAGACCGGCCGCAAGGCCTTCGCCGCCGCGGCCTGCTACACCTGCCACCGCTTCGGCAACGCGGGCGGCATGACCGGTCCCGACCTGACCCTCTCCGGGGGCCGCTACAGCCCGCACGACTTCCTCGACCAGATCATCAACCCCAGCAAGGAGATCAACGAGCAGTTCGCCCCGATCATCGTGACCAAGAACAACGGCGACACCCTCTCCGGCGTCATCGTCAACCTGAACGGCGACTCGGTCGTCGTGAACACGGACCTCTCCGACCCCGATCAACGCGTCAACGTCGACCGCAAGGAAGTGAAGAGCATCGAGCGCAGCGAGGTCTCCCCGATGCCTCCGATGCTCCTGAGCATGCTCACGCAGGATGAAATCCTCGACCTGACGGCCTTCGTGCTGAGCGGCGGAGACAAGGAGAAGCCGGTCTTCAAGAAGCCCGCCAAGTAAGCCATGAAAAGGCTCAAGCTCGCCGCGCTGTGCGTGGCCTACGGCGTCGTCGACCTCTACCTGCTGCTCGGCTGGTTCGCGAGCGGCCAACCGCAGAGGGTGTCGCTCTGGAACAAGCTCTACGGTCCACTGACCTTCGACCTCAGTCCCAATGCCGAAGGCTATGGCCTGGCCTTCCTGCTGCTCTCGGTGCTCTCGACGATCGTCTTCATGGTCGTGCTGGTCCGGGCGGTCCGTCCGGCGACACCGGCGGGCACCGAGGTCAATCCCTTCACGAAGGACTCCTGAGCGAACTCAGAGCGCCTTCCGCAGTGCGACCATGGCCGCAGTCTGGCGTTGCCGGACGATGGCTTGCGCTTGGCCCACCTTCACCGCGGCCGCGGCAGGGTCCTTCGCCAGCGCCAAGACGGCGGGCACGATGCCCGGCAATTGGGCTTCATCGTCGAGGTCAAAGAGCCACTCCCCGAGGCCGATGTCTTTCCACATCGTGCCCTTGGAGGTCTGTTCGGCCCAGCGGCAGACGATGGCGGGAACGCCGTTGCCGATGCACATGATCGGCGAATGCATCTCATTCCCGAAGAGGCCGGCGCTGCGCACGTAAACGGACAACGCCTCATCGGTGAGCCAATAGTCGGGCCGCCAGACCACGCGGGGCTTCACGTCGTCCGGTAGGCGATCGAACAGCATTTCCTTGCCCAAGGCCATCTGCGTGCGGTCTTCAGGACAGATGAGCACCTTGAGCTTCGTCTGGCGGACGACGGCGACGATCGCCGCCCGCAGTTGGCCGTGGTCATGTTCCTTCAGCTCGTCGTTCCGCTTCTGTTTGGCGGCATCGAAAGCCACGCCCGGCTTGATGAGCCAATACGGCGTGAAGCGGTAGCGCGGGATGCAGCACAGAAAACCGCCCGCTTCGAGCCCGTTCGCCTGCAGGAAAGCCAGCGCCTTGGCGTCAGCACGGAGGTCCGTGGCGAAGGCCCCATCGGGGCCCAACCCCATCAGCGGGCACCGCACGCCCGCGGCGATGGCGACGTCGTGCGAAACCCCGTCGCGGAAGAACACGAACCGGGCGCCATTGAGGATCTCGATGGTGGCGGAGGTCGGCTTGCCTTGGGTGATGCCGAGAACGCCGTAGGGCTTGGGTCCAAGCTGACGCCAGCGACCGAGGTCCCGCTCGGCGACCAACGAAGGCCCGGAACCGTGCAGGAGGAAATCGTGGTCCGCATAGGCCTGCGCGACGTCCACCTTGCCGGGAAAGAGGATACGGAGCTTGGGAAAGCGACGCTGCAGCATCTCCCCCACCCCGTTGTCGACGCTGCTTGGCCAGAGCGTGACCGCCGCCTCGGGGAGGTGCTTCTCGAGCAGCGCCAACATGCCGGGCGTGTGCGCGATGTCGCCGATGTTCACGGTCTGCCAGGAGGAGCGCAACAGGATGCGCGGGGCGCGGCCGGAAGACGCCGCCCGCAAGGCCGTGGCCCACGCCAGCGTGGCCGCGAGTCCCAAGAAATGGCGGCGGTCCAACCCGTTCACTTCGTGTAAGGCTCCGTGATCGGGCCCTTCACCGCCGCCTTGACGCGTTCGGCGACTTTCTTGCGGATGTCGGCCTTCGCGGTCGTCAGCCGTTCCGGCCAGACGAACTTCGGGGCCGTCGATGGGTCATAGCCGGCCATGTGGCCGGTCAGCCGGGTGGTCGGCTTGGTGTACTTCAGTTCGGTGTCGCCGAAGACCTCTCGACACATCGCCGCCAAGCCGGGGTCATACTCGATCAACTGCGCGCGCAGATGGACGTGGTTGTGGTCGTGGTCGTTGACGCGGTTGTTGTCGAACCACGATTGGACGCCTTCGGCGAAGTACTCGTGGTGATTGGTCGCGGCATATTTGCCCTTCCACAAACCCTTCGCCATGGCGGCCTGATAGGTGGCCTTGAGGCGACGGTCGAAGGTCGGGTCCACCTTCAGCATGCCACGCAGGTGGATGTTGTGCGCGAACTCGTGGATGAAGATGTTCTCGGACGCGTAAGGGTCCCCCGCGAACGCCAGCATGTTCTCCTCGGCGCAGGAACAGACCGGGTCGGTCTCGGAACCGCCGAGGCCGCGGGCGCGGGCGTCCCAGTAATCCTTCGGCTTGAAACCCGAGTACTCGGGGATGTCGGTGGTGAACTCCCCGCGCCCCATGATGATGACGCGGGAGCCATTCGCGATCATCGCCGTCCGGACATCCGGGCGTTTGGCCAACATCAAGTTGGCCAGGTAGGCGGTCTCCTTGAGGGCGTAGTCGTTGACCGCGCCGGAGGCCACGATCGGCAAACCCTGCGCGCTGATATACTTTTTGTAGAACGGCGGGAGCTTCAGTTCGGCCGGCGGGGCCGAGACTTCGCCGATGGGATCGGCCGCCTGGCTGGTGATCGCCAGCAAACAAAGGAAGGGGAAGAATCTCATTTGGAAGGTTTCTCGTTGATCTTGGCGTCGGCGGGCGCCTCGAGCAAATCGCCCTTCCGGAGCTCGACGAAACGCTCGCGCATCTCCTTCAGCTTTTCCGGGAAGCGGGCGGAACACTCGTCCTGCTCGTAAGGATCCTTCGCGAGGTTGAAGAGCTCGGCCTTACCTTGGGGGTTGGTATGGGGTACGATGAGTTTCCAATCGCCATGGAAAACCGCGGAGCGCTGGTAATGGGGGATGTAGAGGGTGCGGGGGGCGGGCGTCGCATCGGCGCCGGTCAGGACGGGCCAGCGATCGAGCCCATCGAGTTTCACGTCCGCCGGCACGGTGACACCCGCCAGACGGGCCAAGGTCGGCAGCCAGTCCGCCGCGTGCATGGGGTGGCTGTTCTTGCCGGCGGGCAAATGCCCCGCCCAGCTGACGAACGCGTTGACCCGCATCCCACCCTCATACGGCGTGTTCTTCCAGCCGCGCAGGGGAGCGTTCGTGGTCACGGCCGGACTCCCCTTGGTCTTGCCGACATAGGGATTGCCGCTGCTTTCGATGCCACCGTTGTCCGAGGTGAAGATGATCACCGTGTTCTCGAGCTGCCCGGAGGCCTTGAGGGCGTCGTAGAGCTCGCCGACCTTCGTGTCCAGTTGCGTCACAAAGGCGGCGTAGCGACGGATGGAATCATCCTTCGCGGGGTCGGCATGGAACTGCACGCCCTCGTAGGCCTTGAAATACTCCTTCGGGGCGTCGATCGGGGTATGCACCGCGCCGAAAGGAACATAGGCAAACCAAGGCCCTTTCTTCGCAAGGATGACGCGCTTGGCGTCGGCGGCGAGCAGTTCGGTGGCGTTGCCTTCCTCCTTCAGCAGCACGTCGTTGCGGTTCCAGGTGTCCTCCAAGGGACCCGACCGATATTTATGGGTCCATGGATCGATGGCACCCGTGAGGAAGCCATAGGACTCATCGAAGCCGTACTGACGAGGCCCCCAGGCGAATTTGCCCCCGAGGTGCCACTTCCCCGAAATGGCCGTTCGGTAGCCGACGGACTTCAACGCGGACGCCAGCGTGAAGGTGCCCGCCGGGAAAGCGCGCATATTGGTGGGGCCGAGCACATGCGGACCGAAGCGGCTGGTCCAGCGACCGGATAGCAACGCGGTGCGGGTCGGCGTACACACCGGCTGCACATAATGCCGGTCCAACTCCACCGAGGTCTTCAGGATCTCCGCCATGCGGGGCGTCGCGAACTTCCCGCCATGCCAACTGACGTCGGCCCAGCCCATGTCGTCCGCGACGATGAGCAGGATGTTGGGACGCACCGGCGCGGCGGTGGCCGCCAGAGCGAAGACGGCACCGAAGCAGGCGGCAAGGAGACGGAGGGACTTCATGGGAGGGGTGGCTTTTTGTAGCACCTCCCTGCCCTGAAGCAATCCCCGGACAGGCCTACTTCGCCTGGGCCACGTTACGCTTCGGGAGCTTGGCCAAGTAGGCCGATTCCGCGGCCTTGACCTTGCTCCGCTGCGGTTCGACCTGCGGGGAGAGCTCGGCGATCATGCGGATCAATTCGGCGAGGTTCTTCTCGCGCTCCGGCACTTCCTTGGTCGCGGCAGCCAGGGCCTTCTGGGCCCCGAGCCACTTGGCTTTGGCTTCATCCAGGGCCTTGGCGGCGACCGCGATCGCCTGCATCTTCGCTTCCGCCGGTCGCGCCGCTTCCGCCAAACGCGCCTTGGCGGTGACGGCCGCTTGCTGCAAGGGGGCGAGCACGGCTTGGGCCTGGTCGACGGCCGCCTGATACGGGGCGAGCTTGGCCCCGTAGGCTTTCTCGACGGCCGCCGGGGCGGCCTGTTTCACGGCATATTCCTTTTGCTGCGCGAGGCGGACCTTCGCCTGCTCGGCCAATTCGGCTTGAACGGGCGCCAACTGTTTCTCCGTTGCGGCGAGAGCCGCGCGGGCGGCCTCGGCCTTGGCGACATCGACCGCCACCAAGGAGCCAGCCTGCGTGACCGCGCCGACGGCCGCAAAACGGGCAGCCTGCGCTTGGGCCAGGCCCTGCTTGGCATCGGCGAGCTCCTTCAAGGCTGACGCCAAACTTTCACCAGTCGCTTGGCGGGAAGTGAAATAGCGGAGCGAAAGGACGCCGGCCACCCCGTGCGCGGAGGCATCCGCCTCCGAGGCCGTCACCACCTGAGCCGTGGCGACCTGCAGGCGCTTCTGCATCGCCTCGACCAAAACCAGGCTAGCCGCCAACTGGCGGTTCGCGGCCGCGACTTGCGTTTGCACGGCGGCGACCGCCGTCTTGGCCTGGGTCAACTCCGTCGCCGCCGCGGCGGCGTCCTTCTTCAAGCCATCCACGCGCGTGGTCAGTTCAGTGACGCGCAGTCGGACCGGGCGCATGTTGCGGGCATACTCTTCGATGGCGGCCTTGGCGGCGGCGACCTCCGTGTCGCGCTGGCGGATCGCCTCACCCAGCAAGGCCTGCCGTTCACCTAGAAGTTTCGATTGGGCCTCAACCTTACCGGCGGCTTCGGCTTCAGCCTGACGCAACAGACCCAAAGGAGCTTCGAGGGCTGGCAGCGCCGCCTGGAGTTCGCCCCAAGCCGCTTCGAGCGGGGGCAGTTTGGCGGCCAGGTCGGCAACCTGTTGGGTCGTGGCAGTCAAGCGCGCCACCGCCGCCTTCTGCGCCGTCTCATTCTCCGCCTTCGCGGCGATGGCATCCGCGATGTCGGCCTCGAGTTTGGCCAGGCGCTCCTTCTCGGCCAGCACCCCGACATTGAAATCCGCCGCCCGCAGGAAGGCCACCTGCTCCTCCCACCCGGCGATTTGCGCCGACGCGTTCTGGGCGAAGGCCTTCGCCGCGGCGGCGTCCGCCCTGAGCTTGGTCAAACCAGCCATCTGCCCTTGGACGAGCGTTTGGCGGGCCTGCAGTTGGGCGACCTGACCCCGGGAAAACTCGAGCGCGGCCACCTGGGTATCCCGCTGCTTCTGGGCGACGGCGCGGACCTTTTCGTCGTTGGCCTTGGCCAACTGCTTGTCCGCATAGTTCAGGCTGCCTTCATCGGTCTTCACCTTCGCCTGAAGATCCGCGAGGCGGCGCGCGATCCAAGGCAAGTCCAGCGAAACCTTCGCCGCCAATTCGAGCAAAGGGCGCCGCTCCGTCCGGGCCGGGTTCAGGGCCTCGTTGGCGACCTTGATCTTCGCGTTCAGCTCCGCCTTCGCCTTTTCATCCGTGGTCTTGTAGGACAAATTACGCAGCGCCTCGAGTTCCTTGGCGGCGGGCTGGTAGCGGGCCTCCACCGCATTGAGCTTGGTCATGACCTCGGCCGAAGCGGACAGGATCGCGGCGTGCTCGGCCTCCGCCGCCCGGAGCTTGGCCCGCGCGGCTTGCACCTCCGCGGGAACGGTCGCGGCCCGCGCGCGCAGGGACGCCAGCTGCTTTTCGGCGGCGATGATGCGGTCGGCAAGCTTGGGCGGATTCGCGGAGACCTGCGTCAGGTCCTTGCCGGACTCGACATCGAAGAAACGGACCTCACCGAGCCAGTTGCCGGTCACGAAGACCTTGGAGTCCGCCAGCGCGACGACCTTGGAGACCACATCCCCCTGCTTGATGCCGCGGGCATGGGGCAGGCGCTTGCCGTCGATGGTCCATAGGGCGGTGGTACCATCGAGGCCGCCACTGAGGAGACGACCATCGGGCGTGAACGCAACGGACTCCACGGAACCTCCATGCGCGGACCAAGTGGCCACGCGCTTGCCCGTCTTGAGTTCCCAGGTGGAGATAGTCCCGTCGGCGGAACAGCTGGCCAGGACATTGGAGTCGGATCGCCACGCGAGGTCGGTCACGCTGGACTTGTGTTGCCCGAGGTTGAAGAACTCGCCGCCATTGTCGGCCTCCCACACCATGACGTTGCCGTTGCGGTCGGAGGTCGCGAGCAGGATGCCATCGGGACTGAAGTCCGCGCCGGTCACCCATTCGGTGTGCTTGGAAATCGTGTAGAGCAGTTCGCCGGACGCCGTATCGAAGCACTTCACCTTCTTGGCGTTCGTCGCGAGGGCGATGCGCTGATGGTCGGGGCTGATGTCCGCGGACATCAGCTGGTCGAATTCCTTGCCGATCTCGGTGACGCGCCGGCCGGACTTCACGTCCCAGACGACGGCGTGGCCGAACTTGCCGCCGCGACCACCACCCAGGATGAGCAAGGAACCATTGGCGCTGAACTTCAGCGACCGGGCATAACCCTCGGGATACGGGAGGATCCCCGCAAGTTCACGGGACTCGGTATCGTAAAGCAGCACCTGCTTCTGACCGGCGACCGCCAAGAGGGAGGTCCATGGGCTGGCCGCCATGGCCGTGACCGCCGTGAGGCGCGGGGTGACCACCACGGGATCCAGCAGGACGTGCTCGGGACGGGCCACCGGCCCCGTAGGCTTGCCGGCCCCAGCCACCACCGACAGGTCGACCTTGGGCTTGCTGGCCGTGCGCGCGACGCCGCCCTTGCTCTGGAGCACGCCATCGGCGATCCACTTCGAAAGCAAAGCGAGGTCCTTCGCGGGCAACGGCGCACCCTCGGGCGGCATGAATGGTTCCTCCTTCTGCGAGCTGCAGGTCCACAACCGGCTGCCCCCGGGATTACCCGGGTCGACCACCGCCCCGCCGCTCCCACCAGCGACGAGGCCGGCGTAGCTGGTGAGGTCGAGATCGGCCTTCTTCTTGTCGGGATTGTGGCAAGAAAAACACTTATTCTCCAGCAGCGGCCGGATATGGTCGTCGTAGGTCAGTTTGACCGACGCCTCCTGCGCACGGACGGCGAGCCCGGAGAGCCCCGTGGCGGCGAGGAGCAGGAAACGGCGCGAGATCGCGCCCAAACGCGAGGAGGAGGCGGCCACGGGATCAGTGGGTGAAGACGAATTCCTTGGAGTTCAGCAGCGCCCAGAAGGCATCCTCGAGCACCGCTTGGCGGTTGGCGGGATCGGCCGCCAGGGCCTGCAGCACGGCGGCCTTCTCCGCCGGCAGCGGATGCCGGCCGAAGACGCGCATGAAGAGATCCGAGACGATGACGTCGTTCGACTTGCCGTCCGCGATCAGCCGCTCGACCACCCGACCACGCCGGATGCGATCGTTGATGGCATCGCCGTTCATCAAGTGCAGCGCCTGCGAAAGGTTGGGATCGGTCTTCACCTCGGTGGAGGCCACCGACTCGCGCTTCGCGCGCCCGAAGGTCGTCAGGAAATAATTGCTCACAGCCCCGTCGGCGATCTGCACGGCCCGGGCGCCGATCGGCAGGCCCTGGAACTTGTTCGGCGTTTCCGTGATCTGCGAAATCGCGTCGAGCAGGACCTCGGCGCGGACGCGGCGGACCTGGGCGCGGGCGAAGTTCAGCTTGTCGCCGGCGTTGCTGGCGTTGGGCTTGGACGAGCGCTGGTAGGCGGCGGAGCTCACCACGTCCTTCACCAGCCGCCGGACGTCGTACTTGTAGTCCGTGAGGCGCTGGGCCAACTGGTCCAACAGTTCCGGATTGGACGGCGGGTTGGAGACGCGCACATCGTCCACCGGGTCGACCACGCCGATGCCGAAGAAGTGGGCCCAGACGATGTTGGAGATATTGCGGGCGAACCACGGGTTGCGCGGGGAGGCGATCCACTCGGCCAAGGCCTTGCGGCGGTCGTCGCCGGGCTTGAGGTCGGGCTCCTCGCCGCCGAGGAACTTCGGCTTCACGTTGGCCTTGGTGAGGAAGTGCTGGGACTCCCCGTTCTTGTTGTTGAAGATGATGACCTCCTGCGGGTCGTCGGTGTTCTTGCGGCCGATCTGCGCGAAGAAGGCGTTGAAGCCATAATAGTCGCTCATCGTCCACCGGTCGAACGGATGGTTATGGCACTGGGCGCACTGGATGCGCATGCCCATGAAGACCTGCGCCACGTTTTCGCTCAGCTTCAGCTTGTCGAGTTCGGTCTGGTAGAAATTGACCGGCGGATTGGAGACCGTCCCGCCGTTGGCCGAGAGCAGGTCGACGACGACCTCGTTCAGGGGTTGGTTCTGGCCGATGCGGTCGGCCAGCCAATTATAGTAGAGCAGCGAGTTTTTGTAGAACGGCGGCTGGTTGTTCCCGCCATTGATGCCGGACCGGATCTGGAGCAGCTCGGACCACTTCATCACCCAGAGCTCGGTGAACTCCTTCCGTTGCAGCAGCACGTCCACCAGCTGGGCCCGCTTATCCGGGCGCTTGTCCGACAGAAAGGCCTGGACTTCCGCGGGCTTGGGATAGAGCCCCACCACATCGATGTAGACGCGGCGGACGTATTCCTCGTCGGTGCACAGTCCCGAAGGGGCGATGCGGAGGCGGTGCAGGCGCTCGTTGACGGCCGCATCGACGTAATTGTATTCCTCCGCCTTGGGGCGTTCGTAGACGAGGCCTTGGGGAATGACGATGACCTGGGCGGTGACGCTGTAGACATCGAAGCGGGCGAGCATGAAGGCGGCGCCGCGCTCGGCGGAGGTCACCACCCCTCCCTTGCTGACCTTGGCGACGGGGTCGTTGTTGGACATGAACAACGCGAGACTGGTCACGTCCCGATCGGTCCCGTCCGAGTAAGTCGCCCGAACGGTCACCTGTTGGGTGGCTTGGGGCCCTTCGAGGACGATCTGCTTGGGGAAGACCTCGATGCCCGTGACCGTCGCGACATCGGGCGCGTCATCGGGCGCACCGCGCGCGATCCACTCGAGCAAAGTCCGGTTGTATGCCGAATCCGCCTCGAACACCTTGTTGCCGGTGTGCGGCACGGCGCCGACGGACTTCTCGATGAGCGTGCTTTCTTCCGGGATGGCCAAATTGATGCGCCGACCGATCAGTTCGCGGGTCAGGCGGGTGTAGTCGCCGGCGGGATCCATGCCGAAGAGCGAAAGCCGGAAGCCGTCCTTGCCGCGGGCCGCCCCGTGGCAACCACCCGCATTGCAGCCGCCGCGGAGAAAGACCGGCATGACGTCGAGTCGGAAGGAAACCGCGCGGTCCTTGAGCCCGTCCTTGACCTTGACCGGCACCTTGGCCGACAGACCGCCCAATTCCGCGATGACTTCGGTCGTACCGCCATCCGCCACCGCGTGGACGGCATAATCCTCGAGGGCGGCGACCTTCGGGTCGGCGACGCGCAGGTTGGCGAAAGCCGTGACATCCCGGGTCGTCGCATCCTTGAACGTCGCGAGGACGACGAGACGGTGGAAGTCGCGCTTGGATTCCAAAGACACGGCGGGCGGGAAGATCTCGAGCTTCTCGAGCTGGGCGAGCTTAGGGGTCAGGTCGGCCGGGGCGGCGAAGGCCGCCGCACCGGCAGCCAGGGTGACGAAGAGGAGACGAAGGGAGGGCATGTTCATTGCTTGTTGCCCGCCGCGGCTTGCTGGCGGAGCTGTTCGAGTCGGGAAAGGACGACCGGGGCGGCGGGGGCGGCCGGCGTGGGCTTGGCGGCCTCGGCCTTGGGAGCTTCGGCCTTGGCGACCGGGGCGGGGGCGACCTTGCGCGGGGCATCAACCCGCAGGCTCGAGCCGAGGGCGACGCGGTGCGTCGTCGTGCCGCCGGCGACGGGGATGTCGACCTGGATGAAGAGGTTGGCCATCTTGCCGGGGAAACAGTCCTTGCTCGGTTTCAGGCGGAAGGTCAGGTCCGTCGTCGCCTTCGTGACCTTGATGGGCTGGCAGGCGATGGTATCAGGAATGCCGATCAAGCGGGCGACGGCTTCCCCTTCGAACGGCTGGAGGTGCTCGAGTTTGGTCGTCACGACGCCCTCCTGCCCTTGCTCGATGGCCGCCATCGGGAACGCCGGAGCCGCGACGAAAGCCGGCTGGGTCTTCAAGCCACAGAACGGTGACGCGTTGAAGATGCGGCCCTCGCCCGCATCGGCTTCGCCCATCACGACGAATTTCCACTCGGCCGTGGCCACGCCGGCGTTCGCGTTCAACTGAAAGGAACAGTCATTGGCCCCCGCGGGGATGGTCATCTCCCCGAGCGAAGAAATCCCGGGAGGCGTCCACACGATGAAGACGCGGATGGCGGCGGTGAAGCCGGGCTTGCGCTTGGCCACGACCTTGAGGTCGTAGACGCCGTTCTGCACGAGCGGAACCTTGGGCGGGACGATCTCCAACGCATAGGGGGCCTCCTCGACGACGACCACGGGCAGACGTTCTTCCGTGTCGGTGAGGTAGATGACGTTGCCGTCGCGGACGACGTCGAAGTTCTGCCGGAGACGGCCGATCACCTTGTTCGGCGCGTCGACGGGCTCCAGGCGGACCGGGACGACGGCTTGGCCCAAGGGCGCATCCGGCGCGGCTTCGAACAGCAACGGCACATTCGGCAGGTCCTTCGGAGCCAACTCGGTCAGCAGCTTCACCCCGGCCGGCAGCCCGGGCGCGACAAAACGGTAATCGCCGCCCACGCGCGTGCGGGTGAAGTTCTCGAGCAAGGCCATGCGGCCACCGCGCGGCACCGCGATGAACTGCCGGTAGTGCGAATCGTTGACCGAATACTCGGGCGAAGCAAAGGTCAGGCGAGGCTGCGAGGCGGTGAGCTCGACCCGGTAGACGAACTTGGGCCCGCCGCGCTCCAAGTGATCGCGGATGCTGAGCATGTAGTCACCATCCGCCGGCACCGTGACTTCGAAGCGCGAATCCAGGCGACGCATCCCGCCCCCGTCATCGTTGGAGATCAAGGCGGCGCCGGTGGCGCCCCGCAGGCTGATGACCGGATCCAGGGGCGACCCAAGCACCTGGGCGTAAGCGTGGCCCGTGAGCACTTGGCCCTTCTTCAAAGTGAGGCGGTAGTAATCCGCGTCGCCGGGCGTGCCGATGATGCCATTCAGGGCGTAGGCGTCGGCGGGGGGGACGACATTGGCCTGCTCCCGGGCGCTGTTCGGTTCCGCCTCGAGGAAATTATCGATGGCGGAAATCCGGAAGGGGTTCCCCGACGGCGCCGGCGCCTCGGCCGAGAAGACCTCATGGTTCGGGTCCTCCTCGGAAGGCACCGTGACCGCGCCCGCAAACGAGCCTTGGCCGTCGATGAAACGCACGTCGACCTTCGAGCCCGCCTTGCCGCCGGCGGGGAAGACGACGTCCGGACGGCGGAAATCGCCCACATGCAATCGATAGAAGGAGCGCGTCGAACCGCGGTAGGAGGACTCGCGGACCATCACGAAGTAATCCCCGTCGTATTCGGCGACGAAGGAGCAGAAACCATCTTGCCGATGCAGGATGGTGTCATCGGACGCCGCCTTCTCGAAACGGTCCTTGTCGAGGATCGCGATGTAAGGATCGAAGTTCAAGTACCCCAGACGCAGCCCATCGACCTCGAGACTGAGCCGCTGGCCCTTCTTCACCGTGACCTTGAAGTAATCCACATCCTCGGTGAGGATGATGCCCTCGATCGTGCTGTTCAAGGGGATGATCTGGGCTTGGGCGAACTCCGAGTTCGGCTCCTTCTCCTCGACCGTGGGATAGGGGCTGACGAAGAATTGGCGCGGATGGGACAGGCCCGTCCGGGTGCGGACGCGCACCAGGTGACTCCCCAAGGTGGCGTTGGCGGCGACCGCGATGGTCAGGTCGACCTTGCCCGCGGCCACGGCATCCACGCTTTTGACGGTGAAGCCGGGGTCGTAGAAGAGGAGCGTCTCGAAGTCCTCGAGGCGCGTCCCCGTCACGGTCAGCTTGAATTCGGAGCCGCGCTGACCGCCGTTGGGCTTGCAGGCGATGAACTCGGGGTAAGCCGCGCGCAGTCCCGCCGTCAGGCAGAGCAGAACGGCAAGGAGACGAAGCAACATGGTGGGCGGTCGGGCAGCCGCGGAACGGCGCTCAGGCGAGCCACTCCTGCATGACGCGGCCGCCGTTGACGATATCGATGGGCCGACCGCCATCGGAGACGATGCGCTTCTCGGCGTTGATGCCGAGCGCACGGTACATCGTCTTGGCGAGGTCCTCCGGGCCGACCGCATCGCGATCGGGTTCGCCGCCGAGGGCATCGGAAGCGCCGTGAATGTAGCCTTCCTTGACGCCACCGCCGGCGAGGGCCACGGAGAAGACGCGCGGCCAGTGGTCACGGCCATTGGTGCCGTTGACGCGCGGGGTGCGGCCGAACTCGGAACTCACCATCACGAGCGTGCGCTTGAGCATGCCGCGATCGGCGAGGTCGGTGATGAGGCGGGCGAAGGCTTGGTCGAACTGCGGGGCCTGACCGTCGAAACCGCTCTTGATGTTCGAGTGGTGATCCCAGCCGCCGAAGTTCACGGAGACCATGCGGACGCCGGCCTCGACGAGGCGACGGGCGAGGAGGAAACGCTGGCCGGCGGCGTTGCGGCCATACTCGTCGCGCATCTTCTCGGACTCCTTGGTGAGGTCGAAGGCCTCGCGGGCCTTGGCGCTGCTGACGAGGCCGTAGGCGGCCTGATAGAAACTGTCCATCGCGCCGATGGCGTCCGACTTCTCGGTTTCGCGGAAATGCTGGTCGACGCTTTCGAGCAAGCTGCGCCGGCGGTCGAAGCGCTGCTGGTTGATGTCCTTCGGCGAGAGCAGGTCGCGCACCGCGAAGCCCTTGTCGGCCGGATCGCTGCCCAAGGCGAAGGGACCGAAGGCGCTGCTCATGTAGCCCGTGCCCTGTTCCGGGACCGTCTGCGACGGCACCACGACATAGGGCGGCAAATTATTCCGGGCGCCTTGCTCGTGCGAGATGACGGAACCGAAGCTCGGGAACTTGATCGCGGGGCTCGGACGATAACCCGTGAACATGTTATGCGTACCACGTTCATGCGCCGCCTCGCCGTGCGTCATCGAACGTACGACCGTGAGCTTGTCCATGATCTTGGCGATGTTGACGAATTTCTCGCCGACATACTCACCCGGGATGGACGTCTTGATCGGCGTATACGGCCCGCGGTAATCCGGGGAAGCAAACGGCTTCGGATCCCAAGACTCGTGCTGCGCCATGCCGCCGGGCAGGTAGATGTGGATGACCGCGTCGGCGGTCGCGGCGTAGCCCTCGACCTTGGGCAATTCGAGCGCCTGGATCTGCATCAGCTTGGGGAGGCTCAGACCGAGGGTGCCCAGCATCCCGACGTGCAGGAAGTCGCGACGGCTGAAGCCGGCGCCGATGGTGGGATGGTCACCTTGACAGAAGCGGTGCATTTTCATGGCAGCAGGGGGTGGGAGGCAAGGGTTGCGGGTAAGACAGATGAAAACGCCTCAGGTTGCCGTTTAAATAACAAAAATAGAACAATTCCGCCGCCGCGACGGCCCCACCGAGTCCACCCAGCCAGCCCGCACCGCCCATAGGGGGAAGCACCGACGCCAAAACCCGTTTTGACATCAGGACCTAGGATGGGTAGAAAACCTCAATCACCCCATGAGCACCCCTGAAAACGACGGTACGAGCGAAGAACCCAAGTCCCTGACCTGGGGATTCCGCCTGCTCCTAGTCTCCTCCGCCCTCTACATCGCCGGGTGTTCCGCCTACTTCTCCGTGCGGGGACTGGGCCTCCTCTTCGTCGGCTCGGAGATCCCCGTGATGGTCATGGCGGCGAGCCTGGAGGTCGGCAAGCTGGTCGCAGCCTCCTTCCTCTACCGCTACTGGGACCGGATCAACGGAGCCATGCGCTTCTACCTCACGGTGGCGGTCGTGGCGCTCATCGCCATCACCTCGCTCGGCAACTACGGCTTCTTGGCCCGGGCCTACGAAAAGACCGTTACGCAGATCACGATCAACGAAGGCCAAATCGCCAACCTGGAAAAGGAGATCGCCGAAATCAACAAGCAGGTCGAGGACGCCCGCGGCAAGAACAGCCGGGTGAACACCGCGAGCCGCGAAGACCTCACCAAGGCCCAAGCCCGCCTCGTCCAAGCCACGGAGGACCAAGCCAAGGCCCTCGCCCGCGTCCAGGAACAGCGCAAGGCCCTCGCCGACCGGCGCGCCGCCGAAATGGCGGTGCCGACCCAACGCGCGAGCGACCAGAGCGCCGCGCTTTCCAAGTCCATCGCCGCCGAAGAGGCGGCCATCGCCAAGAACGTCGCGGCCGAAGAGTCGACGGTCGTCGGCCTGAACGATCGCCTCAAGGTCCTCGACCAAGCCGTCGCCGCCTACACCAGCCAAGGGACGACCAGCCAGTTCCTCTTCTTCGAAAAGGACAATGTCCGGAAAGGCCAGGAACTGCGCGAGCAGCAGAAGCCGGAACGCGACGAAATCCTCGCGAAACTGACCGAAACGAGCAACCGGATCGAACGCATCCGCGCCGACGCCAACGCCCGCATCAAGGGCATGCGCGCCGACCTAGCCCAGGTCAACGCGACCTCCGCCCAAGAGACGGCCGCGCTTCGCGCCACCTTCGACAAGGAACTCGCCCGCCTCGACGGCGAGGAAAAGGACCTCCGGAAGGCCGCGACGACGGAGCTCGGCGACCTCGAAAAGAAGGTGGCGGAACTCAACGACCAGGGCCAAGGCAAGGTCACCATGACCGAAGCGGAAATCGAGAAGCTCTACGCCGCCGTCCGCACGAAGAACACCGAGGTCTACCGCCTCCGCGAGCAGGTCGCCAACTCCGACATCGGTTCGTATCGCTTCGTGGCGCGCGCGTTCGACGCCGAAGCCGATGACGTCGTGAAGTGGCTGATGCTTTCGCTCGTCGCCGTGTTCGACCCGCTGGCCGTCTGCCTCGTCATCGCCTTCAACATGGCCGTGACGCACCGTCGCCGCTCCGCCGCCGAGGCCGGCGCCGATGGCCCGGGGGGGACGAGCGCCGCCGCCCCCTTGCACCGCAAGACCCCTTGGACGGCCCTCGAGGTCACCATCGTCGTGATGCTGACCTCGGTCATCGCGCTCATCGCCGCCTGGTTCTTCATCACCGAGCGCTCGAATTCGCAGGCCCGCTCCAACGCGAACTCCACCATCTTCATCCCCGGGGAGAGCTTCGCGGTCGTCACCTTCCGGCCCGATGAACTGCGCCAAAAATCCAACCAGGCCTTTCCGGCCTGGCTGGAACGCACCGGCGGCAAAGGCATGTCCGCCGCCGTCGCCGAACTCCTCAAGAACGGTCTCGACCCGCACTCCGAGCTCTACGCTTTCGCCAAGTTCCCCAACCAAAAGGTCGCCTCCCCGGACGCCAATCGACCGGTCATGATCTGCGGGTTGGTCATCCGGGTCCAGGACCCGGTGGTCGCCGAAGCCGCCCTCTCCCGCGTGGCGGACCAAATGAACAACTCCATCCGGGGCGAGACCGGCAAAGCGACCTCGCACCTCACGCGCAGCCGCTCGATGATCCGACACGGGGAGGGCCGGTACATGGATCCAGAAGGCGGGTTTTTTACCTTTGGTCTGACGAACCGGACCGCCATCATCTTAGTTGAGTTCGAAGGCAACCCGCAGGCCCCTTGCGTGGAGAAGGAGATCCGCCAGTGCCTCACGCCCCCGCCCCGCAAGCCTGTCAAGGGCTCCGAGAGCCGCGACAGGCTCCCCGCCTACGCCAGCTCGCAGGCCGGCGCCTTGACGCTCTGGTTCGACGCCAACCGTTTCTTCCGTCAACTGCCGATGAGCACGGCGACGAAGCAACGCTATGAGCAGCTGCAACCTTCGCTGGACTTCGAGTTGCTCCTCGCCCTCAGCACCCAAGGGAACGATACGCTCAAGCTGAACGGCAGCTACCTCTACCAGTTCGAACGCTTCAACGAAGCCTCGCCACGGGAACCGCTGAAGCTGCTCGCCGCGGTCGACGCCCCCGCATCACCCGACCTCGGCTGGAAACTGATCAACCGCTGCCTGGATACCATCGACTATGATGCGATGGTGGAACGCATGCGGGGCGCCCTCGGCGACAACCAGGCCCCCGGCGCCCAGCAGGTGCACGTCCTGAAGGACATCGCCACGTCCCGCGACGCGAAGTTCACGATGTCGGCTCGCTTCGACGCCAAGGCCGGCCCGCCGGTGATGGCGGCCATGTCGATCCTTTCGCAATAAGACATGAAGGGGCGGCGCTCACTGAACCTCCTGGTCGCCGCCGCGGGTTTGGTGTTCCTCTCGGGTTGCGCCACCGAGACGCTCACCGATAGCGCCTTCTGGTCCTACCTGCCATTCGGCTCCTCCAAGGGCGGCAATGGCTCCGGCGGGCACGGCGCAGGGACCACTCCGCGAACTTCGCCCGAAGCCAAGCCCGCCGACCAACCGGTGCCGTCCACGCCTCCAACGCGTTCGACGGATCCGATCTCCGAAGGTTGGAACGACCCCGTAGTTCCGAAGAAAGACGCCGGCGTTCCGACACCGCCGCCCCAGGCGAAGGGCGCCGACGCCGGCCACGCTCCACCATTGCCCGAACCGGGCCAAGCGACCGCAGCGCCGAAGCGCAACCCGGACAGCGTACCTGGACTTTCGGGCACGCCCGCACCCGCGGTCAAAATCCCGGACACCGCCCCGACCCTCCCCGCTCTCGCTGGCCGCCCAGCGGACGCAAGCCGCCCCACTTCGCTTGGCTCACCCACGCCCGACCGCAACCAGCAAGGGGCGAATACCAAGGACGCGGCACACCTCGGAGACACCGCCAGCCCTTCGCCGGTGAATGGTCCGGCCGCGCCCCGACCGCGCCTCCCTGAAACCGCTGCACCGATGGGCAAAGGTCAGCGAACCCCTTTACGCCTACCTGAACTCATCGTCGATGGCAGCGGTCCCGCAACCGTGGGTCAGCCGACGCTGGCGGAACTGCCGAAGCGCGCGCCTCTCCCGAAGCCGGAGGGCAGCCTCAACCTCCCTCGCGAAATCGTGGGACCGGCCGCGGTGGCGAATCCTGATCGGGACGGACGTCGTTTACCGCAGGCCATCACCGAGACCCCTCAGCGCGCAACCCCCGCTGCCGGTTCGCTGCCGCTCCCGGGCTTCCCCGAAGAGGGACCGCGGCGCGGCCCCGGCCAAGCCTCATCCGCGGGCCCCGTCGTGAGCCAAACCCAAGCCACCGCGACCCAGCGTGGCGGCCCTGGGATTATCATCCCGGGCGCTCCGGCGACCCCAGTCCCCGATGGGCGCACGTTGACCAGTGGAGTCGCCGGAGGCCCTTTGCCCGCCAAGGCCGCTGGGGCAGCGAAAGCACTCCCGGCGGTCGGACCATCGGCCACCCTACCTGCCCCGCCGATTCCCGCCCCCTTCCGCCTCAGCGAGTGGATCTCCAACGACGCCCTGCACCAAACTTGGCGGCGGCGGCAAAGCGAACGCGCGCAACTCGAACCACGGCTCCGCGACGAACAACAGCAGCGCCTACGGCTCATCCTCGACACCTACCTGCTGCGGGAAAAGCCCGAGGGCAAATCAGGGCAGTGAGCGGGCGAACCAGGTTTAGGCCCAGGGAATCGTGAACTGGTTCTGTTTCGACGCGTTCGTCTGCTTGCGCGTCGGCGAATAGTCATAGGTCTGCATGGTGCCGTCCTTGCGCATCTCGATCAGGCGCAACCAGCCGTCCCCGCCATTGGGCTTCATCTGGAAATTGACGAGCACCTGCGGCACGGCATGGCCTTTCGCCGTTGCGGTGACCACGCGGCCGAGGCCGTCGCCGAGGACGTGGCCATTGAGGGTCAGGAGGAAGTTCTCGTGCCGCGAGATCAACTTGGTCCAGAGCTCTTCGCCGTCGTTGACGTCATCCCCGCCTTGCTTGGCCATGACGTAAGCGTGCGGATTCCAATCCTGCTTGGCACCCAACTTCTTCCAATCGTAGCGGGTCTCATCGTGATAGATGAGCACGTGGGTCAAGAGGATGACCTCACGCTCGGGATGGGCGGCGACCACGGCATTGGCCCAGCGGACGACATCCTCGCGGGGACCGAATTCGAGGCAGAGCACCAGGAACCTCCGCCCGCCCGCCTCGAGGAAATGCCAGCTGTTCTCGGCGCGATCGGGCTCTTTATCGTAATTGCCCTTCCAATGCTTGGCCGCCGCCAAGTCCTTCACCGGGAAGAATTCGGACAGCATGCTGGAGCGGTCGGAGCCATTGCCCCGCAGGCCGTAGTCATGATTGCCGGGCACCAGACACATCGGGACCTGCGCGTCCATGAGGACCTGCATGGCCTTGCGCGCATTGGTCCATTGCGGGACGGTGTTTTGGTTCGTGATGTCACCCAGATGGAAGACTCCGGCGAGGCGGCGGCGCTCGCGTTGCGCCACGAGCCAGCGGGTTTGCGTGAGGTAGGTCTCCGGGTATTTCTCGGAGTAATACTGTGTGTCGGGCAACACCGCGAAAGTGAAGGAACCCTCCGCCGGCAGCGGCGGTTCGCCCTCCACGAACACCGCGTCGGCGTAAGGGTTGGGCTTAGCCTTGGCGGGGGCGGGCTTGGGGTCGGCGGCGCGGCCGACGAACGGCAGGCAGCCCAGCGTGAAGGCGGCGCCGGTCAGGAGAAAGTCGCGGCGCGAAGGCGTTCGGGAAGTACTCCCGGGGGTTGGAGTCATGCGGCCAAACTAAAAGCCGCCGGCGAGCCTGCGAGGCTAATTCGCGGTGCCAACGAAACGGGCGAGGTTGCCCTCGCCCGTTCGCATCGACCTGGGCTGAAGCTTACTTGAGCTCCGCGACCTGGATGTTGCGGTACTCGACCTTCATCTTGAGCCCGCCATGGATCTGCAGGCCGATAGCGTAAGGGGTTGGGTAGGCGGGGTCGGTGAGCTGCGAAACTTGCTCGCCGTTGAGCCAGACGGTGTAGGTGTCGCCCTTGGCGCGGAAGACGATCTGGTTCCAGGCGTCCTTCTTCCAGAGCTTTTCGACCTTCGGCGCAAAACCAGCTTCGGGGTACTTACCGACGTAATAGGTACAGGTCATGTCCTTCTTCAGGCTGCGCGAGACCCCGATCTGCATCTGCATGTCCTTCTTGCCGGCCTTATCGCGGCGCACCATGATGCCGCTGTCGATCTCGCCGCTAAAACGGCACTCCAGGGAGATGACGACGTCCCCATAGGCCTTCTCGGTGTAGAGCATGTTGCCTTTGAGCTTTTCGTCGTTCTCGCCGACGAGCACGCCGTCCACGACCTTCCAGAACTTGTTGTCCTTGGCGTCCTTCCAGCCGGTCAGATCCTTGCCGTTGAAGACGGAGACGTAGTCGACCTTGGGCATGGGTTCGGACGCGGGGGCATCGGCGGCACGCAGGGTGGCCCACAGAGCCAAGGCCAAGAGGGAGAGGAAGCGGAGGGAGCGCATGGGGGTACGCTCAAAACACCTAAAAAGGGGGCGGGTTGCAAGCCTTGGCTTCCTTTCAAATTGCCAGCCCCCGCCGACTGCCCTTAACAAGGCCAACCCCCATGCGTTCGCTCCTCCCTACCCTCGCCCTCCTGGTCGCCGCTTCGAGCGCTTTCGCCGCCGAAGCCAAATACGAATTGGTCCCCGACTTCATCAAGCCTGCCGAAGGCCGTAAGACCATCGGCAACGGTCACGGCGAAATCGCCGTCGACTCGGCCGGCCTCATCTACGTCAGCGTCCAGGAGAAGGATGCCGGCCTCCAGGTCTACGACCAGACCGGCAAGTTCGTGAAGGCCCTCAAGCTGCCCAATTCCCTCCACGGCTTCGTCATTCGCAAGACCACCGAAGGGGAATTCATCTTCGCCGCCGTCCTCAACGAACAGCGCCTCATCAAGTGCACCCTCGACGGCACGGTCGTCATGGAGATCAAGGCCGACGACTTCCCCGCCGCCCAAGGCAAGACGAAGGACGGCAAGAACGCCCTCAAACTGACGAACTGCGACGTGGCCGCCAACGGCGACATCTACATCGTCGATGGCTACGGCAAGAGCTGGATCTTCCAGTTCGACAAGGCGGGCAAGTTCAAGCAGGTCTTCGGTGGCCCGACCCAGAAGGTCGCCGAGAAGGCCTTCGCCAACACCCACAAAATCTTCGTCGACAACCGTTACGCCCCCGCCCGCTTGCTCTGCCTGGACCGCGGCAACAACCGCATGTTCCACCTCGACCTCGACGGCACCAACCCGCAGATGATCGCCGACAAGGGCCTGCGCAACCCCTCCTCCGCCTCGTTCCATGGCGAGTTGATGTGCGTCGCCGAAATCGCCGGCCGCGTGTCCGTCTGGAACAAGGAAGGCAAGATGGTCGCCGAACTCGGCGCCAACGACACCAAGGGCCAAACCAACACCCCCGGCGTGAAGCCCGAGGCCTGGCGCACCGGCATCGTGACCTCGCCGCACGGCATCACCTTCGACGGCAAGGGCAACATCCTCGAGACCGAGTGGAATCAGTTCGGTCGCGTGCTCCGCTGGGACGCCAAGTGATCCGCGGTCTGCGCACCGTCTGCCTGCTAGGGGGAGCCTTGTTGCTCCCCCTGTTTGCGTCCGCGCATAATGGCGAGTGGTTGCTCGCGAAGTGCACGATCGGGGCGGACAACAACGTGACGGTGCGCATCACCGCGGACGCCGAAGCCAACCCGCGCATCAAGACCCAGGAGGATCTCGTCCGCGAGACGAAGGGGCTGCTGCTGATCCATGACGGCCAGACGACCATCGACTTCCTACGGCACGCCAGCCAGGTCGACCTCGGGGTCGATGACCGCCTCGACCCCGCCGCCCCGCTCGGCCACACGCCCGAAGAGCTGGCCAAGTCCTATACGTTGCTGAGGCTGACGGCGCGGGCCAGCGTGACACCCCGCAAGTTCACGCTCCGGCTGCCGGAAAACTGCCCGCATACGGTGATCCTTTGGCTGGTCGACGAGCGTCTGGAGCAACCGGAGCCGCGCTGGGTGATGCTCATCGGCGGCGATGAGTCGCCCCTGATTGAGGCAGACCGAAGCATCAACGACGAAGACCGCCCTTGGTGGCAAAGGAGGCGCGGATGGGGCAGCTTTCTCCTGAATGTGCTCATCTACGGCATCGGTCCCCTGCTCGCGACATGGTTGGCCACCTGGATCGTGCGGAAGGTGATACCCTGATCAGCCGCAGACGGCTTCGACGAAGCCGCCCTTGGCGTCGAAGTGCGGGTTGTGCCCGCTGTCCGGCAAAGTCACGAAATCCACCTGCGGGAAATGCGCACGGATCATCGGCAGATCTTCATCGCGCACGTAGCCGGACTTCCCGCCGCGGATGAAACGCGTCGGACCGGACCACGTATCATCGGGTCCGATGGGGTTGCCGAGGATTTCGGGAATCGCGTCGGTCAAGGCCGCGCGGTTCACGGTCCAGCGCCAGCGGCCTTCGGCATCTTGGCCCAGATTGGTCAGGATGAACTGACGCATCCCCCAGTCGGCGACCAGCGGAGTCAGCAGCGCATCGGCGTCCTTGCGCGTCTTGATCGCAGTCAGGTCGAGGGCGTTCATGGCCGCGAACTCCACGCGCACGCGGTCCCCATAGGCGCGGGGAGCGATGTCGACGATGGTCAGGCGGGAGACGAGGTCGGGCCGATTGAGCACCAGCCGCATGGCGGTCTTGCCGCCCATGCTGTGCCCCATCAGGTGCACGGGGCCCAAGGCGAGCTTTTCGAGCAGCGCGATGACATCTCCGGCCAAAGCCCGATAGCCGCAATCCTCGCCCCAGGGCGAGGCGCCATGGTTCCGCAGATCCGGCGCGAGCACGCGGTAGCCGCGCTCAGCCAAGGCCACGCCCGCGGACTGCCAATTACGCGACGAACCCAAGAGACCATGGAGCACGACCAACGGCGGGCCTTCCCCGCCGAGTTCGCGGAGCGCCAAGGTCAGCGGAGCACTCACTGGATGATGCGGCCGGATTGGATCGAGATGCCGGAAAGATTCATCTCGAAAGCCTTCGGGTTCGGCGAGGCGGCGAGGCCGGCGGCCTTGCTGACCTTGCCCGCACGGACCATCCGCACCAAGTCTTGGTTGATCGGACGCGAGCCGACGTCGGCGCCGCCTTCCACCAGTTCCGGGACGCGTTCGAATTGACCATCGGCGAGGAGGCGCTTGGCCAACGAGTCGACGATGAAGACCTCCATCGCGGGGAGGACACCTTCGCCATCGAGGCGCGGGACGAGCGTCTGCACGAGGACGGCCTTGAGCGAGGCCGCGATGGACCGACGCGCCAGGGAAAGCTGCTCCGGCGGGAAAAACTCGAAGAGACGCTGGACGGCCTGCTGGGCGGTGCCGGCGTGCAGGGTGGAAAGGACGAGGTGGCCCGTCTCGGCGGCATGGAGGGCCGTTTCAAAGGTCTCCTTATCGCGCATTTCACCGACGAGGATGACGTCGGGGTCTTGGCGCAGGGCCGCACGTAGACCCATCGGGAAGGACTCCACGTCGATGCCGATTTCGCGCTGGCTGAAGGAACTGCGCTGGTCCGCGTAGACGTATTCCACCGGGTCTTCGAGCGTGATGACGTGCAAGGCCGAGTGTTCGTTCACATGGCGGAGCATCGCGGCGAGGGTCGAGCTCTTACCCGAACCGGTCGGACCGCAGACGAGCACGAGGCCCTCCATCAGCTCGAGCGTCTTGAGCATGGTCTTTTCATCGAGGTTGAGCTCGGTGAACTGCGGGGGCTTGACTTTCACCAAGCGCAGCACGGCGGCCGGCTGGTTGCGCTGCAGGAAGGCGTTCACGCGGAAGCGGCCCTTACCTTGCGCCATGCGATCAAAGGAGTAATCGACCTGGCTATCGCGCGCCCAGCGCTCGCGGAATCGCGTCGGCAAGGTCGCATCGACGAAGGCGTTCAGCTGTTCGGCGGTCAAAGGCGCCATCTCGGCCTCGACCAGCTGGCCGGCGACACGCATCAGGGCCGGACGATTGGTCTTGAGATGCACATCGCTCGCGGCGTTCTCGACGGCGAGGGCCAGGAGGTCCTCGAAGATCTTGGGTAGGTCGGCCATGAAGGAGGCCCCAAGGTAAGCCTGCGGTCGCCGAAGGGTCGAACCATAATTCTCGGCGGTGCACGCTGGACAGCCCGCGGCGGGCTTTTAGGAATCCTAGCATGCGACCCCGCTCCGCCCTCATCGCCCTCCTCTGCCTTGCCGCCCTACCGCTGGCCGCGGTCGAAATCCTCCCCGCCACCGGCGCGGACAAGCTCGCGGAACCGTTCAGCGTGGACTTTGACGCCCAAGGGAAGCTCTACGGCGTGGAGTTCACGCCCAGCAATCAAGTCTTCGCAGTCCGCGACGGCAAGGTCCACGCCATCGCGGGTGTGCGCTGGAACAGCGGCCCAAAGGGAGCGCAGCCGCCGGCGCCGGCCAAGGCGAAGGACCTCGCTCCGGCCGTCTTCAACGGTATCCATGACATCGCCGTCGCCCCCGACGGCTCCATCTACATCGCCGATACTTTCCAGAACCGCATCGTCCGTCTGGACCCCAAGACCTATGCCGCCACCGCCTTCGCGGGCACGGGCGAGACGGGCTTCGCCGGCGACGGCGGCCCCGCCGCGCAGGCCAAGTTCAACAGCCCCTTCTGCTGCTCGCTCTCACCGGACGGGAAATCGATGATCATCGCCGACCTCGGCAACTCGCGCGTTCGCCGCATCGACCTCGCCACGAACCGCATCGATACCATCGCCGGCAACGGCAAGCGCGGCATCCCCGAGGCGGGGTCGCCGGCGTTGACCGCCCCGCTCAACGGACCGCGCGCCACGTGCGTGGCCAAGGATGGCACCGTCTACATCGTGCAACGCGAAGGCCATTCGCTCATCGCGCTCAAGGACGGCAAAGTGAAGACGGTCGTGAACGTCGCCGGCAAAAAAGGCGCCGCAGGCGACACCGGCCCCGCGGCCGAAGCCCAGCTCAATGGACCCAAGTACATCTGCATGGACGCCAAAGGCCGCGTGCTGATCGTCGACACCGAGAACCACGCCATCCGCGCCTACGACCCTTCCAAGCAAACCCTTGAAACCGTGGTCGGCACGCTCGGCAAGGCGGGCGCCAAGATCGCCCCCGACTGGGCCGGCACGCAACTCAAGCGTCCGCACGGCGCACGCATCGGTCCGGACGGAAAACTCTACGTCAGCGACAGCGAAAACAGCCGCGTCCTCGCGGGGACCGCCCCGTAAGCGGATTCAGGCCAAGCGTGCCCTGGCCAAGTGGAGGTCCGCACTTGCCAGCCTCCCGCAGGATGGCTGCATTAGCTGCGTGAATCTGCACCGCATTCTCGCCAGCCTGCTGGCCCTGACCTGCGCACCACTCGGCGCCCAGGAGTTGATCAAGTCCCTTGAAGTCGCCGACCTTCGCCAGCCGCACAACCTCGCCTTCGACGCGGACGGCAACGTCTATGGCGTGGAGTCCCTGCGCACGAACCGCATCTTCAAACTCCAAGGCGGCAAAATCGAATTCATCTCCGGCGTCCGTTGGGACAGCGCCCCGAAAGGCCAACAACCGCCGGAGCCGTCGAAGCCCCTCGACCTTGCGCCCGCGGTCTACAACAGCCCGACGGACATCGCCGTCGCGCCCGATGGCTCCATCTACTTTTGCGACAGCGCCCAGCATCGCGTCGTTCGGCTCGACCCGAAGACGTACGTAGCGACCGTCTTCGCCGGCACCGGCCAAGCCGGCTTCAGCGGCGACGGTGGGCGTACGGATAAAGCCAAGTTCAACATCCCGACCGGCGTGGCGCTCGACCCGACCGGAAAGTCCCTGATCGTCGCCGACCTCGGCAATCACCGCGTGCGCCGCATCGACCTGGCCACCCTGGTCGTCACCACCATCGCGGGCAATGGGAAGCAAGGCTTACCGAAGGACGGGGCCGATGCGCTGACCGCCCCACTGGGTTACGTCCGCAGCGCGTGCGTGGCCAAAGACGGCACCATCTACGCCCTGCTGATCGCCAACGACGCGCTCGTCGCCGTCAAGGACGGCAAGGTCACCGTGGTCGTCAACAAAGCCGGCCAGACCGGGCCCGCGACGGATGGGCCGGCGGCCGAAGCCCGGATGAACAAACCCAAGCACGTGACCATGGACGCCAAGGAACGCGTGCTCATCCTCGACACCGAGAACCATTGCCTAAGGCTCTTCGATCCCGTCCAGAAGACCATCCGCACCCTCGCCGGCAACGGTAAGGCTGGGGCCACCCTCGGCTCGGATTGGACCGGCACGCAGCTCAATCGACCGCATGGAGCACGCATCGGGGCAGATGGGCGCCTGTACGTGTCCGACAGCGAAAACAACCGCATCCTCATCGGAACCGCCCCCTAAGCGGGCTTTCGGCCGACGGGGCGGGTTTTTGGGTTTGTCACCCGCGGGCGGGGCGGGTTGTTTTCTCGGTCAACACTCGTCGCAATGTCCACTCCCGGTTCCACCCCTTCGCGTCCTGGACGCCCGTTCGGCCCTCAGGCCTACGCTGGCGCCCACACCGCCCTCGTCACCCCGTTCCTGAACGGCCAGGTGGCCTGGGCTGACCTGCGAAAGTTGGTGGATTTCCAAATCAAGGAAGGCATCGACGGCCTGATCTCCGTCGGCACGACCGGCGAGTCCCCCACCCTCGACTACGATGAGCATATCGCCGTCATCGAGAAGACCGTGGAATACGCCGCGGGCCGCGTGCCGGTCATGGCGGGTACGGGTTCCAACGCGACCACCGAGGCCCTCGACCTGACCAAGCGAGCCGACCAAGCCGGTGCCGATGCTTTCCTGCTCGTCGCGCCGTATTACAACAAGCCCAGCCAAGAAGGCCTTTACCGCCACTTCTCGCTCTTGGCCGAGGCGACGGCCAAGCCCATCATGCTCTACTCCATCCCGGGCCGATGCGGCATCGAGATCACCGTCGAGACCGTCGTCCGTCTGCGCCAGAAGCACCGCAACATCATCGGCATCAAGGAAGCCGGCGGGCAGGTCGACAAGGCCGCGCGCCTCGTGCGCCAGCTCGACCCCGAGTTCCTCGTCCTCAGCGGCGACGATTCCCTCATGGTCGCCTTTGGCGAAGTCGGCGGCCAAGGCATCATCTCCGTCGCGTCCAACTGGCTCCCGGGTCCGGTGGCGCAGCTCGCCGCCCTCGTGCGCCAGAAGAAGTTCGCCGAAGCCAAGGTCCTCCAGGCTAAGCTGGCCGACATCTTCAAGACCCTCTTCATCGAGCCCAACCCGGTGCCCGTGAAGCACGTCATGCAACGCTCCGGCCTGATCCAGTCCGGCGAGGTCCGCCTCCCGCTCTGCGAGATGTCCGACGCCAACCGACTCCTCGTCGAAGCCTGCGCCGACGCCACCCTCGCCAATCTCCAATGAGCCAACCAATCCGCATCCTCCTCAATGGCGCCAAGGGCCGCATGGGCCTAGCCATCGCCAACGTGGCCGTTTCCGAGCAGGCCGTCATCGCCGCGGGCGTCGACCAGGGCGACAACCTGGCCGCGCACATCGGCGCCGCCGACGTCGTCATCGACTTCTCCTTCCACTCCGCGACCCTTGCCGTCGCCCAGCTCTGCGCCCAGCACCGGAAGCCTCTGGTGATCGGCACCACTGGCCACACCGCGGAAGAGAAGGCCGCCATCACCGCCGCGATCGCCGGCCTCCCGGTCGTCTGGGCCGGCAATTACTCCGTCGGCGTGACGCTCCTGAACGCGCTCGTCCGCCAAGCCGCCCGCTCGCTCGCCGACGCCGGCCGCTGGGACGTCGAAGTGCTTGAGATGCACCACCGCCTCAAGAAGGACGCCCCTTCCGGTACCGCCGAAACGCTGCTCAAGATCCTGCTCGAAGAACGTCAGCTCGCCAAGGAAGCCCTGAAGCATGGCCGCGAAGGCTTGGTCGGCGAGCGCCCGCTGAATGAGATCGGCGTTCACGCCATCCGCGGCGGTGACGTCGTCGGTGACCACACGGTCCTCTTCGCCGCGGAAGGCGAACGCCTCGAACTCACGCACAAGGCCTCCAACCGCGAGATCTTCGCGCGTGGCGCCGTCCGCGCCGCCCGCTGGCTCAAGCCCCAGCCCGCCGGCCTGTACGGCATGGAAGACGTGTTGGGGTTGAAGTAAGAGGCAACGTTGATTCCGAGGCCCGACGACCTAGTGAGGTCACTGGCGCCGTTAGCCAACGGGAAACAGCATCACCGCTTGCTTCAAGCCGGCGGCGTCAAAGTTGCGACCGACGATGAATAAACATAAGCCGAGGCCCTTGAAGATTAACAAAGACGGCACCGAGTGCCACTGAACCGTCAGCGCACCGAATACGCGGACTCGGATTTCGAACTTGAGATTGCACAGCGAACAATAGCATGAATGTTAAGAATTATGTCGTTTCCGACTCAAAGCATCCCCGCATCCCCGACGCCCGAAGAACACAAACCATCCCGTTGGTTCATCGCGCTGGCCCAATGGTGCGCGCTGAACTTGCTGGTTCCATTCATTTTCTGGACACTCATGCCGCTAAAAGAGCGCCCAGTGTTGTCCGCCATTTGCCTGGTAATCGCACAGTGCGTGTTGCTAGCCCTCAACATACGCTTCGCCGTCGCTAACTTCCGCGAAAAACCCGTCCCGCGCTGGCTCTGCATTATCGGATGCGTCCTTCTCCAGGCGTTCACCTCTTTCTGGGGGCTCCTGTTGCTGTTTCTGTGGTACGTCGGCGAGGGTTGAGGTAAGAGGAAGCGTTAGGTGGCAGCGGTTGGCGCTAAGAGTATAGTCATGGGCAAAAGTCCGTACAGGGTGACGCCCCAGTGGCATGTCATCCGCCCCGACGGCAAACTGGATTCCTTCTGCCGCTATTACTCGGGCTTTCCGGACGTGAAGGCCGCTCCGTGATGGACGAGACTCTCCACCCGGTGACGGGGCCGGGTTTTTCCGCCTACACCCTCCTGATGGTCGCAGCGTTGACCTTCGCCCTGTGGCGTTGGCATGCGCGGACACAGGCGGACCCATCGTTGCGGGTGATCGTCATCGGTGCGATTGCGGGAGGCTTCCTGGGAGCCAAACTGGCCTACCTCCTGGCGGAAGGTTGGATTGACTGGGATACGCCCGACCGCTGGCTACGGCTGCTGACGGGCAAGTCCATCCTAGGCGGACTCCTCGGGGCCTTCGGGATCGTGGAAGTCGTCAAACGATGCTACGGCATCCGGACTCCCACCGGCGACGGCTTCGCCCTCACCCTGCCATTCGGCCTCCTGCTCGGGCGCATCGGCTGCATCCTACAAGGCTGTTGCCTCGGTTTGCCCTGGTCGGATGGCTGGTGCGCCGTGCGCGACCCTGCCGGAGTCGCCCGCTGGCCCGCCCCGCATACCGAGGCGGTGTTCCAACTCCTCATGCTGGCGCTCCTCGCAGGGATGCGCCGGTTCCAGCTCTGCCGAGACCGCCTTTTTTACGTGTACCTGACCGCTTACGGGACGTTCCGCTTCGCCCACGAGTTTCTCCGCAACACCCCGCGGATACTGGGTCCGCTCAGCGGCTACCACCTGCTCGCCGTCGCGACCCTTTTCACTGGCATCGTCATGCTGATACGCCTACACCCCAAGCAGCCAAGCACAGGCGTTTACGCGCTGAGCGTGATGGGCAGTACCTTCTTGGCGGCCATCCTGATGGTCATCGGAGCGTTGATGCTCTCCGGAGCCACATCATAGGCGCCAAGGGAAACAGAGCGGCGGCTTAAGGAAGGGATGCACCGCTCATCGCCCTAAGGCGGCGCGGACCAACTGGTCGGCGGTGGCGCCGGGACCGAGCTTTGCGATGGCCGTCCGAACTCCCTTGTCGGCGTCGACGGGCTTGAAGCCCAAGGCGACCAGCGCGGAGACGGCATCGGAGGCCGGGGTCGGTGCGCTCACGGCCACGGCCACGGCCGCCATCGTCACGGCACCGGGGGCTTCGAGGCCGACCTTGTCCTTCAGCTCCATGACGAGACGCTCGGCGGTCTTCTTGCCGATGCCTGGGCACTGCGACAGCAAGGCGACGTCGCCGCGGATGATGGCATCGCGCAGGATCGGCAACGACAGGCGGCTCAGGATGTTCAAGGCCATCTTCGGGCCGACGCCCGAGACCTTTTCGACGAGCAGCTTGAAGAATTCGCGCTCCTCGGCGACGGCGAAACCGTAGAGGGCTTGGCCATCTTCGCGGAAGACGTGGTGGATGAGCAGGAAGACCTCGGCGCCCAGTTTCGGCAGGCGCTCGGCGGTCGTGACCGGCACGTTCACTTCATAGCCCACGCCCGCGGACTCGATGACAACGCGCAGGACGCCGGCTTCGATGAGTTTACCGCGGAGGGAGACGATCATGACGGGAGTGAAGCGGTTCGGAGGCGGGAGTTAAGCCCGAATCTCGATGATGAAGCCCTTGAGGTAGCGGCTCTCCGGGAAGTTCAGCAAGACCGGGTGGTCGGCCGGCTGCGAGGTGCGCTCCAGGACCACGGCCTCGCGGCGGGCGTCGGATGCCGCGTCTTCGATGAGTTCAAGGTACATCTCTTCCGTCACGCGGTGCGAGCAGGAATAGGTCGCCAAGATGCCACCCGGCGAAAGCAGGCGGAGGGCGCGCAGGTTGAGCTCCTTGTAACCACGTACGGCGCCGGGGACGGAGTCCTTGCTGCGGGCGAACGGCGGCGGATCGAGGATGATGAGGTCGTAGGTCGCCTCGCGGTGCTCGGTGAACCAGTCGAAGACGTTGGCAACTTCGAACTGGGCGTTGAGCCCATTCCGCTCCGCGGCGGCGCGGGCGGCGACGATGGCATCTTCCGAAGAATCGAGGCCCAGCACCGACGTCGCCCCGGCCTTCGCGCAGGCGAGACCGAAACCACCTTGGTTGCAGAAAGCATCCAGGACCCGGCGCCCCTTGGCCAACTGCGCCACGCGGGCGTGTTGGTCGAGCTGGTCGAGGTACATCCCGGTCTTCTGGCCACCCATGAGGTCGACCGAGGCCTGGACGCCACCGACCTCCATCCAGCAAGGCTCCAAGGGCTTCCCCGAAGCCGTGCGGATATGCTGATCGAGACCTTCCAACTTGCGCGTCGCCGCGTCGTTGCGGAGGACGATTTCGCGGGGCTTCAGCAAGCGTTGCAGGATATCGAGGATCTGCGGGAGCCGACGGTCGATGCCGCAGGTGAGGGCCTGGATCGTCAGCAGGTCGTTATAGCGGTCGATGACGAGCCCGGGCAGGCTATCGGCCTCGGACCAGACCAAGCGGCAGACCGGCTTGCCGGCGCGGCGCTGCACGGCAGCCGTCACCAGTTCCTCGAGCAAAGCGCCGTCAAGCGAGATTGGGCGGCGCGAATAACGGCGCCAAGCGATCTGCGATTTGCCGTTCCACAGGCCGGCCCCGAGGCAACGGCCCTTGGGATCGGTCAGCTCGACGCAATCGCCATCGACGGGGGGAGGACCCGAGACTTCGACCTCCCCGAGGAAGGCCCAAGGGTGACCACGGAGAGAACGGGCCGAAGGACCCGGCCGGATGCGAATAGCGCGAAGCATGTCAGTTGACCGAGCGTAACTTGGGAATCGCCCACGCGGCCGTCAACGCCGTCGGCAGCCACGCGGCCACCACGGGATTCAAGGCACCGCTGACACCGAAGGCGGAACAAATCGAGCTCAGGAAAAAGAAGGCCAGGAACAGGCCGAAGGTCTTGGTGACGCCGACCATCGGGTTGATGCGACCACCGACCACGGCGAAGGGAATGGCCACGGCGATGACGACGAAGCAGATGGCCGGACTGGAAAGGATGGAATGGTAGCGCATCGCATAGGCCGCGCCACGGCCCGAAGTCGCCACCCCGGCTTGATCGACGTAGCGGGCCACCTCGCGCAGGGACAGGTCTTCCGGATTCCGCCGAGCGAAGAGCATGACCTCCGGATCGTCGTCATAGCCGGCCGGCGTCAAGGTATCGAAATGCGGCTGGGCGAGCATGCCGGCGACGGGGTCATAACGTTGGTCGCGTCCATCGCGGAAGGTCCACTTCCACACGCCGTCGACCTTCTTGAATTCGGCGGTGCGGGCGGCGATGCACCGGAGCAGGCGGTTGCTGGAATCGAAGCTGTAGACGAAAACCTCGTAGGCTTGGCCGGAGTTCAGACCGAGACGCGAGATCAGCCAGAAACGGCCGGACTTCGGATTCTGGAAGGAGACGAACTCACCTTGGTTGATGGGCACCACGGCATCGCCCTTGGCTTGGATATAATTAAAACGTTCGCGCTCCACCAGGTTGCGCTGCGTCTCCAAGGCATCCGGCACCCAGACCGCGTTGAGCAAGGCGGTCACTCCGGCCAAGGCCACCGCCACCCACCAGAGGGGGGCCGTCAGACGCCACATGCCGATGCCAGCGGCTCGGGCCGCGGACAGCTCCTGATTGCGGTTCATCGCGCTCAGCACGAAGACGGTCGAAACCAGCAAGGAAACGGGGATCAGGACCGAAACCTTGGCGACCAAGCCGGAGGCCAGATAAGTGGCGATGGTCCAAGCCGAAGACCCCCAACCGAGGAAGTCCGGAATCCAGTTATAGCCATCGGAAACGAGCAAGAGCCCACAAAAGCTGGCCATGCAAAGGGCGAAGACCTTGGCCCATTCGCGGAGGATGTATCGATCGAGGATGCGCACCTGAACCGATGACAACACGCCCCGCCTCTTCAGCAACCCCAAAGGCGGCCGAAACTAGGCAGAAATCGGAAACATATCCTTGTCATCCATGGTCTATGAAACTGCATATCCCTACCCCGCCGACACCCCTTCGGTTGCCCCAACCCTGCAGTCATGTTCATCCGCCCCACCCCACTTCGCCTTCTCGCCCTCGCCCTCGGGTTCATGGGCGCTGGTGCCGTGAACGCCGCCGACACCTCACCCCTCGAGTACAACCGGGATATTCGCCCGATCCTGTCCGAGAACTGTTTCTATTGTCACGGACCCGACGCGAACAAGCGCGAGGGCAAGCTCCGTCTGGATATCCGCGCCGAGGCCTTGAAGCAGCAGGCCTTCATCCCTGGGGATGCCGCCGGAAGCGAGTTGATCAAGCGCCTCTTCTCCAAGGATGAGGACGAGGTCATGCCGCCGCCCGAGGCGCACCGCACGGTGACGTCCGCCCAAAAGGAAATCCTCAAACGTTGGATCAACGCGGGCGCCCCCTACGAAGAACATTGGGCGTTCGTCGCCCCCCAGCGATCCGCCCTTCCCGCGGTCAACGAGCCGCACCCCATCGACGCCTTCGTCGCCGAGCGGCTGAAGCCGGCGGGCCTCACGCTCTCGCCCGAAGCCCCGCGCGCGGTCCTGCTCCGCCGCCTGTCCCTTGACTTGACCGGCCTGCCGCCGACGCCGGAGGAAACCGCGGCCTTCGTCGCCGACCGCAGCGCCGATGCCTACGAGAAGCAGGTGGACCGCCTCCTGGCGTCCGTCCACTACGGCGAACGCATGGTGCTCCCTTGGCTCGATGCTTCTCGCTACGCGGACAGCAACGGCTTCCAGCAAGACGGGGACACCTTCCAATGGGTCTGGCGCGATTGGCTGGTGCGCCAACTCAACGCGGACAAGCCCTTCGACCAGCTCAGCACCGAGCTCTTGGCGGGCGACCTTCTGCCCAATGCGACCCTCGAGCAGAAGCTGGCCACCGCCTTCAACCGCAACCACATCCTGAACGGCGAAGGCGGCAACATCGCGGAAGAACAACGCTTCGTCAGCCTCTTCGACCGCGTCGATACCGTCTCGACGACGTGGCTCGGCCTGACCTTGGCCTGCGCGCAGTGCCACGACCACAAGTACGACCCGCTGACGCAAAAAGATTATTATAGCCTGCTCGACGCCTTCAACCATGTCCCGGAGCGCGGCGTCCCGGGCGGAGGACCATCACGCTTCCGCCTCGACCAGCCGCTGCTCGAAGTCCCGACGCCGGAACAGGTCGCGCAACTCGCCCAACTCGAGGCTGACTACGAAACGAAGAACAAGGACAGCGCGGCGCTCCAGGCCAAGGCCTTCGAAGCCTGGCTGGCCTTGCCCTTGGAAAAGAAAGGCCTGCTCGATGAGAAGCTGAAGGGCGCGCTTGCGCCGGGAGGCAAGCCCACGGCCGCCCAGCAGAAGGCGCTCCTCGCCCACTACACCAAGAACGTCTTCCCCGAGGACCGGAAGAAGTCCGCGGCCTTCAAGGCCATCGACAACGCGAAGGCGGCCGTCGCCAAATTCAAGTCAGCCGACACCTACGCGCGCGTGATGATCATGAGCGACGCCACGGCGCGCGAGACCAACATCCTCGACCGGGGCGCGTACCTCTCGAAGAAGGAGAAGGTCACGTTCAACACGCCCGCCTTCCTGCCGAAACTACCACCGAACGCTCCGGCGAATCGGCTGGGACTGGCGCAGTGGCTCTTCACGCCGACGCACCCGCTGACCGCCCGCGTGCAGGTGAACCGCCAGTGGCAACATTTCTTCGGCCAAGGCCTCGTGCGCACCTCCGAAGACCTCGGCGTGCAAAGCGATACGCCCACCCACCGCGCCCTCCTGGATTGGCTCGCCGTCGAATACCGCGAAAGCGGCTGGAAGACGAAGGCCCTGCAGAAACTCATCGTGACGAGCCGCACCTACCGACAGTCCAGCCAAATCACACCCGAGCACCTGGCGAAGGACCCCGAGAACAAGCTCCTCGCCCATGCGCCGCGCTTCCGCCTGCCCTCCCTGATCCTCCGGGACGTCGCCCTCGCGAGCAGCGGCCTCCTCAACGCGAAAATCGGCGGCACGCCCGTCTACCCTTACCTGCCGCCCGCGCCCTGGGAGAGCCTCGCGATCACCAAGGAACGCGACTTCACCTACCCGACCTCCAAGGGCGCCGACCTCTATCGCCGCAGCCTCTACACCTTCTGGCGCCGCACCATCGCGCCGGTGAACATGTTCGACGTCTCCTCGCGCCAGACTTGCCGCGTACGCACGGCGCAGACGACTTCGCCGCTGCATGCGCTCACGATGCTGAACGACCCGACGTGGGTCGAAGCCGCCCGCGTTTTGGCCGAACGCGTGAGCAAGGAGCAGGCCACCGATGACGCCCGCCTCGCCCGGGCCTACGCGTTGATCCTGAGCCGACCGCCCACCGAGCGCGAACAGGCTCTGCTGCGCAACTTGCTCGCCCGCCAACGCACCGTCTACGCAAACGACGCCAAGTCCGCCGATGCCTTGCTGGCCATCGGCGAAAGCAAGCGCGACCCGACGCTCCCGAACACCGAGCAGGCCGCCTTGACGGCGGCTTGCCTCGCCCTCCTCAACCTCGACGCCGCGCTGACCCGCGAATAAGCCATGGACCAAGACCCCCTCTCCCCCGCCGAATGGCGCTTGCGACTCACGCGCCGCAGCTTCCTCAACGCCTCCGTCCAAGGCATCGGCGCCGTCGCCCTCTCCTCGCTGCTCTCCCGGGACCTCCGCGCGGGTCCCAGCCCCGCGGCGAAGGGTGGCCTACCGGCGTTGCCGCACTTCGCCCCCAAGGCCAAGCGCATGATCTGCCTCTGGCAAGGGGGCGGGCCTTCGCATATCGACCTCTTCGACCACAAACCCAAGATGGTCGACTTCGCCGGCCAGGACATCCCGGCGAGCATCCGCGGGGACACGCGCCTCTCCACGATGTCGAGCGGTTACTCCAAGTGGCCGTGCGTGCCGGCCATCAAACCCTTCAAGAAGTACGGCTCCAGCGGAATCGAGATGAGCACGATGTTGCCGCATATCGGCTCCATCGCCGACGAACTCTGCGTCGTCCGCTCGATGAACACCGAGGCCGTCAACCACGCCCCCGGCGTCACCTTCTTCATGACCGGCTCGCAGATCCCGGGCCGCCCCGCGATGGGCGCGTGGCTCGCCTACGGCCTCGGCACGATGAACGAGGACCTCCCGGACTTCGTCGTGATGACCTCGTCGGACAAGACCAAGACCTGCGGCCAGCTCTTCTTCGAGCATTATTGGAGCAACGGCTTCCTCCCGGGCAAGCACCAGGGGGTTCGTTTCCGCGGTATGGGCGACCCCGTGCCCTACGTCGGCAACCCCGCCGGGATCAGCCGCGACGCGCGCCGCGCGATGCTCGACGACGTCCAAGCCTTCAACCGCGAACACCTCGGCAACGTCGGCGACCCCGAGATCGACACGCGCATCTCGCAGTACGAGATGGCGTTCCGCATGCAGGCCTCGGTGCCCGACCTCCTGGACTTCCGCAACGAACCCAAGGCCGTCCTCGAGATGTATGGGCCGGACGTCCTCACCCCCGGCACGTTCGCGAACAACTGCCTCATCGCCCGGCGCCTGGCCGAGCGCGGGGTGCGCTTCACGCAGCTCATGCACGCGGGCTGGGATCAGCACAACAACCTCACCACCGGCCAGCTGGCGGCCCAGTGCCAAGACACCGACCAACCCAGCGCCGCGCTCGTGAAGGACCTCAAGCAACGCGGCCTCCTCGACGACACCCTCGTCGTCTGGGGCGGCGAGTTCGGGCGCACCCCGTTTGGCCAGAACCAGCAAGGCCAGGGCTACAAGGGCCGCGACCACTTCGGTAAAGCCTACAGCTGGTGGCTCGCCGGCGGGGGCATCAAGAAAGGCCATGTCTACGGCGAGACCGACGAGTTCGGCTGGAACATCACCAAGGACTCCATGCATGTCCACGACATGCAGGCCACGCTCATGCACCTCTTCGGGATCAACCACGAGGCCCTCACGTACCGCTACCAAGGCCGCCAATTCCGCCTCACGGACGTGCACGGCAGGGTCGCCAAGGGCATCTTGGCCTAAGTCGGGGGCGGAGAAGGCCTAAACCAAGGGCTTACCCCCCTGAACCGAACTTTTCGGCTTTTTCCCCTTGCCCCCCGCCCTCCCTGCCCTTTTCTCCACCTTTCCTCCCCTTCACGGTCATGACCCAGCACAACAGTTTCAAGTCCAGCGCCTCCTCTTCCGGCGCCAAGCGTAACGTCCTCAAGCGCTTCGAGCGCGTGGAGCTGCTGAAGAAGCGTGGTGCCCTCAAGGACATCAAGCGCGTGACCAAGCTTCCGAAGACCAAGCCAGACGCCTAAGTCCGGGTCTCGCCCCTTTGCGAAAGCCCGCCCGGACCTTCCGGGCGGGCTTTTTGCTTTGGGACACCCCAAACCACGCTCGCCTCATTCCGACCTCCCCTTAACCTCTCACCTTCCCGTCCCTCTTTCCGCGCATGCAACCCACCGGCCAGAAATACCGCCCCTTCAAGGTCGTCAGCCTCCCGGACCGCCGTTGGCCCGACGCGACGATCGCGTCCGCCCCCCGCTGGTGCTCGGTCGACCTTCGCGACGGCAACCAAGCCTTGGCCATCCCCATGAACGTGGCGGAGAAGCATGAGCTCTTCCAGGAACTTTGCCGGATCGGCTTCAAGGAAATCGAAATCGGTTTCCCCTCCGCCTCCGACACCGAGTTCGCCTTCACGCGCGAGCTGATCGAAAAGAACCTGATCCCCGCCGACGTGTCCGTGCAGGTCTTGGTCCAAGCCCGCGAGCACCTCATCCGCCGCACGGTCGAATCGCTCAAGGGCGCCCGCCGCGCGATCGTCCACCTCTACACGCCGACCAACCCGGCCCAGCGCGAAATCGTCTTCGGTCTCTCCAAGGAGAAGGTCCTCGAGATGGCCGTCGCCGGCACCCAGCTCATCCGCGAGCTCACCGATGCCCTGCCCGAGACGCAGTGGCAGCTGGAATTCAGCCCCGAGACCTTCGTGTTGACCGAGGCCGACTACGCCCTGGAGGTCTGCGAAGCCGTTTCCGCCGCATGGGGCGCCACCGCGCAGCGTCGCATCATCCTCAACCTCCCGCTGACCGTCGAAGCCGGTACGCCGAACACGCACGCCGACCAGATCGAGTGGTTCTGCCGTCACCTCAAGGACCGCGCCAGCGCCATCGTTTCCCTGCACACGCACAATGACCGCGGCACGGGCGTCGCGGCGACGGAACTCGGCCTCATGGCGGGCGCCGACCGCGTGGAAGGCACCCTCTTCGGCAACGGCGAGCGCACGGGCAACCTGGACATCGTCACCGTCGCGCTGAATATGTTCTCGCACGGCGTCGACCCACAGCTCGACTTCCGCAACCTCGGCCGCATCCGCGAGGTCTACGAGCGCGTGACCCGCATGAGCGTGCATGAACGTCACCCCTACGGTGGCGACCTTGTCTTCACGGCCTTTTCGGGCTCCCACCAGGACGCCATCAAGAAAGGCATGGACCGCCGCGGCAAGATCGGCGCCGACGCCCCATGGGACGTCCCCTACCTCACCATCGACCCGATGGACATCGGCCGTTCCTACGAGGCCATCATCCGCATCAACTCGCAGAGCGGCAAGGGCGGCGTCGCCTACATCCTCGACCGCGAGTACGGCTTCGACCTCCCGAAACTCATGCACCCCGAAGTGGGTAATCTCATCGGTAAGCACGCCGACAAACTCGGCAAGGAACTCTCGCCGGCGGAAATCCATGAGTGCTTCCGGGCGAACTTCGTGAATGTGGCGCAACCGATCGGGCTCCTGAACTTCACCTCACAGGCCACCGGCAAGGAAGCCGTTAGTTGCTCCGCCGAAGTCATCTACCAAGGCGCCAAGCAGACCATCGTCGGCCAAGGCAACGGCCCGATCAGCGCGCTCGTGCATGCCCTCGCCGCCAAGGGCTGGGCGAAGTTCACCCTACGCGACTACCGTTCGCACGCGCTCACCGCGGGCGAGCAATCCGCCGCGGCCGCCTACGTCTCCCTGCAGTCCGCAGACGGCCGCACCATCTGGGGTTGCGGCGTCGACGCGAACATCGAACTCGCCGGCCTCAAGGCCCTCGTGAGCGCAGTGAACCGCCTTTCCTGATGAACGTGGCTGAAATCATGCCGGACGCGCTCCTCGCCGCTCACCGCGATGGGGCTCTCCTGCTGGATGTGCGTTCGCCGGCGGAATTCCGTTCGGGCCGCGTGCGAGGGGCCGTCAACTTACCTTTGGAGAACGTCAACGCCACGATGGTTCATGCCCTGCTCCAGGGACGTGAGGATGCCTCCGTGCTCCTGCTCTGCGCCTCGGGCGGCCGCGCGCGGACCGCGGCGCAACGGCTCGCCGCCAGCGGCCTGAAGACGCTCGTCGTCCAGGGTGGCACGAATTCCTGCGCACAAGCCGGTCTCCCCATGGATAAAGACGATGGAGGCATGATCTCGGTGGAACGTCAGGTCCGCATCGCCGCGGGCGCACTTGTCGTGACGGGGATCGTGCTGGGCACCTGGGTGCACCCCGGCTTCTATGGCCTCAGCGGCTTCATCGGCGCAGGCCTGGTCTTCGCCGGTGTCACCGACTGGTGCGGCATGGGACTCCTCCTCGCCCGCGCCCCCTGGAATAAGTGATGGAGAGGGGGTTGGGGGTGGGGCAATTAAATCTATCCCCCCATCCCCTTCGTCCGCCTACTTCGCTTTGCCCAGCTCTTCGCCGCGCGCTTTGGCGGCAAGGAGGGCGGAAGCGACGACCTGACGGAAGTCCGCAGCGGCTAAGGCGTCGAGTCCGGCCTTGGTCGTGCCGCCCGGCGAGGTGACTTGATTGCGCAGGTTCTCCGGCGTCTCACCGGTGGCAGCCAACAAGGCCAGCGAACCGCTGAAAGTTTGGCGGACCAGCACCTTGGCTTGCTCGGGCGTGAAGCCTAAGCCGACCGCGGCCTGCTCATAAGCGGCGACGTATTCGAAGAAGAAGCCGGGGCCACTGCCCGAGACGGCCGTGACGGCATCGAACATGGACTCAGGGACTTCCACGGTGGCCCCGAGGCCGGAGAGGATCGCGGAGACGATCGCGGCGTCGGGCTGGCTCAGCGGCTGGGCCGAACAGAGCGCCGTGATCCCCTGCCCCACCGCACCTGGAGTGTTGGGCATCGCACGGGCGATGGCCCGGGCGCCCGCGAAGAAGCCCGCGAGGCGTTCGCAGCGGGTGCCGGCGAGGACCGAGACGACGAGTTTACCGGCGGCTGGCGGACCGAAAGAAGGGTCAAGCGTGAGAAAGACCTGCGGCTTGCAGGCCACCACGACGGCATCCGCGCCTTGCATGAGGTCAGCGGCGGAGATCGCGAGGCGCACGCCAGTCTCCAGGCAAAGTTTCTGGGCGCTGACGCCAGCACCCCCGAGGATGGCGATGTCCGCGGGACGGCATGCGCCCGAGCGGAGCAAGCCACGCACCATGGCGCCTGCCATGCGACCAGCTCCGATGAAGGCGAGCTTAGGCATAATCAGAGGGTGCGGATCGCGGCGTCGAGGACCGTGCAGGCTTGGACGATGTCCTTGCCTTCATGGGCGGTGGACAAGAACGCCGTCTCATAAGGCGACGGGGCGAGGTAGACGCCGTGGTCGAGCGCGTAGCGGAAGACCTTGCGGTAAAGGTCACCGTTCGAGGCGATGGCTTGGTCGTAGTTGCGCACCTTCTCCGCATTGAAGAACAAGGAGAACATCGAGCCCACCTGCGGGACCTGCAATGGGATGCCCTTGGCCTTGGCGGCGGCAAGCAGCGTATCACGGACGCGCTGCCCCAGGACCTCGAGGCGAGGATACGGGTTCTCGCGTTGAAGTTTGCGGACAGAGGCGAGACCGGCGGCCATGGCGAGCGGATTGCCCGA
>SXGQ01317700.1_pt1 | contig 58955 bp, 32 predicted proteins | sample 3178371 | NCBI WGS metagenome assembly SXGQ01 (sample SAMN11356859, study PRJNA531348) | freshwater metagenome | isolation source: freshwater sample F1-20 | place: China: Fuxian Lake, Yuxi | collected 2017-12-25
AAAGCATGAAGGTTCCCCTGGATGCTTGGCGCATGGACAGAGCAAGGAGCTGGTAAGGTTCGTGGCTGAACAACAGCCGAGTCAGCTTGGTCGATTGAGCGGCGAGGGTAGGGGCACCGCTGAGCGCGGTCAAAAAATCACCTAAAAAAACGTAAGCCGGAGTGATGGCAGGCCGATGAGTGAAGGCATCGACGGTGTCGGTATCAGCGAAGTCCATGAGGACTGGAGAGCGAAGTAGTCGGCATGGGATCATTTGGGGTATCCGTTCTCTTTCATACGACACATTCACGTGCGCGCGCCTGACAATTCCTTTTGGGCTCCGCTTGTCGGCTGGCAGCCTCGGGCGTAAAGTCCGGCGTGGATAGCCCAAAGGCACCGTAGGGAAAACAGCCGGCTACTTCCGTCACTCGGACATCGCGTGTGTGAGTGAATTCAATAGTTTGTCGCCGTGAAATCACCAAAGCCCGTGGATCGAAAGCCCTCCGAGGTTGCTCTCGCCCGACTGCTCAAGATCAATGACCAACTGAACGAAGCCGCCAGGGGCCGGCGACGCGTCTAGAGAATTCGCGCCACTTCGGCCTCGGGCGGGACGCCCATGCCACGATGGAATCGGAGCACGGGCGATCGTGTGGTTGGGCGCTACTTGGCGCGGACGACGGCCAGCCAATCGTCGGCGGACGGAGCGGTGAGGGTGAGTTGGGTACCGCCTGCCGCGGTGGGGGTGGCGGGGGCAAAGCCGCCGGTCCGGGGGTTGAACCATGAGACTGAGAAGGCGCCGGGGGCGGCGGTGAGGTCGAGCGCGGTGGTGCCACCCTTTGGCAGATAAACAAGGTAGAGTTCGCCATGTTGCGCGAAGCAGTAAACGGAGTTATCGTTGGCGGGGTTGCCGACGAGTTCGTCGGCGTTGGTCATTTTGGTGAGCGGAATTTTTTGGTCGCGGAAGAAGCCGAGCGCGATGCGGCAGTAGTCCCAGGATTGGTCGCGGCTGCGGAAGTCCTCGAGGAGGAGATCGTTTTCGGCGAGTTGATAGCCGAAGTAGTATTCCACGCCGGCGCCGCCGGCCATGAAGGTGCCCCATAGCGTGGCTTGGCGGATGTCGTGCAGATCGTAGCCGACAGGCTTGCCGGCTTTGTTCAGGCCCGTGAATCCCTGGTAGCCGGGGTCGGGGGGGACGCCTTGGTGGGCGGGATTTTGCTCGTCGTTGCAAACGACCCAACGACGCCCGGTGGCGGCGGAGGCGCGGACCCAGTGGAGCGTTTGCTGGTGCGCGGTCTTCCAGCTATTCTGCGCCGAGGCACCGGTGAGGAGGGATTGGTTGCCGATGAGAGCTTCGTAGACTTTGTCCTGCTGGGAGGGAAAGCTGTGGATGACGATCAGGTGGTGATAGGGATCGGTGTCGTGGATGAACTTGGCCATGTCGCGCTGTTCGGCGGGGGACTGGGTGTTCTCCTCGCCGAGGTTCCAGTTGAGGGCGAGGTGATGGCCGAAGCGTGCGATCATTTCGCGCAGGTAGAGCCGGCGTTCGGGGCCGCAGGCGCCGCCGTCGAAGGATTCGAGCACGCGGCCGGGTTTGCCTTGGGGTCCAATGCGGTCGTCGTCGTTTTCGTTTTCCTGGAGTTTAAAATGTAGAAACAGACCGCGGGCCTGCGCGTGGTCGAAGACGATGCCCCATTGATCGAGGCGCGAGCAGTCGTAGTGGAATTTCTCGTCGCGGGCGACGAAAGGCCAGACGTTGTCGCCGTCGCCGGCGGCGTTGTAGGTGAGAAAGGAAATCGCGTTGGCGCCTTTGCCGCCGAGGTAGTTGAGGGCGCCGATCAGGCCTTTGCCCTTGCCGCCTTTCCAGGTCGGATCGCCGGCGCGCCAATCGGCGAGGTGCGGCGTGTAGGTCTTGAGCGGGACTTCTTTCTTCAGGGCGAGGGTGTCGTCGAAATCAGCGTAAGCGAGGAGGGTCTCGGGGGCATCGGAGCCGGCCTTGAGAAACGGCTGACCGGTCCCGGCGTGGACGAGGTAGTGGCTGCCGTTGTAGGTGAGGCGACCATCGGCGCGGAAGTCGGTGCCGGTTTTGTTCGACGGGGCGATGTTGAACGAGCCGGTCACGCCGTCATAGGGGGCGAGGATCTTGCCGTTGCCGTAGGTGGCGGCGTTGGGACCGGTGGTGAAGGAGACGCGATAGTTCCACTTACCCGCTTTGTCGGGCGAGACGTGCGCGCGCCAGGAGGTGCCGGCGGTGGCGGAGGTGTTGGCGGCGTTGCCGTCGGCGGCGAAGTAGCCGGGCACCACGTAGGACGGCGAGCCGGACTCGTGGGTAAACGTGACGTCGAAGCGGTAGTCGGTGAATGGATTCGGCGCGGTGTCGGTCTCGGCGGCAAAGGGGCCGGCGAGGTCGAGGGTGACCTTGTGCCACTGGCGGAGTTCACCGGCAATTTTTGCGGTGGCATCGCCGGGCGTTTGGCGGGGGACGGGGCGGAACAGTTGCTCGCGCTGGGTTTTCGCGAGAGCGAGCTGGGACTGACCGTGGCCGTCGTTGCCGGGGATGGTGGGAGAAAACGTAATTTTTGACCAGCGGCCGCGACTCCATTCCTGGCCATCTTTCGAGCCGAGCCGCGTGCGCACCTCGACCAAGGTGCCCTCGCTGACCTCGACGGCGTGCCACGTCTGGCTAAAACGTTCGCCCTCCTCGACCGTCTGGTTGGAGAGCGGGCACACGAACCGTCCGACTAACTTGTCCGCCAGATAAACTTCGAAGGTGGATGTGCCGGCGTTCTCCCCGACGGTATGGAGCCGGATGTGGTAGGCGCCGTTGCGCGCGGGCGCGACGAATTTGACCGACGCTTCCTTGCGCTCGTTGGGGTTGATCGCGGCCCATTTGCCCTGGTCGAGATAGTAGCCGGTGCCTTCGAGTTTGAGAGACGCGGCGGAGACGGTGCCGGCGGCGTCGGAGGTGGCTTTCGTGGCAGGCGTCGCGGCGTGGGTAATTGAGGCCAAGGAGGCCAGGGCCGTGGCTAGGAGGAGGCGGATTGTCTTCATAAGGGAGTCGTGCGAGTGGGGAGGATTTAGCGGCGGGGCAGATTGAAGGACTCAAGTGAATCAAGTTCGGGTTTGCCGCCGCGGCTACCGCTGCCGGCGGCGACGTAGAGGGTATCGCCATGGCGGGCGAGGCCGCTCCCGTGGCGACCGCGGGCGAAATTCGAGAACAGACTCCAGGTGCCGGTGCGCGTATCGAGGGCTTCGACCTGCGTGTAGGCGTGCGGCTGCGTGTTGCTCTCGCCGCCGGCCACGAGAAGGAGTGGACCGACGCCGAGACTCATGCTGCCAGCGCGGAGGTGGGGGAGATTACCGGCGGGTGAGGGCAGGGTGGACCATTTGCCTTTGGCGAGATCGAAGACGTCGACCTCGGCGATGGTGAGATCGAAGACTTGTTTGGTTGCCCCGGAGGAGCGGCGGCCACCGGCGACGTAGATTTTATCGTTCACGACGGCGGCTTGAAAATGGTCGCGGGCGCGGGGAGCGTCGGCGAGGCGGGACCACTGGTTGGTCTTGAGATCGAGGACGTCGAGCCAAGCGACGTGACCATCCCAGTGGCCGTTGATAATGCCGCAGATGACGTAGAGTTTTCCCTCGTGAATGACGGCCCCGGAGCCGCCGCGACGCCGGTCAACCGGTAAAGACGGACCTTCGGACCAGTTGTCGCTGGCGGGGTCGTAAATGGGGATTTGAGCGAGCGCTCGTTCGCGCGGATAGCCGCCGGTCATCGCACCGGGTAGCCAGATTTTGTTTTCCCAGACGACAGGTTGAAAATGGTGAGTCTCGACGGGTGGGGCCTTGCCCTCGGTCCACGTTTTGGTGGCGGGATCGTAAATGTCGACGGGTTGGATGCGGCGGCCGCCGAGGAGATACAATTTTGAGCCGAGGCCGACGAAGGCGGCTTCGTGGCGCGCGTGGGGGTTTCCGATTGTCTCGACGGTCTGCCACGTTGGCGCGGTTATGGCCGAGGGTTCGGCGGCGGAGAGAGAGCCGCCGAGCAAAGCGGCGAGCAGGACGAGAGAGTGGAGGGAATTCATGAAGTGGGCGGGAGGGCCCGACGAGTTGGGGGTGAGTGTGGGCAAGATCGAGATGGGTGAGGCGGACCACGACACCACCTGCTACTTTGAAGCAGACGACTGGAAAGCCGCAGCAGTCGCGCAAAACCAGCATAGCTTCGTCAGTGGAAGGGACTACGATGGCGAGGTGATCGAGGCCGTGGTGCTTGAGGTCCACATGGTGCGAGGTATCGAGCAACCCCCGAGGTTGATGGAGGCGGGAGAGGTCATCAGGCTACTTCGTTATTTTCATCCGCACCTCGGTGAGGTCAAAGGTGCCTTTGGCTCCGCGCGGCAGGCGGAAACGCAGGAAGGCTTGGTCCTTGAACGGGGTGCTGATCTCAAATTCCAGGCTGTGTTCCTGCCATTCATCGGTGAGTGGAATGGAGTCTTTCTTCGCGACGACGCGCGCGCCGTCGGTCGCTGAAAAATCGACCGAGTCGCCCACCTCGAAATTGACCGACAGACCGGGCGTGCCGCGGACCCGGAAGGCAAGTTGGTAGCGGCCGCGCTCTAGTTTGACGCCCTTGCCCAGTGAATAACGAAGGCTGGATCCCCTTGGGCCGAAGTCACCGGAGACGCGGATGACGCGTTGATTGGCGATGCCCGCCACGGATCTGTCAGCGTGGATTTCTTTTTCCAAGCCTTGGGGATTTCCCTCGAGGGTCCAGTAACGCCAAGGATTGATCAGTTCCACCGTCGGGTCAGCAGTCCAGGGCGTCACGGCTTTCAACTGAGGCAGGGGCGGGGTCTTCACCGCCCGTAGTTCTTGCGGGACTTTATAGTGCAAGCTGTCGTCGAAGGCGGGGCTGTCGAATTTCACATTTTTCAAGGCAGGGTCCGCCGATGTCTCCCCGACGCCGATGAAGCCCAGCGGATGCCAACCTCCGCGTAAGTAGTTCTCGTTGGCGAATCGGGCGCTGGGCATCATCCCGCCTTGTCGGTCTAGCAAGGCGAGGGCGATGATGTATGGCCCCGTTTTGATGTCCGCCGGCAGCGTGGCATAGCCTGTTTCCTGATGCGGAACCGCGGGTCGGCGATAGGCGAAGGCGGTGCTGTCCCAATCCGAGCCGGGCAGCCATTTGCGGATGTCCACGCCCGCCAGCGGGGCCGACCACACGGGCTTCTTCGTCGCCGGGTCGAGCAGCGCGACGGCCACGGGCCAGTCGAGATAGAACGGGGCGCTGCCGGTGTTTCGCACGGAGAGTTTCACGGTGAGTGGCTTGCCGGGCTGCACGGCAAGCGGATAGCTGGCGGACTCCAGCACGAAGCGATAGCCAAAGGCTTTTTGCAGCTCGGCGGCTCCCTCCCGCACCTCGGGATTGGATTCGTCGTAGCTGCTAATCCAGCCGAGGTAGCTCGTTTGGTAGCGGCGGATTTTGTCGATCATGTAGCGTCGGTAGGCCGGCACTTTCATCGTCTCATCGGGTGTAACGCCGTAGGTTTCCGTCGGCTTCGAGCTGCTCGCCCGTGTTTTCTGCCAATTGTATTCCACTTCGCCCTCGATGGGCGCCCGTTTCCAGATATCCGGATACACATGCATGGCCTGCCAAGGGAACTGGGATTGGGCTCCGTCGGGCGGTTCGCGGCTGATGTGGCCAAAGGTGTCGTAGTAGATGCCGAACCCCGCCTGCATGAACTCGGGGTCGGTGTGACGGACCAGCACGGGCTTGTTTTTGAAAGCCTGCTGGAAAGCCTCCGTCAGCATGCGTCGCTGCGCCGTCGTGGGCGCCGGACTATGATGCTCGCCCCAGTAACCGATGAGACCCATCTGCACTGCAAAAATGCGCGGGTCATTGTCCCAAGCCTCGCCGAGCTTGGCCACGAGGCGCCGCAATCGCTCCTGAAATTCAGGGCTGTCGTAGTCGAAGGTGTGCAGATCGGCGGGCCAGTGCTGCCTGCCCGGGGACCCGTTCCAATCGAGAAACACGCGGGGCACGATCTTGATGTTCAGGTCCTCGAAGCGCTTTCCCTTAAGCTCGGTGATTGCGTTGGTGTGGGCAATGATGCGCGCCACCGTATCGTCGGCGCCGGCCTCGATGTCCTGCCACTTGATGTAGATGCGTTCCAAGAGTCCGTAGCCGTCCCTTTTGTAGGCGCGAAAGCCCTTGAGGGGATTGTTGATCGCGCCGGGAAATTCCGTCGGGACCACGGTGACCCAGGCGCCGCCGGTGGCGGCGTCCTTCGCCACGCTCGTTGAACCGGCGGGTGTCGTAGCGAAGGCCAGTGGGGTGACTCCGCAAACAATCGAGAGAATGAAAACAGATCGTTGCATAAAGACGGGACGGAACGCGGCCGAAGACCGTGGGCGAATCCACGGTCTTTTACCGTTCGCGGGCTAAAACTCGAACGACGTCGTGAGCTGCCACGTCTGCGGCTCGGCGATGCGCAGGGAATCGTAGGTGCCGTCGGGCTGGGCGCTCACGGGGATGAGCCGATTGCCCACACCGATGTTGCGCACGTTCATTTGCGTGCTCCACCGGATATTTTTACCGAGCTTGCGGCTGTAGCCGATCCAGCCGTCGAAGTTACCTTCGGTGGGACCGTAGAAGGGATTCTGCACATCATAGAGCACGGTCCCGCTGGCCAAAACCTTGATGGGATATCCGATCGCGGCCTTATCCTGCCACCGATAGGCGCCACCGATCCGCCAGCCGTTGAGGAGGCCTCGATTGAAGGTGTAGTTCGTGACGGCGTTGAACCGCCATTTGCGCAACTCGGTGGAGGGCTGCCCGTCGCTGAAAATTCTCCTCTCGGCGTTCGCTTTAGTGACGGCCCACGATTGACCGAGGTTGTTGGTGGTGTTGGTGCCGTCGCCGAGGGCGGCAGCACTGCCACCCCAAACCGGGTCAAGCAACGCGATCAACTCGCCAAAGCCTTTACCGGTGTTCGCGCTGACCGTTTGCTGACGGGCGGCGTTCATGGAGATCCGCCACTGCCGGGTAGGGTTGTAGACGGCATCAAATTCATAGCCGGTGGCCACCACATCGGAGGTGGAAACCACGATGTCGATCCGTTCATTGTTCGTGACGTTGATGCGCCCCGTGCTGGGTTCGGTGACCAAGGAGAATTGATAGGTCGCCAAGAGCTGCTTGGCGATGGGGCTCTGTTGCCAATTATTCCAGGCGGCCACCGCAGCGGGATTTGCGACCGCGAGGTAAGCCGAGTCCGAGTTGTTCGAGATCTGCGAGGCAATCCGGCGCACGACCTGATTGTGGAGTTCCCGGAACGCTCCGTCCGTGGCCAAGGTTCCTTGGGTTTCGTATTTGGTCACACGCAGTTCGAGCTTGTTGTCGAACAGTGAAATCAGGGCTCCCCACTCCTGGGTCGTCCCGGTCGGCGCGGCGATACTCTTGTTGAAAATATCTGCCCGCGGCGCGCTGGGGCGGAAATTATCCGACTTATTGTAGGTGAGCGAGAGGTCGGCTCCGGCGGGCAGTTTGCCGCGCAGGACCGGCGGAGTGTGGAGGACCAAACCGTAGTTGAACGAAGTTTGTGAATCATCCAGCACGGGCTGCGTCCACCGCCAGGCGGACTGGTCAAAGATCACGAGGCCGGTCACGGGATCACGCGGCGGGAGGCCGGCATCGAAAGTCTGAAAGGAATCTTTGCGCCACCCCAGAGTGCTCACGAGGGTTTTGTCCCACCAGTAGCTGTTCGCCACAAAGACGAGTGAGTCGACTTCATCGCCTCGTCGAGTTGGATTCATGGATGTTCGACGAAGATCGAAGCGCTCGTTCTGGACGACGCTGAACGTGCGCTTCTGCCACGAGGAGAGGGCCACTGGGGTGGCGGGCGGCGTGGCGTAGTGCAAGCCGGTCACCGAGGTGAGGTCGGAACCCCGGGGGTAGCCGACCGTCAAGCCTTGGATGCCGGTGTTGGCTGGACCGGCCGCACCCAGCACGCTGGGCCCGAGATAACTCATGACCTGCATGAATCGAGAGCTCGATAGATTGAGCTCGTTGATGCGGGTCGGTTGGTTGATCGCATCGGCCTGAAGATAATCGGACCCCAACGCATAGATTCGACCGCCGTTCTGGTCGTCCTTCGTCGCTTGATTGGTGAAGTTCGCGGTGAAGATGTGGCGACCGAGCAGTTTGCCGAGCCAGTTGTTGCCGACTTTTGTCAGGTCGAGGTCGTAGTAGGCCGTGGCCCGATAGGCTTCGCGTTCCGAGCGCGGATTTTGCACGAAACCGTCCGCCGTGTTGATGAAGGGCCGGCCAAAGTTCGGGTTTACGTCGCCGTTGGGCAGGTTGGTCGCGATGTCGATATTGATCGCGTGACTGCGAAACTGGTAAGGTTGCACGAAGCCGGAGTTGAGTTTCTCGCTGGCAAAAGCGAGTTCGACGCCTGCTTGGGATCCAATGCGCTGTTCAAACACGGCGTTGTAGTTCTTCCAGAACGCCCACTCATACTTCGCGGGTCCCTCCAAGGCATGGTCGTAGAAATTGAAAATCGATGGGTCGGTCAGCTTGGGATCGCGCCAAAAATTATTCAGCGCGGGGCGGGAGGCTCGGTTCAGCTGCTGCAGATATGCCTTCGGAGAATTCAACCAACGCATGCCGTCGTTCGCGTAAGCCCCGGTGGCGGTGAGGCGCCCCCGGTCGTTGAATCCCTCGATGCCCATAACATCGGTCGGGAGTCCCGTGATTCCGAAACGGCCGGAGTTTGGATTCTCCTGAATCAAGGTGAACTTCGTCGATCCGCCGCTGGTCAGATTATTGATCGGGGCACCTGCACTGTTGAAGGCTTGGAGGTTGGGGTTGGTCGGCATGGTGCCGCGATAACTGCCAATCCCCGTGATCGGATTGTAGACCGGTTTGCCGATCGCCCACCACCAGGAATAGTTGTCAGTTGGGGGAGCGTTGTAGGGTTTGTTAGAGTAGTTCTTTGCGTCCTCCATGCTGGCCCGAAGCGTGGCTCCCTTCCAAGGGCGCCATGTCGCGGTCACAAAGTAGCGTTGATCGCGCACGTAAGCGGGATCGATCTGGTAACGTTTATCACCGTAGAGCACGGCGGCACGCACGGCCAACTTGTCCTTAATCAAGATTTGGTTGTGGTCGAGCGAGACACGCCCGGTGCCATGCTGGCCGTATTGGGCCTCGACCTTGGTCTTGGTCTTGTTGGGCATCGCCTTGATGAGGGTGCTGTTGATGATTCCTCCGGCGCTGCCGAGGCCGAAGAGCATGGAATTCGGTCCACGATTCACCTCAACACGATCAACAATGTAGCTGTCTAAGGGCACGCCGGTGATGAAGTAGTCCCGGGTCTGGTCGGCGGCGGCAACACCGCGGACGCGGTTGGCGCCCTGCACGCTGCGGACAGAGCCAAAGAAGTCCGAGAAATCAGCGCCCGTGCCGACGTTACTGAAATTGCCGGCCAGTCCTGCGACCTCGGTGCCAGTGGTATAGTTGAGCAGCTCGTTGAGGTTGGAGACTCCGAGATCCTGCATGAATTCCTTAGTGACGACCGTGACCGACGCAGCGACATCGCGAAGATCCGTCCGGAGACGGCTTCCGGCCAACGTGCCGCTCGCGCGGTAGCCGTTGTCTTGATCAACCGCGACTTCAAAGGGGGATAGTTGAACGGCGTCACTCTGGAGGAGGGCCGGAGCGGTTTGAGTGGTTATCGTCGGGAAAGCCGGAACGTTTTGAGCGAGCGCCGCGGTCGAAGCGACGAGGAAGCCGACAATGGCGGCGAATATGTTTTTTGGGGGGTTCATGATCTATTTTCTTGGGTGATGCAGACGGGGTGAATGGCTCTAAACCGAATATGCTAGGAAAACAGGCGACAGACGCCCGGTGGTGAGGGTCACAGAAACCTGTGCGGGAGAAATTTATGGTATGGAGGAATTGAGCGGGTTTGGCAGAGTGAACTGAGCTATGTGACAGGTTCGTTTTCGCTGCGTTATAGGCCCGCCCGGGCCGTGGCGATATCGCGTTTGACCGCCGGCGTAAGCGCCGCCCAAGAAAACGGTGCGCGCGAGCTCGCCAGAACCGGGAGGGCGTTGAATTTTCCGCCCAGTTCGGCCAAGCGCTCCCAGTGCACCAAGGCCCGCTCCAAAGCGGCGACCGCGATCTGCTGTTGTTGGGGATCGTTTTTTGCCCGGGCCCTCGCGAGGGCCACGCCCGCGCGCAGTTTCTCGGCGAAGTAGCGGCCGAAGGCGCCCCAGGCCTCGATGTCGGTGATTTCGCATTCCAGGGTGGGCGATGGTTTCAGCTTGGTGCGGATGGCGGCTACGCGTTGCGCGGCTTCTGCTGCATCCCGGTCGAGTTGTGCTGCCAGCGCGAGCGGCGAGAGAATGCCCGGTGCAACCGTGCCGCCGGCTTTCACGAAATCGGTGATGTTAACGTAGCGCTGCGTATCGAGCACCGGACGTTTGATGAAGGTGTCGATGTCGAAAAACGTCCGTGCGCCATCGTCTTTATCGATCCAGGAGGAAAAGGTCTCTGTCTGGAGCGAGCCGTCCCAAGTGCCGCGATAGAACGACGCGAAGTGAAGCGGGACTTGGCTGGCCAGTTTCCACCCTTGCAGCAGATCGTCACCCAAGCCCGCACCGAAGCGCTCTTCCAACAATTCGGTGAACACGCGATCGGGGGTGTTCTTGTCGTAGAGCAACCGGCCCCAGACCGCGTAAAAGAGCCACTGGCGCTCGAAGGCGAAACGCCAGTTCTTGTGCGGCCCGGGGGCTGAGATGTAGTCGAGCGCCGGGATGTAGCACTCGGAGCCGATGATCGCACCGCCGACATGGTCCTTTTGCTGGTTCTGAATGAAAGCCCGCACGAAGTCAGGCTGGCCCCAGCGCAAAACGAAAATGTCTTCGTTGCGCATGGTCCAGACGACCTTGTGGCGCGTCGGCGCCGGATTCCAATAAGCGTCCGAAAGCGTGCCGCCGTGGACCATGAAAAGATCGGGTGAGGAATGGGCGTGCGACCAGTTGTGCTTAAACTCGACATACACCGGCCCGATGACGTTCGCCGGAAGGTTCTCGATCTGCTTGCGGGTGAGGCGGTCGTTTTCCTCGCTCGTGGTGCCGCCGGAATTCAGGTTGGCGGAGAGCGGCGCCCGATAGATGAATTTGGTTGTCCGCTTGGCGTCGGCCATGCCGGCAAAGAAGGTGCGGTCCATCCAAGCGCGCCGCTGATCGGGCGACATGCCTCCCATTTGTTCGCCCAGCGTGATGCCCAAGCCGGTGAGATCGGGATATTCGTTGAGGACCTGCGTCACGACTTCCCGGGTGTAGCGGACCACGATTTCGCTGTTCTCGGCTTCGCCCCCGATGTGCCGACCGCCATCGCTCCACCGGGCGACGTTGTGGGCCCGGGAGAACTCCGGGGAAACAAAGATGTTCCAATTGATCAGATAGGTTTCGATGCCCCGTGCTTTGGCCATGGCGAAGAGGCTGTTCCAAAGCGCCCGCCACTCGGCCAGCTCGGCATCCGAAAACGGAGTCGCCTCCGGAAAGTTCGTCGGGCGGACCATATAGTGGAAAGGATGATGGCTCCACAGCGTCAGCGCGTTGAACCGATTCTCCACCATCATATCGAGGAACGCCTCCCAGAATTTCGGATCCTTGCAGGTGTCGTAATGTTGCTCGATGACCGGGCTCGTGCGGTAGGCCGCATAGGGAAGATTGAATTTGAGCGCGCGAAACTCGAACGGCTTTTTCACCGAGCCTGGCTCGATTTTTTGCCAAGGCGTGCCCTGACGGATCTGCTCCGCCGCGTCCAACACGCCATACATCGCGCCGCGTTCAGCGCCCCCGGTGATCTTCAGTCCCGGACCCGAATTGACCCGCTGAAAACCATCGACTCCTAGGTCCGCCAGCGCGGCGGGGTCAACGGTGACCACGATTGCCGTGCCTTGGTTTGGGGTCGCGGCCTGTTTCATGGTGTGGCCCTGCCGCTGCAGGGCGGCTTCCAGTTTGCCCAAGGCGTAAAGCAGCATGGGCGAATCGGGCGCGGAGACGGTGAACTCGGCGGCGGGGAGCGACGCACTGCACAGAAGCAACGCGGCGGTGAGTGCTTTTAAAAATGTCGGTGGGCGTTTCATGTTGGACTGTTTTGGGGATCAGTAGTGCGGCGGCTGTTGGCCGCAGGACCGAGGTGGTTTTGGAATGAAGCAAGGCGTCATCGCGATGGACTCGTGGCAGGTGATACCTCGATCTCGGCCACCCGATAGTAACCCTCGGGTTCGCGGACGTTGGCTTTTAGGGCGAATTCTACCGGGCGTTCGCGCTCCGACGAGGAGTCGAAAAGACCTATGCTCACGGCGTAGCGGCCGGGATTGAGGCTCGCCGGCACAGCCAGATCGTTTTGGACCACGACCGGAGCGCCCGGCAGCCAGGTTCGGTCGCTGCGGCCAACGACGCTCACCCAAGAGTTGCGATTATCGGAGAACTTCACGCGCAACTCGTAGGGTTGGTAGGTTGGGGCGACGCCGCGATTGTCGATCGTCAGTCGAAACGGCACGTTGCGTCCTGACCCCAAGGTGGGCGGAAGTTCGATCGACACCGGAAACAGCCAATAGCCGCAGCGATTCAACAGTTCGCGGGTCAGAGCGGGATTGTCGGTCAGCCACTCCCGCGCGTCGCCATGGTAACCGATATAGGTGGCGTGAAGGAGGTCGAGGGCGCCGCGGACGAAATCGGGTCCGGTTTTGCCCTGACCAAACTTCGCGGCGGGCGAGTCGGGGAGCATCTCCCAGTTGCCGAGTTGCTTCACTTTGCCGTAGTGCTCCAGCTCGAAAACGGTCGGGAAGCGCAGATAGGCGGCGGAAAAGTAGTCAGGACTACGCACGGTGAAGCGGTCGCTCGAATGCGAAAAATAGCCGTTCACCATGATGCTGTCGTCACGATAGCTGATGCCGCTGGCCAAAATGTGTTGGTGCAGACTTTCGCGTTCGCCGAGGTCCTTCAGGGCGTAGACGTAGTCATCGGAGATAACGAGCTGTGCTCGCTTGAAGTATTTTAGGTGAAGATCGACGTGCCGTTTTCGCACGTCGAAGGATAAAGTCTTCCGGCTGCCGGCCCAAGCATGGCCCTCTCCCCAATCGCCGATGCTGCCGATATCGACGTAGCGCACCCACGGCTGGCGATCATATCGCGACGCAAAGGCCGCGATGAACTTCTCCAGTTTTTCCAAGAAAATAGGATCGTCCCAGACCGGCTCCCACGGACCCTCGGGCCCGATGGCCTCGCCGGCCCGGTAGTGTCCGCCTTGGGCGCCCGCGGCCTGGACCCAGCGGGGCGTGGCATACTGCTGCTCGATGCGGTCCGTGCTGGTTTCTTTGCAACTGATGCGAAAGGCGATGCCCAGCCCGTGGGCGGTCCACTTTTCGATAATCCGGTCGATGACCGCCCAATCGTAGCGGCCTTCTTCCGGTTCGAGATACGACCACGCCAGCCGGATGTAGACGTGGTCCATGCCCGGGAATTCCAGCAGATCGGCGTCACGGGCGATGATGTATTTATTGGGATTGTTGTCCGGATAGTGGTGATACCAACCCTTGTGCGGATTCACGAGAATGCGCGTGGCGTCGTGTAGCGGTGTGAGGTCGTGTAAAACCAAGGGCGTTGTTGGCTCCGCCGCCGGTGTGGGCGCGACAAGCCCAAACGCGGCGAGCGCGGCGAACAGCAAAGCGGCGTTTTGTTTCATCGTATCGTGGCTGCTGACGTGCTCCGGTTCGGCCGACGCGTGTTCGCGAAATAATTGGAGCGTCAGAGGCTGCCTTTCTTGGCGATTGCGATGTCCGACTTGGGCCCGGAATCGTCGAACCAATCGAAGGTTCTCTGACCGGAGATATAGAGAAGGTTGGTGTAATTGGCATCGAGCTCCTTTGCGTAGTTGTGCCACGCGGTGAGCGCTTTTTCGAGGTGGGCGACGGCCTCGGTCTGGTGCTGGGCCTCGCAGGTCTTGCGGAAGAGTCCCACGGACACCGCGCCGCGGATTTTTGACGCGTAGTATTGGCCGAGCCGCGCCTGCGTGCGGATGTCACCGAGCGTTTCGCGGAGCTCAGCTTTGCCTGCGTCGTTGATTTCCGCAGCGCCTTTCAGCGCCTCGAGCGCGAGCGCATCGAGTTGGTCGGCGGAGGCGAGCGGAGTGATGCCCGAAGTCTTGCCCTCGGCGACATACTGGGGGATGCCGATGTGATCGGTGCCGTCCATGCCGCCCCAACGTTTGTCGAGGAAGATGTCCACGGTGTGGAAACCCCGGATGCTCCGATCGAGCAAGTTGCCGCGGCAGCCTTCCACCCACCACATGTAGTCCCACGGCACGTAACGGGTGCGGTTCACCAAGGGAATGATGCGGGAGGCGGCCTGCCACGTCTCGTAGAGCTTCGCGCCTTCCGTGAGTTTGAATCGGTCCGCGATGAGAGCCTTGAGCAGTTGGGGCGAGGTCTGCGGATCGTAGCCCAGGCGTCCCCAGAGCATGAAGGAATACCAGTGTTTCTCATTTTCCAGTTGGCGCGGCGAGCTGGGCGTCTTGCTGGCGCTTTCCCGCCCCCAGCAGAAGCGGTCCGAGCCCAACACATACCCGGCGGTCCGGCCGTTGCCGGGGAAAGCGAGGACAGCCTGTTTCACGTAGTCCGGATCGCCCCAGCGCACGAGGAAGATGTCGTCGTTTCGGAGATTCCACCACGTCTTCATGGATGCCGGGGTGTCGTCCAAAATGTCTTTCTTCACGAACGGCGGATTGGGCGCGGAGTAGAGTCGGGCCCGGGAGTATTTGTATTCGAGATCGTAACCGTCGGGGAGTTTGTTGAAGCGCTGGCCGATATATTTGAAATCGGTGAGCCAGTAGCGGTGGACGAATTCGATTTTGCGCGCGGGGTTCTCTTTTTTGTAGTCAAGGATGCCCTCGCCGTAGGTGTCCCAGCACCACTGTTCCTTGAAGTCGTGGTCTTTGTTCCGGTCGCCGAAGTTCTCGCCGGGGCACATGCCGAGGCCTTTCAGTTTTGGATAGGTGCGGAACAGTTGGGTGACCGACTTGCGGAGGTAGTCCTTGGTGATCGCGTTGTCGGGGCTGTCGGTGAGGCCGTATTTCGTCTCCTCGCTGCCATAGACATGGATGTTCCAAACATACCACCACACCTCGATGCCGCGGTCTTGCGCGTAGGCGATCACGTCGTTCCAGAATTTCACTTTCTCGGCATGCGACATTTTTTTGATGAGCACGCCCTTCTTGTTGTAGACGTCGTCGAGGGCGACGGCTTCGTATCCGGGCACTTTAACCAACGTGGGAAACGGATGCCGGTTCCAGAGGCTCAGCACATTGTAACGCTGCTTGGCGATCGTATCGAGGTAGTCCTTCCAGAAAGCCAGGTCCCAAACGTGTTGGAAGTTTTCCTGCCCCGAGGTGCCGTTGTCGTCGAAGCTGGGCTGCCGTTTGTCGAGGGGGATGTTGAACTTGATGCCGCGCTGGGCGACGTAAGGAGTGTGGACGGAGTCCTTCAGCGTATCGAGAGTGCCGAGACGGATCGCTTCCGCGACGTCGAGGCCGCCATACATCGCGCCGGTGGCGTCGGCCCCGCGCACGGTGATGGTGCGGCGCCCGCCTTCGGTCTGAACGCGGATATGATAGCTCTGGGCAACGGTCTTGCGGTCCTTTTCGACGATGAGGGAAATTTTCGTCGCGTTCGGGCCATCCGCCAAAGTCATGCCTTTGGCGGAGGCTTCACGGCGGATCTCCTCTGCGGCAAACTTCGTCGGCTCGGCCGCCGGCGTGTCGAGGACGAGCATGAGGGATTGCTTCGCAAAAGTGGGCGTAGCTAGCGCGCAGAGCAGTGCGCAGAGTAGGGCTGTTGGTATCTTCATGGTGTTGGAAGACGGTGAAATCGCGGTGGCATTATTTGCCGGTGGCGGTGCGGGCGATGTCGATGTCGCGGCGGGCGTCGTCAGTCAGACGGACCCAGTCAATGGTGCGCGTTTTCGAGAGGAATTGCGGGCGGTAGTTGGCGGTGGCTGAAGCGGCGTAGGCTTTCCAATGCGCGAGGCCTGACTCGAGAGCTGAGATCGCCGCAGCTTGTTCGCTTGGAACCCCGGTGGTGCGAAATTCATGAAGGTGGGTAGCGCCACGGATTTTTGAGGCGTAGTAGTTCGCGAGATTGGCGAAGGACTCGATGTCGTAGAGGAGCTCGCTGAGCTCTTTGGCGATGGGGCGACGGGCGCCACGGACGGAACGCACATAGTCGAGAGCGACCGTGGCGTCGGCTTCGAGCCGATTGGCGACAGCCGTGGGAGGCGTCTGGCCTTTCTTCGGATTACCGAGGCGGCCCGCGACATACTCGGGAATGCTGAGGAGGCCGGAGCCGGGCATGGTTTTTGTAGAGATGAAATCATCTACCGATTTGAAGCCCTTGCGCAGTTCGAGGCAGCCTTCGACGGCCCACTTGAAATCCCAGTCGATCCAGTGGAATTGGTTGACGAGCGCGATGGTGCGGGAGGCGGCGGTCCACGCCTCGAGGAGCGGTTCGGCGGGCACACCGGGAAAGTGATTTTGCACGATGGTGGTGAGACGGGCGGCTGGAAGGTCGGGGTCGTAGCCGAGGCGGCCCCAGAGCAGAAAGTTGAACCAGTGTTTGCGGATCTCGAGGTCGCGCGGGTGATTGGGGCGGGTGCTGATGGACTCGCGCCCCCAGACGTAGCTGTCCGAGCCCATATCATATCCGGCGGTAAGGTCGGGGCCGGGTAGATTCTTCATGAAGGCGCTGACGTAGGCGGGGTCAGCCCAGCGGAAGTGAAAGAGGTCGTCGTTGCGGAGATTCCACCAGCTCTTGATGCCATGTTTCTTTAGGTCGGGGATGATCTCTTTCGCCGCCCAATGCGGGGCGGGCGTGGAGTGAAGGCGGGCGCGGGTGTATTTGTAGCTGAGATTGATGGGGTCGGGATAACGGCGAACAAAACTATCCATGATCCGATCTATACCGGCCTGCCAGACTCGGTGGTAGACTTCGATGGTCCGGCCGGGCTGGAGTTTTTTTGCGTCGAGGATGCCTTCGCCGTAGGTGGCCCAGAGCCACTTTTCGCGACCAAATTCATCGTCGCGAGTCTCCATGTTTTCGCCGGGAGTGAAGCCTATACCTGCGAGATCGGGATAGGTGAGGATGAACTCGCGCACACACGCACGGAGGTAGGCGATGGTGCGGGGGTTGGTCTGGTCGTTGTTGATGCCGTAGAGGCCAGCGTCACCCTTGAGGTTCTCCTGGCCGCGATACCAGCCGGCGGGAGCGAGGCTATTCATCCAGATGTTCCAGGTGACGAAATGAACTTCGATGCCGCGGTCCTTGGCGTGGCGCATGACGCGCCGCCAGAAGTCGATCTTTTCATCGATGGTCATCGACTTGAGCACGATGAGGTTGTCGAGCACGGGTTGGGAGACGCCGCTGCCGGCGATGAATTTGGCGGCGGATTCTTCAGTGCGGTCAGTATCGAGGGGGAAGGCGGTGCCACAGACGTCACGCAGGGCGGCATCAGGGTAGTCGGCGAGTTTCACCATCGAGGGGAACGGGTGCGGGTTCCAGAGGCCGAGGGAGTTGTAGCGGTGCCGGGCCATGCTATCGAGGAACTCGCGCCAGAAATCGAAATTCCACATCTCGGCGATGTTGGCCTGGGCGGCGTCGCCGGCGTCCTGATACGAAGGATTGCGGATATCGAGTGGGATGTTGAACTTCAAGCCGCGGCGGGCGACGTGCGGTTGGCCGGTGGCAGGTTGGACGCGGGAGACGTCACCGGAGGCGAGCCGAAGCTGCTCGGCCAGTTCGAGGCCGCCATACAGGAGGCCGCGAGGATCGCCGCCGCGAACGGTGAGCGCACCGGTGGCAGCATCGCGGGAGAGGGCGTAGGCCTGCGGAGCCAGAGTTGGGTCGAGTTTGAGGGAGATGGCGTTCGCACGGCCGGAGGCCGGGAGCGCGGCCTGAATCTCGGCGGCGGCGAAGGCAGCCTGAGGCAGGCTGGAGTCGAATTCGAGGCTCGCGGCGAAACCCTTGAGCGAGACCAAGGCGAAGGACAGGATGAGGGCGAATTTCATGGGAGTGGTTGTGATTGAGGGGGCAGAGAGACAGCGTGAACGGCGCGATGAATTTCAATTCCGGTCGATTCAGAACTCGCCTTTGCGAAATGCCTCAACTGCCCGCCAAGCCGTGCGTTGCAGGAAAAGCCGCTCTTCGTCGGTGAAGACTTTCTCAAGCGGCCCGCCGTCCGGGTTTACGAGCGATGAAAGCGCCTGGGTGTTTGCATCTGTGCGCACCACTTCGCCATGGATGTTCTGCGCTTTGTTTTCCGCCACTTGGTTGAACATGAGCCCTTCCGGAGGCTTTCCAAACACCGCAGCATAGAAGGTGCACGCGGTGAGATAGGCCATCGTCTGGTTCGGGTGCATGTCGTTTTTATAGCGAAAGGTGAGCGTTCTCGCGACGGGCTCGGTGCTTTCCTGCGCGAGTGTGATCGCCAGCGGCACCGGCACCACGATCGCGCCATTCGTTTTTGAAAAAGCCAAGGCGGCCCGGCATTCACCGATAGCCCGCTCCCGTGCAACGGCCTGGGTCACCGGAATCGCGTTGTGCGCATACGACGCGGTCAGATACAGCACCGGACGAGCTCCGGACGCCTTGGCCACGTCGGAAAACTCCGCCGCGTATTTGAAATAACCGGTGCCGGGGTCGTCCGTCACGTCGAGCCAGCTCTGCAAGACGACAAAATCAAAGTCGCGGGCCGGGGCACTCGCCTTTTGCGACAGCCACCCTTTGTGCCGGGTGATAGCTTGCCGGATGCCGCCACGGTCGGCCTTCCAGTCGTTCTTAGTCTTGGGCATGAATTTCCGATAGAACGCATTGCCGGACACGTCCTGCCAGAACGCCGTGTAAAAATCAGGCTCCTCCTTGCTTTCGCCGAGCTTGGTTAGCTCGTTGATGTCATTTTGCAGATCGCTTTCTTTGCGGCCACTTAGATTCAGTCGGTTGTAAGAGCGATAAAGCTCCCAGTGTTGGAAGAGATTCTTTCCTCCGTAGCCCACGGTTTCGGTTTCCACAGTTGCTCCGGGAAAGCCCTCTTGCGCCAGCGTAGCAAACAGCGTGGGAAGGCTGTGGCGCATGGTGAAGCTGTTGCCGATGAAGAGAAAACTTTGCGTTTTCTTCGACGACGCATCTGGCTTGGCAGTCAGTGTGGCCTCTGCGCCACCGCAAATTGCGGCCAGCGGCGTGAGCAGCAGGGCGGCGAGGGTGAAGAGTTTCGTTCTCATGTTGTTCTGCCGTTCTCAGAGTGGGGCATGGGGAGTGTTTTATCTGGAAGCTTGAGGATGACCTCGTGTTACTGCGCCGGCAGGGCTGCCTGCCAGCCGCCTTTGATCAAGGCGCTTAGCTCGGCGACCACGTCCTTGTATTTTGGATCCTTCGCCAAGTTCCGCAGTTCCTTGGGGTCGGTTTCGTGGTCGTATAGTTCCGCCTTTTCGAGCCCGCTCCACTCGGTGTAACGGTAGCGTTCGGTGCGGACGCTGGTGCCAACTTGCACACGCATCGCGCGATTCGCCGCTTAACGAGGCCGGACCGATCAAATCTCCGATTGCGATGTCCAAAGTTTTACCCCTTTTTGGCCCTCCTATCGAACGAGACGCCGGATTCATGGTTTCCGATCAGCGCTTTAGAAATCCAAGGTAACGCTAGCGATGATTTGGCGTTCGGGTTTGAAGGCGAGCACGCCGGAGTCGCCGTTGGTCAGGGCCCGGGTGGTGACGAGATCGCCGTCATCGAGGAGGTTGCGGGCATTAAGTTGGAACCTGGTCCTGTATTTATCGCTGACGAAGGGCACGCCCTTCATTCTGTAGGTAAGGTTGGCGTCGATCGAGAGAGTGCTGGCGCCGGCGACGGGCTGCTTCAAGTCGATGACCGTCTGACCGGAAATCCTGGCGACCCCATAGCCGATGACGTTGGCGCTCTGCCACCGGCCGCCGCCGCCGATACTCCACCCCTTGAGAAAACCGGATTGGATGGCGTAGTCGGCGTGCATATTGGCACGCCATTCGCGAGAGTTACTCCGATCGCGGCCGCTTTGGGCGCTGATGGGGGCGTAGACGGACTCCCAGGCATCCAGAAAATACTGGCGGATGGTTTTGTTGCCGTTGGCACCGCCGAGGCGGGGCGCCATTGTCACGACGTCCCAGCCGCCGCCGGCGACTTTTTGCCAGAGGGGCAAGCGGGCATTCGCCCAGTGGAGCCATGACAGCATGATGTTGGAGTCGGTGGCTTTGGCCCGACCGACGGAGACGGCGAGTTTGAGGCCAGTGACGGGTTGTGCATGGAGGGTGATATCGATGCCCTTTGAGAAATAGTCGCTGGTGCCGGCATACTTGTCTTGGCCAAAAGCCTTGATGTCCACGCCCTCGAGCGGCGTGGCAATGCCCGCGGCGGCGTTCATGTTGATGACTTGCTCCTCGATGTTCAGCAGGGAGCGACGGGCGACATTGAATTCATTCGGCGGCCGGTTGTTTTCCTGGGTGTTGGTGAAGAAGTTCACGCGCACGGAGACTTTGTCGCTGGTGACGGAGAAGCCGTAGTCTTCGCCGACCCCTACGCCGGTAGGCACGACTTCGCCGAAAGGCCCAAGAGTGCCAGATTCGTTGACTTTATAGTTTGCGGAGTGGCTGTAGTGGAGGCGAATTTTGCTCAGGTAGGGAGTGGTCAGGAATGGGTGCAGGACCACACCGTAGCTGTTCGTGGTTTTCCCTTCATAGAAGTTGTAGCTTTTATAGCCAAGTGTATCGTAGCGTGGGTAAAATCCGGTGGACGGGTCGACCGCGTTGACGTTTAGTGCCGGATTCTCGAGGCTCATGAGGTCGGCGTTGCGGACCTTGTCATTGCGGAGGCCACCGCTGAGAATCAGTCGTTCGCCAAACAAGTAGCTTTGGAGGCCCAAGACCTTGGACTCGATGCTTTGGCGCTTGCCGGATGAGGCGCTCTGGCCGCCGTTGGGGCGGTCGAACGCGTAGACGGGCAGGGTTGCGCCAGTGGCAGGGTCGGTGATATAAGAGGTTGCTAGCACATCGCCACCGCCCAGAGAGGGCATAAAGTAGCGACCCTGGTTGGAAGAGCTGCCAACTGCATCGAAATAATGCCGGACTGTGAATCGGCGGCTGGTGCTGCTGTCGGCGATAGGGGCGCTGGTCCAAGACGGGGCGCCGCCGACAACCCGGCGGAAGTTCCCGGACACGTCCTGCGTTAGGGCATCGGAGTAAACCAGCGCCACGCTATGGCGACCAAACCACCGCATCCAATTTTTTCGCTTGGTCAGGTCCAAGAGGTAGGCAAGAGTGGCACGGTATTCGTAGTAAAGGCTGCGTGATACGCCGTTTTGGGGGGTTTCTTCGATATATAATCGCCCGGCGTTGGGGTTGGGGGTGACGACACCGGCGGGGGTGCGAATGAATTGATTGGCGTCGACCTCGATATCTACGACTGCAGCGCCGCTTGCCTGGCCGACGAAACCGCCACTGCGGGTGTTGTAGGTCTCCCGTGCGTAGGCAAGTTCCAGACTCAGGTCGTTAACGATCTTTTGCTCCAAGTAAATATTCTGGGCATGGGCGCGGATCTCGTCGCGTCGGTTGAGCCCCCAGATATTATTACCTTTTTGCGGGATGATGTCTGGACGGTTGAACGAGCGGGCGAAGGCGTCGTAGGAGAGTGTGCCCGCGGCTAACTGCGGTCCGTTGGTGGTGACTTTGGTGCCATAGAGAAAGATGCCGGGCGTGCCGGCGGTGTTCCCGTAGGTATAGGTCCCTCCGGTGCCGTTGTTGCTGGTAAAAATATTGGCCAAGGCGGTGGGAACGGTGGAGTTGACGGAATTGTTGAACAGAGGCCGATCATCTGCGGTGCCCTCGATACCGTCGATCCCTCGCAGCCAAGGCGTCACGGCATCCCGGGCGAGGTTCGGGGTAGTGCGGGTGCCGCCGGCATTCTGCCATTCACTGTGATAGCGGATTTCGGTGTTGCGAAAGGGTCGGAGGGTGAACGTGCCGTAGAGGCGGCGGTCTGTGTCGCCCGAGGGCTTGCGGTCGTAGTCCCGCTCGCTGTTGAGCATCGCGAGGCGGAAGCCGGCTTTGTTCTTGATGATCGGCTGGTTGATATCGAGCGACAGGCGCTGGGAGCCGTTGTTGTCGAGACGGTAGGACACACTTTGCGAGGACCGCGTGAGACTGGCCCGCGCGACGGAGCTGTCGAGCGTGCCGCCGGCGTTGCCCAAGCCGAACAGGATCGAGTTCGGTCCGCTGCTGAGGCTGAGGCGTTCGGTGTTGTAGGTGTCCGCATCGATTTGGGTGCGGAAGAGCCCACGCAGCTTGGTGACCGCGCCGAGACCGCGGATGCGGGTTTCGGAGTTGAGGCCTCGGGTGTCGTTGGCGCCTTCCCCGGCGAAGTTGAGCGACGTTTCGGTGTTGGTGGAGTAGGCGAGGGCTTCCTCGATCGTGGTGGCGGCAATGTCATCCAAAAAATCTTTGGTCAGCACCTCGACTTGCGAGGCAATGTCCACGAGCGGTGTTTTGAGACGCGTGCCCGAGAGGGAGTTCGTGGCGGCATAGCCGTTGTCTTGCGCTGAGGGGACAACAAAGGGAGAAAGCTGAAGGACCTCTTCCTCCTTGTTGGGTTCAGCGCTGGCTGGGGTGACCCGCTGGGCCAATGCACGGCTGGAACTTAGCAATAAACCGAGGGACAAGATGGCAAACAAGAGGGAGGGAATGCCTCCGGACCTAGACGGGTTATGGATCAACTTCATTTGTGGAGGGGGTTGTGTGGGGTGATTTTTCCTAAGAAACAGCCACGCATTGGCTGCTAAGATACTAAATTTGTTAATCGTTGGGGCGTAACGTTGGTCCTGTTTCTTTCTGTCACGGCCAGAATCCGATTCTGGGGCGGCGGCTGGTAGGAAACTGGATCCGGGTCGCAGGAAGAGACGTCGCCGACGGGAGCCGGGGGTTTAGAAAGTTTTCGTGTTGGGGTCGTTTCGCACGATCACTGCTCGCGAGGTCGAGAACCGAGATCGAACGGACATGGGTAGCTCACTTCTTGAATCACCATTCGGGGCCGGGGCGCTTGATCTTGGATTCATCAATGGTGCCGGGCTTCCAGTCGCGCGCCATCTGCAAGTCAGCGGTAACGTTTTCGATCTGCTTGGGAAGGTCCACCAAGCCGGCGCGGTTGAAGAGGACGGGCTGCACGTATTGGCGCGTGTAGGCGGCAACGTAATTCTTCCAGTGCGTCAAAGCCGCTTCGAGATGCCGCACGGCGGAGGCTTGCTGTTTGGCATCGCCGGATTTGTCGAAGAGCGCGAGGTCGCACGCACCACGAATTTTGGCCGCGTAGTAAAGCCCGAGACGCGACATGGCCTCGATGTCACTGAGCGTGGCGGTGTATTCCCAGGCGCTGGCGGCTGGCGTGACCGTGGCGCGCTGGAGTTCGGGCAAAGATTGCAGCGCCTTGGTGGCGTTGCCCTCCAGCGTCGCGGCAATCTCCAGCGGAGTTACACTAGGCGGCATTTTCTTGGCCAGCAGGCCCCTGCGCCACTCCATGATGTTCAGCACGCCGGCACCAGGCATGGTGCCGCCTTCGGCGAAATTACGCACGGTGTAAAACTGGTCTCTCCTGCTGCAGGCTTCGGGAAACCATTTGATGTCAATGGGGCCCCAGAAGAAACGCGTGATGTAGGGAAAGGTCTTGGATGCATCTGCCCATGCAGCAGTAAGCCGGGACGCATCGGCACCGGGGAAACGTGCGGCGGTGAGCCGCTCAAACGTGGCAGCGGGCAGATCAGGGTCGTAGGCGAGGCGCCCCCAGAGGGCGAAGGAGTGCCACATCTTTTGTATGATCGTCTGGCGCTGACCATCTGGGTTTTTGGTGATGAAATCCCGTCCCCAGTGGTAACCGTCCGGCCCCATGTAGAAGCCGGCAATCTTGTCCTCGCCTGGAATGTTTTTGATGAAATCCCGGGCATAGTCCACGTCCGCCCAGCGGAAACTGTGGATGTCGTCATTGCGGAGCGTAAGCCAACTGCGAAGTTTGGGGCCGAGGGCAGGGAGGAGCCCCTTGATAAAGTTCGGGTTGGTGATCGAATACATATGGCCGACGGAGTATTTGAAGCTGATGTCGATCGGGCATGGGAGCTGGCCAAACAGGGCTTGAATATCTTCAATGTTGGCAAACATGGAACGTTGGATGAATCGGAATTTGCGATCGGGGGTGTCCTTCAGCCCATCGCGAATCCCTTCACCGTAAGTATTCCAGATCCATTGCTCCTTGGACATTTTCGTGAATTCTTTTTCGTTCATGTATTCGCCGGCGGTGGTGCCAATGCCGGCGAGCAGCGGATAGGTTTTGATCATCTCGCGCACGCTGGCCCGGTAATACTCAATCGTGCGGGGGGCGGTCTTGTCATCCGTGAGCCTTTCCTTCCCTTTCGCCGCAGCGAGAAACACGTTCCAGGTGAACACATAGACGTCCACTCCACGATCCTTGGCCATCTGCATGACTTCGCGGAGGAACTGGATCTTTTCGTTTATCGTCATTTTCTTCACGACGATGATCTCCTTCTTGTTCGAGCCGGTGGTCTGCACATCGTCCAGCGCGATGCTGGGAAACTCCGGCACCTTCACGATGCTGGGGAACGGATTCATACTCCACCACGAGATGACGTTGTAACGGTGGCGAGCCATGTCATCGAACTGCTCCTGCCAGAAATCTTTGCTCCACATTTCGGCGACGTTGAGTCGTGCGGAGTCCGGCCACTCATTCCCGGAATAGGTGGGCGTGCGCACATCGAGCGGGATGTTGAACTTGATGCCGCGCTGCTTGATGTAGGGAGTGTGGTCGGAATCCTTCAGCGAATCGAACGCGCCCGTGCGAATCGCCTCCGCGATGTCCAACCCGCCATACATCGCGCCGACGGCATCGGCCCCGCGCACCGTGATCACGCGGCGGTCGCCGTCGTTCTGCCAGCGAATGCTGTAGCTCTGCGCGGCGGCTTTGCCTTCTTTCTCGACGGTGAGGGCAATGCGGGTCGCCTTTGCGTCGTCGCCCACAGCCAAGCCTTTTGCTGAAGCCTCACGGCGGATCTCCGCCGCCGCAAATTTCCCCGGCTCGCCCGTTGTCGTGTCATTCAGTAAGTTGAGGTTTGCCGCGGACGTATCGAGCGAAGCAAGCAAGAGGCCGGCAAGGGTGATGATGGTTCTCGGATGTTTCATCGTTAATAAACGTCCATTAAAAACATCATGCTTCATGTCCGGTAGTTTCAGGATGACCTCGTGTTACTGAGCCGGCAGGGCTGCCTGCCAGCCGCCTTTGATCAAGGCGCTTAGTTCGGCGACCACGTCCTTGTATTTCGGATCCTTCGCCAAGTTCCGCAGTTCCTTGGAGTCGGTTTCGTGGTCGTATAGTTCCGCCTGTTCGGGCCCGCCCCACTCGTTGTAACGGTAGCGTTCGGTGCGGACGCTGGTGCCATTGCGCATGTAGGTGAAAGCACCTTTCGTCCACGGCCGTTTCGGCTCGCGCAGCAGCGGAACCATGCTGATGCCTTCCTTTCCGGATGGCACCCCGAGGCCGCACAAATCAGCCAGGGTGGGAAACAGGTCAATTTGGCTGACCGGTCTTGCGCAAATGCTGCCTGGCAGAGTCACCCCCGGCGCGCGGATGATCAGCGGCACCCGGCTGGATTCCTCGAACAGCGTCATCTTTTGCCACAGCAGATGTTCGCCCATGTGAAAGCCGTGGTCGCCGAGAAAGACGACGATGGTGTTCCGGTCGCGCCCGGTCTCTTTGAGCGCGTCCAACACCTTGCCCACGCACGCATCCATGTAGGAAGCGCAGGCGTAATAGGCGGCGATGGCTTGGCGCCGTTTGTCGTCCGTGAAGGCCTTGTGATTCTGCAGGCTGTAGCTGTGGGGCAATCCTTCGAGGCAGTCCTCCGGGTATTGTGGCAGAGGCATCTTCTCCGGCGGATACAGGTCGAAATACTTTTTGGGAGCGAACAGTGGCAGGTGCGTCTTGTGAAAGCCCAGAGCGAGGAACAAAGGCTTGTCCTGTTTCTCGCGGAGCACCTTGACGGCCTGCTCGGCAATGCGGCCATCGGGAAGATCGGCGTCTTCCGTGCCCTCCGGACCCCAGCGCCAGGCCCGCGTGGCGTATCCTTCATTTTGCTGCTCCGGAGTCAGGTCACTGTAGAGCCGGGTTTCCTGACGTTGAACCTGCGTTCCACCCTTGCCGCCGCCTTTCCTGCTCCCGCTGCCTTCGACGGAAGCAACTGCGCTCTCGGGCAGCACCTTGTCCCAGCGGGCGACGTCGCTGAAATCCCGCCCGCCGTTTCCGTTGTGGAAAATCTTGCCGCAGCGCATGGTCTGGTATCCTTTTGCGCGGAAATATTCCGGCAGCGTTGTGCCCGGTTTGAGGTGTTCGTTCCAGTCCTGCCCGTTGCCGAAAACCTTGGTCGTCTGCGGGTAGAGACCGCTCAAAAACGACGTCCGCGTAGGGTTGCACAACGGGAACACGCACTGCGCATTGTCGAAGCGCAGGCCGCTGGCGGCGAGCGCGTCCAGGTTTGGCGTCTTGCACACAGGATTGCCGTAACTGCTCAGGCAAGCGGCCAGGTCTTCGCTAATGATGAAGAGCACGTCGGGCTGCGCATGCGGTCTCGCATCGGCGGCGGTCAGCGTGGCCAGGGGCGTGAGCAGCAGGACGGTGAGGAGCGAAAGGAGGTGACGGTTTTTCATGAGGCAATGGTGTCGTGGAGATTTCTATTCACAGGAGGGTGTTTCTTTGCCACCGAGATCGGTATAATCCTTCAGCACCGATTGGTCATGAACATGCCAATCGCGGAAAACTGCTGATAGAAATTGGATTCTAAAGAGGGGCGGATCAGGGGAGGGGTTTGTGAAGCCTTTCTATTTGGCTCCCTCAAAAAGTCTGCCTTGCCAGTTTTTCTCTTTGAAAAGGGGTGCCGGTTCACCAGCCCAACTGTAGGTAGTCCAAGCTTTTATTTTGCCTTCTTTGTCTACTTTGCAGATCGCTCCCAAATTGTTCGTATTCTCGAAAAATTCCATGAAGTTCGCAGGATCAGCTTTGAAGGCATAGAGCAATTCTGAGGGCTTAACTGATTTGTAGGTCTGATCACCCAGGCCATAGATCTCTAGTTTGTTCTTGTCGTAGGTATACTCCGTTAAGTGACGAGTCGAACCGATCTGAATCTTATACTTAAAGTCTTTAGGAAACTGAACTTCGTGCTGAATCCAGCGCGACTCCCAACTTGTTGATAAAGTCCACGTCACGTCGACCGTTTCCGCCCCTAGCCTCCAGCCATTAAAAGTCAGACTGATAGAACTACCTTCAGGTTTATCTGATAGAATTCTAATCTCGACGCTCTCAATATTCTCCCACTTGGGCATTATCTCTTGGTCATCGACAAGGACACTGAAGAGCGCCGAGCCAAAAGCATTGTTTGTCGAGGTTATGTCTGTGCCCCAATCATTATTGCCATGACGCTTGGTGCTTTGTTTGAAAAAATCTAACACCGGGATGTATTGACGTTTGCCAATGAGATCTCCGGAGATGCGATTCACTAGAGGAACAAAAAATACGAAGTGCTTATTCTCGATGCCTGGGCCATCAAGATTATCCTTCACGCCGTAGCGCCCCGCTTCTTTTTTGAGCAGTTTGTCATATTTGACCGGAATACCGCCCTTTACCAAGATAGCGGTTTCGGCCGCAATACTTAGCACTGACGCGAAAAACGTCGTTAAAAACAGTAAGGTGATTTTTTTAAGCATGGGGTGCACAGGTTGATGATTCGATGGTTGATGACAAAGGGCGTGTATTTAACTGCTGCGGGCTGAGGTTGGGCTGGCAGGGTGGGTTCCGCGGCAACCCAGTATGCAGCCAACGGCGCGAGCAGCAGGGCGGCGATGAGTCTGAGTTTGATATTTATCGAGATTGATATCGTGCCAACGGGTGAACTTGCAGAGCGCGCCACTACGGTAGTCGGAGGCAGTTCAGCGAAAGGCCTTATATTCCAGGTTCAGCTCCAGGCTCTTGAAGGATGGTTTTTCGTTCCACAGGTCGAAAGTGGCCCGAAGTTGCACGGTGCTTTCCGCATACATGCCCTTGTCGTCCGTGCGGATCGACCAATCGTCGAGCAGCTTGCGGTGTCGGAGCAGCTCGGAGCGGTGCTTGGGATCGGTCGCAAGATTTTTGACCTGATGGGGATCGGACATGAGGTCGTAGAGTTCCTCGAACGGTCGCACCCCGAACCAATGAGCTTCCTGATAGCTGTTTAGTTTCCCTTCCTGGTGCAGTTGCCACATCTCCCGAGTATAGGGGGCATCATCGCGATATTGGCTCTGCATCATGATACGGTCCGTGTGGTAATTGCGGATATAGCGCATGTTCTCCGTCCGAACCGTGCGCGACATGTCGATGCTGTAGTCGCAGCGATCACGGGCTCCGACGACGTATTCCGCGGGTGGGAGTTTCGGAGTGAAAAGATTTCGCCCTTCGTAATATTCCGGAATCTTGCCACCTGCCAGCGCGAGCGTGGTGGCGGTCAGATCGATCAGGGAGACGAGGTCGTTGACGACTTTTCCTTGGGTGATCCAAGGATGCTTTCCGGTGATCATCAGAGGGACGTGCAGGCCGCCTTCATAGCAAAACTGTTTGTGGCGTAGCGAAGACGGGGAGCCGTGGTCGGAGAAAAAGATGACGATCGTATTGTCCAGTTCACCGTCGAGGCGGAGCTGTTCGATGATTTTTGCCACCTGGGTATCTGAGCCCCGCACTTCGTCGTAATGGAGCGCCCAGGCTTCCCGGGCGGCCGGTGCTTCTGGGTAATAAGGAGGAACGGTGACGGAAGCCCGGTCGACCCTTTGATCCGGCTTGATGTATTTCCGGTCGCCCTTGCCGCCTTGAATTTGAATCTGCCCGAACCAAGGTTGATTTCGATCCGGGCGGGAACTCCAGACATCCTTGGTCCAAGACCTCGAATTCTGTGCGCTGTTACCCTGCCAGCCGTTCATGCCTGCTTGGTAGTCGGCCTTCGTCCCGACGTCATAAAGCTGACGGCGATCGTAGTGGAAGTTGTAGTCTTCCTTGCCGTTGTTGAAGGTGAAATACCCCTGCTGCTTCATCAATTCCGGCAAAGTCTTCATGCCCTTGGGCAGATGAATGCGCAGATTCTCGGGCACGACCTGTCCGTCGGTGGTGCGGCTGGAACGATGCAGATGAATGCCCGTCGTGGTTTGCATCGCGCCGGTGATGAAAGACGAACGGCTCGCCGAGCAGACCGGCGCATTGGCGTAGGCGCGTTTGAACAAGACGCCCTCGCTCGCCAATTTGTCGATATGAGGGGTGTGGCCTCGATTAATTTCGTCGCCGTAGCAACCCATGAAGGGCGACAAATCCTCGGCGATGATCCAAAGGATGTTCGGGCGTTTGGTTTCCGCCCGGGCGAGCCCGAAGGTTGAAGTGGCGAGGAGTATAATGAGGAAAGATTTCAGTTTCATGGTGTGATTTTGTTTCAGATTCATGTTGGGACTGATCAAAGGCAGCACCGGCTTGATCATTCTGGGGTTGGTAACGGAATACATGTGGGCGATCGCATACTTGTAGATGAGGTCGCGCAGACGTGAGTGTAACGGGACTTTTGCTATCGTTTGGGCTGCGCCGAGAGGTTCGCCTGCTTAGCCGGTGCCGCGTTTGAGCTCGATCTTCGCCAGTTTCTCGAAGTAGCGGACGATGGCGCCGTGGTCGGAGTTGCCGTGGTCGTCGTGCTTCAGCGTTTGGAGAATCTCCATCACGGAAGCCGTGAGTGGCAGCGGCGCGCCGACCTCGTGCGAGGTGTCGAGTGCGTTGGCGAGATCCTTGATGTGGAGATTGATTTTGAAGCCGGGGTTGAACTTTCGGTCGAGCATGAGGGGAGCTTTCGCCTCCATCACCGTGCTGCCCGCGAGGCCTCCGCGAATGGCCTGAAACACGAGTTCCGGTTCCACACCCGCTTTTGCCGCAAGCACCATTGCCTCGGAGAGGGCCGCGATGTTCAACGCCACCACGATCTGGTTGGCGAGTTTGGTGACGTTGCCTGCGCCGATATTGCCCACGCGCACGACGGATGCGGCCATGGCTTTGAAGACCGGCACGCAGCGATCAAAGATCTCCTGCTTGCCGCCGACCATGACCGAGAGCGTGGCGTTGATGGCTTTCGGTTGGCCCCCGCTAACCGGGGCGTCGAGCATCTCGATGCCTTTTGCCGCGAGTGCGGCTGCGACTTGCTGACTCGCGAGTGGGGCGATGGAGCTCATGTCCGCGACGATGCAGCCGGGCTGGGCACCCTCGATGACTCCGTTCGTTCCCAAAATGATCTCTTTCACCTCGGGCGAATTGGGCAGCATCGTGATGACGAGCTCAACTTGGGAGGCGACGTCCTTCGGGGTGGGGGCGGAGGTCGCTCCGGCTGCGACCAGCTCATCGACCGAAGATTGGGTGCGGCTGCAAACGACAAGTTGATGTCCGGCATTGAGCAGGTTTTTGCACATGGGTTTGCCCATGATGCCGAGTCCGATAAATCCGATTTTCATTTGGGTAAGGTGAGATGACGGGAGTTGGAGAAGGAAAGGGAGAGGCGGCGGGTTTAGGCGTGGATGCCGTGCTCACGCAGCCAGCCCAGCGAAGCGGCCGTGTTGGGCGAAGGGATGTATTCCAAGCCGACCCAGCCCGCGTAACCGCTCTCGTCGAGCTGGCGGAACAGAAAGGGGAAATTGATCTCGCCGGTGCCGGGCTGGTGCCGGCCGGGATTATCCGCGATCTGGATGTGCCCGATGCGAGCGAGATGCTTGCGGAACGTAGCGGTTAGTTCCCCTTCCTCGCGCTGCGCGTGGTAAATGTTGTATTGCAGGCGGACGTCGGGCAGGCCGACCTCGTCGAGAAGCCGAAGCGCGTGGTCCGTGCGGTTCAGGAAAAACGTGGGAATGTCGTAGTGGTTGATCGGCTCGACGACCAGTTCGATGCCGTGCGCGGCCAACTCCGTGCCGGCAAAGCCGACGTTTCGCACGAGGGTCTGCCAATGCTCGTCGTCGCTGCGGCCGGCGACACGTTTACCCGCGAGACAGTTCAGGCGATTCACGCCGAGGATTTTCGCGTAGGCGATCGCCGTAGACACACCGGCGCGAAACTCGTCGCTGCGGCCCGGCAGCGCGGCGATCCCGCGGTCGCCTGCCGCCCAATCACCGGAAGGCAGATTGAAGAGGACTTGTTGCAGACCGTGCTTGGTCAGCTCGGCTTTCAGTTCCTCGGCTTTAAACGCATAGGGAAACAGATACTCGACGTGGGTGAAACCGGCCGCGCGGGCCAGAGCGAAGCGTTCCATGAAGGGCGCTTCGGTGAAGAGCATGGTGAGATTGGCGGCGAATTTTGGCATGAGATGGGTTCGGGTCGGTGGTTTAAGGTGCGCGGTGCATGTAGGAAGCCAGCAGACCGCAGAGAAAGATAATGAGCGCTCCGCCTATGCTGGTGGAGAGGCGGGCGAAGGGCATGAGCTGAAGTCGTTTGGCGGCCGAGAGCACGGCCACGTCGCCCGTGCCGCCCATGTTGGTCATGCACAGGCCGGCGGTGATCGCGGACTCGACGAAGTAAAAACCCACCATCCGTCCCACCAGTCCGGCGCCGAGCGCGGCACCGACCACGACGATCGCGCACATCACGACATAGTGCGGGGTGAGGGCTTGGGCGACTTGGCCGAGATCGGTGAATACGATGCCGATGGCCAGCAGCACGACCCCGACAAAGGCCTTCGCGACAAACTTAAACCACGAGTAGCACCCGCTGATGATATATGCGGGGATCAGCCCCGAGATGTTGCCCAGCGCCACGGCCAAAACCATCCACGCCAAGTTGTGCACCGAGGGAACGAAGTGGTTCAGGATTTTTCCAAACGCGTAGAAGCCGCAGGCGACCGTCGCGCCGATGATCAGGCTGGTCGGCGAGAAATCGATTTTCGGCTCTTCCTGCACGAGCGTGTTGTTTCGCATGAGTTGCCCGTTGCCGCTCAACGAAGGAAACCATCCCCCGAGGCGGTGGAGCAGGGACCCCGCGATGATGGAGAAGACGTTGCCCAAAATCACCGCCGGGACAAAGACCGACATGATCTGCTTGATGTCTTGGCCCGTGATGCCTTGGACGACCGACGCCATCGGCACGGCGCCGCCGCCAATGCCGCCGCCGAGAATGGGCAGGCCGATGTTGAGCACGAGGTCCGCCCAACCGCGGCCGAAGAGCAAGCCGACCAGCGCCAGCAACGTGCAACTGACGACGACCCCGCCGATCACCGGCGCGGCGTAGCGCAGCCCGGCCTTGACGAGCGTTTTTGAGTGAATCCCGAAAATCGCCCCCGTGATCAGGCTGCAGATGAAGAAGTCGAGGAAGTTGCTGCCCGACTCCTTCATGAAGCCGCCGAGCGAAGCCACCACCGGCGGCGTCAGCACTTTGAAATGCACCAACCCCGCTCCGAGAAAGATGAGCAGCAACGGCGAACCGCCGAGGTAGTCCTTCAGGATGGGCACCCGTTCGCCCAGCGGTTCGAGGATCAACGCCAGCGGCAGGAGCAGGCAGACCGCGCCGATGATCCCGGTGGGCATCACACCCAGATACATCGCGAGCACCCCGAGGCCTAAAAATACGAACGCAGGCCCGCGCAGGAAGCGCTTTTCAGGCGGGAAAACCGGGGTCATCGCGCCCCTCCTTTAGCCGCCGCGACGTTTGACTTGATGTCGAAAAGTCCAGTCATGCGGAGTCGTGACATCGTTCGAAGTTTCGCTCGAGAGATGCGATCGGCAGCGGGCGCGCGATCACCCGTTCGGCGGTGGTGAGAAAGTGCAGTTACGGGGTAGTGTGAACGAGGACAAGCGGAGCGTGGCTGCGGAATGGTCGAAACGAGGCCCGCCGTTAAAAGGTGCCCTTCACGCCCAAGGTAACCAGTGCGCCTACTTCCTCGCGGCTGCGGAAACGCGCGTGAAGCGGTGTGCTTGGACCGTAGATTTTGTTGTCGGTCGGAGCGGAATCGCCGAAATTTCGGATCGCCGCGAAGAGCGCCAGCTTCCGCGTGAAGGAGTAGTCAGCCTGGAGGTCCACATTGAGCTGTTTGGAATTCCAGTTATACGTGCCGGGCTCGATGCTGCGGCCGGTGACCGCGTTGCCGCGCTGGACGCCCCGGTAGTTCCAATTGGCGCGGAGGGTGTATTTAGGACGGGAGAGACTCACGCCCCAGTTGTAGGTGCGCGGGGTGAAACCGCTGAAGTTCGCCGCGCCGTCGCCCTGCGTGCGGAGCGCGTTTGCGTTGGCGAAGACCTGCACGCCGCGCGCCCAGTCCGGGAGGAACGTGAGCGCTTGTTTGTATTCAAACTCGAGGCCGGTCATCTGCACCGTAGTCTCGAGATTGCGCTGCGTGGCCACCGGGTAGGCGCCATAGGTTGCCGGATCGAGATCGTAGAGCGCGAGAAACTCGGGCGTCGCAGGAAAGATGGTGTCGCCGAAGAAGTTTTTGAAATCGCGGCGGAAGGCGCCGACGGAGAAATTGCCGACGCGCTCAAAGTAATACTCGAGCCGCACCTTGATGGTCTCCGCGCTCCACGCCTTGATGGCGGCGTTGTTCACGCTGATCCGGCTGTTGGCGTTGCCGGAATTGGGAGCGTTTTCGGTGTCGGGCAGCGTGAGGGCGCCGGCATATTGGTTGAAATTGGGCCGGCCCACCGAGGTATAGTAGGCGCCGCGCAGAATCAGGTTTTCGCGGAGATTGTAGCTCGCGTTCAGACTCGGGAACAGCCGCAGGTATTCCTTCTCGGCGCGCAGGCCACGATCAATGAAGGTGAGCTGGGAGTAGGCGAGGCCGGCGTTGGTCGGCACAATGAGGAGCGGTGCGCCGGCGGCGTTGCGCAGGATGCGGCCGCTGGCGTCACGCTGAAAGGCGCGTGTGGGATCGGTGAGCGGGCCCTCGCCTTGGACATTGGTCTGCTCGGCGCGAACGCCGCCGACGAGCTTCAGTCGTCGGTTGAAAAATGCCGCGTCAGCGCGAAAGTAGCCGGACGAAATCACTTCGGCGGCGCGCTGCGATCCGGCCACCGCGCCACGATATCGTTGGTTGGGATCGATCGTGAAATACTCCGGGTTCGACTGGTAGAGGTTCCAGTAGCGGGTGTTGTCGAGCCACTGAATCTGGCCGAAGCCGTAGGGCGCGGTATTCTGCGAGTTATAGATGTCAAGAGCCACGCCCGCCCGGTCGTCGCTGCCAAGCGGATCGGCCGGTGTGGTGGTGGCGCGCCGGTCAGCTCCGAGAAAAGTAAAACCGGGGGTACTGCGCCGGAGATCACGGACCTGCTGGCGGACGTCTAGGCCGGCCTTGAGGGTGACAGGCACGCCGAGCACCATGAAATCACGGCGCAAATTGCCGTAGGCGCTGCGCTTCAGGTCCGAGGACGGGCGCTGGTTGCTGGTGGCGCTCACAAGCGAGTAGTTGTCAAGCCGGCCGACGTCGACCGGCGCGCCGTTGGTGTCAGTCACGGTGATGCGGCGCGGGCGCAGATAAAAGATGTCGTCGAAGGCGATGGTCACGCCCGTGCGCCGGGCGGTGGCGATGGCGAAGTAGCCCTTGTCGATATCACTAAAAATATTGGTCGAGTGGGAGTGGCCCGCGCCGACCTCGGATTTCCACACCGGTCCATCGTGCCGCCAGACCAGCGTCGGCATCCACGTTGTGCCTACCTTGCCGTCGGCATCGTTTCTCATCTCGATCTGTCCCTGGCCAGGTGCCCCGCGGGTGGAAGTCGGGGTAAAATCGCCGGGCCGTACCTGGTTGATGGTGTAGGTCAATGCGCGGTTCATCCGCCGCTTGTCGGAGAATGCATATTGAAACGCAAACGACAGCGTGTCGTTGCGCGTGAGCTTGAAGTCCATCGTCGCGCCGGCGGAGGAGCGTCGGCTGATTTTGCCGGAGTCGCGGACCTGAAACGAGGTGAGGTAGGGTTTGTCGGGCGTGGTGTCGGGATAGTTCCCGGGATTGGTGATCACGCCGTTTACGATCGTGGGCGTGCTGGTGGCGGAGCCGACGCCGCGCCACTCGCTCTGCACGAAATCGGTCGGTGTGAATTGAGTGCTGTTGCCTGCGGAGAGAGTGAAACCGAACCGCTTGTTCACGGGCACGACGTAGGACACCTCCCAGCCGGGGTAGGTCTTGTAGGCATTGCCGGAGAGCGGGCCCGGCGTCTTTTTTAAAGTGCGGTGGTCGTCCCGCATCAGCGCATACACGCTATAGTTGAAGACGGGCTTCGAACGCTCGAACGCGCTGCGCGGAACCATGTTGACCGAGCCGGCCAGCGCCATGCCCGGCGACTCGGGCGTGGGGGTGTGGAGCACCTCGATCCGGGAGATGTTATTGAGCGAAATTTGATCGAGCAGGACACCGCGATTGGTGCTCGAGCCGGAGGCCCCGGCGAGATCGAAGCCACCGACGGAGATCGGCACGTTGCCGGAGGGGACGCCGTTCATCGAGAACTGGCGAGCCTCGCCGCCGACGACGTTAATGTTCATGCCCGGAAGATATTTGAAAAACTCGCCCACATTGCCGTCGCCGTTCGCGCCGAACTCGTCGGCGGAGACGACGTTCTTGATGCTCGCGGCGAAGCGCTGCTCGTTGATCGCGATCGCGGCGCCGTCCATTTCCTTCGACGTGGCGACAACGAACTCGTTGAGTTTCACGACGCCATCCGCCGGCCCGGTCTCGGTCCGGCGCCCGCCGACCTCCAAGCTGAAGTCGCGTTGCGCCGTGGCGCCGCCGGTGACGGCCACCGATACCGTCTGCACGTTGAGCCCCGTGAAAAATACCCGCACGCGCGCCGAGCCGGCGGGGACGTTGGTGAGGCGATATTGACCGCTGGAATCGGTGAAGGCTTCCAGGCTGGTGCCCTCGACCGTGACGCGGGCGCGTTCGAGGTATTCACCGTTGCGTAGATTGAGCACGCGGCCTTCGACGGTGCCGGTGGCAATGGACTGGGCGGCGGAAACAGCGGCGGCGAGCGCGGCGAGCGCGAAGACGAAGATCGCGCGGAGAACTGGGGGTAGGAACGTGGGGGTATTCATTGGGTGGGGGAGGGTGGGGATATTTCTTGGGGAGGAAAAAGCGGAGAAGGTAGATCTATTTGCGAAAGCCCTTCTCCGAACCCGTGCGGCGTCCGTCGTCCTTGAGGGTGCCGGGCTTCCAATTGCGGGCGAGGTCGACGTCGGCGGCCACGTTCTTGGTCAGCGCGGTGATGTCCACGTAACCGAGGCGATTGTAAAGCGCGGGAACGTAGTGGGCATCGCGGACGGCGGCATATTTTTTCCAGTGGGCGAGGGCGTCGGCGAGATGACGTAGCGACGCAGAGTGCTCGCCGGTGTCGGCGTTGGCATCGAACAAGGCGAGCGCGCAGGCGCCGCGAATCTTGGCCGCGTAGTAGCGGCCGAGCCACGCGAGCGCTTCGCAGTCGTTCACGTTTTTTTGGAGCTCACTATCCTGCTTGGCCGCGTCGCGCAGTCCCTCGAGCGCGGCAAACGTATCGGCGGCGGCGCCATCGAGCGCGGCCGCGATCTCGAGCGGGGTGGTGTCCACCATGGGCTTTCGCCCGAGCAGACGGGTGCGCCAGTCGCGGATGGGGAGCACGTTGGAGCCCGGCATCGTGATGCCTTCCATGAAGTGGCGCACAGTGTAGAAGCCTTTGTGCCGCGGATGACTCAGGCACGCCTCGGGAAACCATTTCAAATCGATGTCGCCCCAAAAGAAACGCGTGATCAGCGGCATGACCTGTCCTCCGCCTTGAAGGGCACGGAAGAGATGGGGCGCCGACGCCGTGGGATGCCGCGCGGCGAGAACCCGCTCAAAGTGCGCGTCGGTCAGCGAGGGATCGTAGGCGAGCCGGCCCCAAAGCATGAACGAATACCACTGCTTCTCCATCACCAGCGGGCGCGGGCCGGGGCCCGGGTTGCGCTCGAGGAAATCGCGGCCCCAGGTGTAGCCGTCGGGGCCCATGTAGAAGCCGGCCATCTTGTCGGCGGCAGGCATGTTGGCGATGTAGTCGCGGGCGTAGGCGACGTCGCCGAAGCGGAAGGTGTAGATGTCGTCGTTGCGCACGGTGAGCCAGGTCTTCCGGCCGGGCGCGATGTTCTCCAGCAGCGGCTGGATGAAGGGCGGCTTCGTGATCGAATACATGTGCGCCACGGAATACTTGAAACTGAAATCGACCGTGCCGGGGTAGTCCTTGAACGCGTCGAGGATGTCGCTTTGCGCCGTCCAGTGGAAGCGGTGGATGAGGCCGAAGTCGCGTTTGGGCGCGTCCTTCAACGCGTCGCGCACGCCCTCGCCGTAGGTGTCCCAGAGCCAGGCCTCTTTGGCTTTGGAGGTCATTTCTTTCGGCATGTTTTCGCCGGCGGTGATGCCGACGCCGGCGAGCAGCGGGTAGGTTTTCACAAGCTCGCGCACGCTGGCGCGGAAATATTTTTTCGTGATCGGGTTGTTCAGGTCGTCGGTGATGCCGTGTTTCCCGGCGGCGCCGAAGGTGAACACGTTCCACGTGAAAATATAGACGCGGATTCCGCGGTCGGCGGCCTGCTGCATGACCCAACGCCAGAACTCGATTTTTTCGTCGATGGTAATCCGCTTCACGACCTCGTGATCGGCTAGCATGGCGGGGCGGACCATGTCGGTGCCGTGGAAATGGAAGGTGTCGTCGAGCTTGGCCCGCGTGCGCCAAACATCGTTTAACGCTACGTCGGGAAACTCCGGCACCTTCACCAACGAAGGGAAGAGGTGGAGGCTCCAAAGCGAGAGCACGTTGAAACGATTACGCGCCATGGCGTCGAGATAGTCGGTCCAAAACGCGCGTTCCCACATTTCAGGGATGTTGGCCTGCGCGGCGTCGGAGCTGTCGGTGTAGCTCGGCGTGCGCAGATCGAGCGGGATATTGAACTTGATGCCGCGCTGCGCGATGTGCGGCTGCTTGTCGGTGTCCTTCAGCGAGTCGAGGGTACCGGTGCGGATCGCCTCAGCGAGGTCGAGTCCGCCATACATCGCGCCCGTCGCATCGGCACCTTGCACCGTGATGATGCGACGGTCGCCCGTGGTCTGCACCCGCACGCGGTAGCTCTGGGCACCGCCGGCGTTGCCCTGACCGAGGGTGAGTAAGACACGAATCGCGTCGGCGGAACCACGGTTAGTCAGTCCCTTCGCGTCGGCCTCGCGGCGGATCTCCGCGGCGGCGAATTGCCCCGCTGCGCCCACCGCGGGATCGGGTACCACTTCGAGGGCCGCGGCGGGAATCGAGATTGAAAAAATGACGGCGGCTAGGCGTGCGACGGCCTGGTGCCAGGGTCGGAAGAGAGCAGATATGTTCATCGGTGATAGGGTGGAGAATATAGCTTTTAAGTTTCGTGCGGGTGATTCGTCTCAAGTCGGAATGCTCACTTTTTTTGGAGTTGATAGTAGGGCAAACGATTGAGCGGGACCTCGATCTCGCGCCGCGTGGGGCCCTCGACGGTCGAGCCGTCGTCACCGAGCCAGCGGCCCGGAGGAAACACGACGGTGCGGCTCCGACCGCCCTTGGTCACAACCGGGGCGACCATGACTTCGTCGCCGAGCATAAACTGGTCTTTGACGGCCGAGAAACCCTGGTGGGGCCAAGCCCACTCGAGCGGCCGCACGATGGGATCGCCGGTCTTGGCAGACTGGCGGGCGAGGGTCATAATCGCGGGGCCGAATTTGGTGTGGAGTTGCGCGGCGGCGAGGCAGTGGCCCGCGAGTTCCGCGCTGAGCACCCGCCAGGGCGCGACGGAAAACTGCATCATCGGCATGAGCGCGTGGACCTGCGCGGAGCGCACAAGAAGTTCGGGTTCGAATTTCGCCGCATCGCTAAAACTGCGGGCCTCGCCGCCGCCGATCATGTCGGGACAACTGAAAGCATACCCAATCACGCCTTGGGTGAGGATGCCGGGGATGAGTTCCCGCAGCGCCGCCCAGGAGTGGTCCTTGTCGCGCAAGCGTTGGGCGATGGGTTGGCCGGCCATCCGCCAACAGGCGCGGTATTCGTTGAGCGGAAAATCCAGGCCAACCCGCGCGAAGTCCATGGTGTGTTCTTCCGGGGTCCGCGGCGCGAACGAAGCCACGGGCCGCCCCGGCACGGTGGGCAGATAAAACAGGCTGTCGCCGGCATCAAATTTGAAACCGTCCACGCCGTATTCGTTCACGAGGTGCTGCAGCCGGCCCCGAAACCAGTCGCGGGCCTTGGGGTTGCTGAAATCAAGCACGGCACTGGTGCCGTTCCACCAGCGGATCATCGCGGCGTCGTTGGGCACTTCCCGGCCGGCCCATAGGTTCTCTTTGTTGTCGACTGGATCACGCAGGAGGCAGCCGTCGCCCAACAACGCGCGGCCGGTGGCCGAGTCCGCACTGACGAACGGACACACCCAGAGCATGACCTTGAAACCGAGCGCGTGCAATTCGCGCATCATGGCCTTCGGATTTTTAAAGCGGTGGCCGGAAAATTCCCAGACGCCGTAGTCTTCCTGCCAGTTGTCGTCGATCATGAGCACGCCCGGCGGATAACCGGCCGCGATCAGGTCGCGCGCGTATTTCAAAATGCGATCCTCGCGCTGGTCGTAGCCGAGCTCGATCCACGTGTTGTATTGCGGCAGCGTGAACAAGTCATCCGCGGGCATCGTGCCGCTCGGGGCAAAAAACCGCCGCGAGCTCTCGCGAAACGCGTCGCGGAGCGTGCTGCCGGCTTGCCCAATCTCGAACTTTCCGGAGGCGTTTGCGACTTTCAGCGCGCCGCCGGCAAACGCGTAGTCGAAGGCTCCTTCGTTCCAAACGAAACGCCCGTGACTCGATACGAAGAGCGGCTGCGCCTGGTTCGAACTGCCCCAACGATCGGTCGCGTGCAGTGTGCGCTTCACTTTGCTGGAGGCATCGTAGGGCATGTCCGGACTATAGACGACCTGACCGCCCCACCATTTCTCGCCGGGCAACAGCGGAATATCGGCCACGTTGTCGGAGGCGCTCGCCGGCTGCAGTGCGGCGGCCGATCCCAAAAAGGCGGCCAAACCGGCGCGCGAAAGCCAGTGCCAGGCGGGTGCCGGGCGCGCTCGGAGCGTTAACGTCGGTTGGGCGGTAGTCATGGTAAGGAAAAGCGGGAAACCAATCGGAGCGCGCGCGTCACGGCCCCCACGGCAGGACGTTGAGGTGGTCGAGGTTCACCATCGCGCCGGGGCGCAGTTCGATCCGGTTGGGGCCGCGGCGGAGGGTCACGACCTTGCGGTCCCACGCCCACGACTTGGCGCCGCCGGTTGGCCACAGCATCAGAGGCATGGACTTTCCGTTCACGCTCAGGTCGGACTCCGTGACCAGCCCGCGCCGGATCGCATAGCGAAACTCGAGGGCATATCGGCCGTCCGCGGGCACTTCATAGTTCCAGACGACCCGGCGTGGATCGAGCGTGTGAGAAAACTCGAGGTAACCCCGGCCCGTGTAACCGGCGACCTCGGTGCGCAGCGGCTGCGCCGCATCGCCGGCGACCGCGTCCTCGGCCTCAAGCACGGTGCCTCCGGGCGTGGGCGCAATGGCCGGGATCGCCGGAGTCGCGCCGACGATCGTCAGGTCGTAGAGCACGCTGTGAAAGGTCTGGCGCCAATCCACATGGCCGACGCGGTTCGTCCAGAGGGGATTTCGATACTGCGTCACAGCCGTCGCACCATAGAGCCGCCACGCTTGCGCAGCGTGATTGAGTTCATCGGCCAGGACTTTCTGCCGCGCCGGGTCGTGGGCGGCACGTTGTTGCGCGAGCGCGAGCGCGGCGCGGATCTTGTGCGCGTAGTATTTGCCCAGATAGGCCAGCGCGCGGATGTCCTCGAGCGTCGCGCGCAGTTCCGAGTCCGAGCCGGCGGCGACCTGCAAACGGTCGGCTCCGGCCAGCGCACTGGCGGCGAGGGCGTAGAGGCGCGCCGCGACCTGCGGCGGCGTGGTGCCGGCTTTGCCGGGATCTTTTACGAAATCAGGAATCGAAACCATGCCCGAAGCCGGATGCGGCCGGAGCGTAATGAAGCGGTTAACGTCGTGGAAGCCGGTCGGCGTCTCACCTTGCTCCGGTCGACCCTGGCAGGCCTCCACATACCAGTGGAAGTCGAGCGGCCCCCAGTGGAAGGAAGTCACCGTCGTCGGCACGAGCGAGGCATCCTGCCACGCCGTGAAAAGGATGCGCGCATCCGCTTTCGGGAATCGCTCTTGGAGCAGCGCCGTGAGTCGGGTGTTGTCCAAATCCGGGTCGTAGCCGAGGCGGCCCCACAGGCGCCAGTGCCACGCGTGTTTCTCCAGCTCGAGCGGGCGCGGTGCATCGTCGGGGCGGTTGGCGTCGAGGAAATCCCGGCCCCAGACGTGTCCGTCCGAGCCGTAGTAAAACCCGCGCGTCGGCCCCACAGGCAGTCCGCGCACGAAGTCGCGCACGAAATCCGGCGCGTGCCAGCGGAAGTAATACACGTCGTCGTTGCGCAGGGTCCACATGGTGTCCCGCCCGCCCAGATCCGTGAGATATTTTTCGTGAAACTTCGGCCGGGTCACCGCCAGCGCGTGCGCCTCGGCGTATTTGAAACTGTAGGTGAAATCGACCCGCGGGTGGGCCAGCAACGGTCCAAAATGCCGGGCGATCTCCGCCGCGCCGGCTTCGTGCTGGCGATGCACGAAGAGCACGCGCCGCTTCGGCTGCTCCGCGAGCACGTCGAGCACGCCCTGACCGTAAGTTTTGGCCAGCCACGCCTCTTTTTCGGGCGCGGTGGCGCCGACCATGTTTTCGCCGGCGGTCACGCCGACACCCGCCAGATCCGGATAAGTCCGAAGTAACGCGGCGACACTACGCCGGAAGTAATCGGCCGTCGCGTCACTCGTCATCGTCGCCGGAAGTCCGCGCGCGGGATCGATGCCGTTGGTGAAGACGTTCCACGTGATGATCGCGAAATTCACGTTGCGCGACTTTCCGTAGCGCAGCACTTCGCGCCAGAACGCGATCTTGTCGTCGATCGTCATGCGGCGGAGCGTCTCGGTGTTGCCGAGGATTTCCGGCGTATCGAGGCCCATGGCTTGCAGGGTGTAGAGTTCCTTCCAAGCGACCTTCGAGCGCTGCACATCGGCCAGCGCCACGTCGGGATACTCCGGCACCTTCACGAGCGAAGGGAAAGGGTGCAGGCTCCAGAGCGAAACGAGATTGTAGCGGTCGCGCGCCAAGCGGTCGATCAGCTCCCGCCAGAACGAAGCGTCCCACATCGTCGCGATGTTTTTTTGCGCTGCGTCTGAAGGGTCCGTATAGCTCGGCGTGCGCGCGTCGAGGGGCGCGTTGAACTTAACGCCGCGCACGCGCAGATGCGGAGATTTTTCCAAGTTCTGCACGGCCGCCGTTCCGCCGAGTCGGATGGTTTCGGCGACGTCCATCGCGCCATACATGGCCCCGGCCGCGTCTGCGCCCTCGATCCGGATCGCGCGGGCCGTGCCTTCGCCACTTACCCGCACGCGGAAGCTTTCCGGCGCACCGCCGCCGGCGATGATGAGCGCGACGCGGGCTGGGGCCGTTTGACCGCGCAGGGCGGCGTCGAGTTCCGCGCCGCCAAATTCGACGGGGCCGCCGTCGCGAACGTAGTCCGCGGCGCCGCTGGCTGGCCCGGGCCAAGCCAGGGCCAGAGCCGCCAAGCCGATCACAGCGCACTGCCGAAATGTCCTCATCGGGCTCATCTTTAAAACAACGTCTCGAACCAATCTGGCCTGTCAGCGGTGTGGCACGTGAGTCATGGCGCGGAGGTCGCGCTTAGAACTCGAACGAGTTCGTCAGCGACCACGATTCAGGTGTCACAATGCGAGGGGAATCAGGCGTGCCGTCGGGCTGCACGCTGACCGACACGAGCCGGTTGCCTTTGCCGATGTTTCTTACGTTCAACTGCACGCTCCACCGGATTTTGTTTTTCCACAGGCCGCGGCTGTAACCGATCCACGCGTCGACGTTGGTTTCGGCGGCGCCAAAAAATGGCTTCGAAACGTCCGCGATGGCGGATCCGTCGGCCAGAATTCGCACCGGGAAGCCCAGGGCTGATTTGTCCTGCCAGCGGTAGGCACCACCGAGACGCAGACCGTTGAGCGGGCCGCCCCGGAATGAGTAATTGGAGACCGCATTGAAGCGCCATTTGCGCAGCTCGGGCCTTGGCGCGCCGTCGAGCAGCGCAACTTTCAGCACTTCGTTGACGGTCGTGCCCCAGTCTTGGGCGAGCGTGGTGCCCGAGCCGAGTCCGAGCGGGAGGCTCCCGGCGGTGCCGCCCCAGACCGGGTTGAGCTGTGCCACCAATTGCCGAACCGGAAGTCCGGTGTTGCCGTTGACGGTCTGCTGGCGCGCGGCGTTGAGAGCGATGCGCCAAGAGGGGGTCGGATTGTAGGTCAGGTCGAATTCATAGCCTTCGGCGAGAATGTCCGAGGTGGAGACGACTTCGCCGATCCGCTCGTCCTTATCGACGATGTTCACGGAGTCGTTGAATTTGAACTTGAACGTCTCGAACAATTTCTGGGCGACCGGTGATTTCTCAAATTGGTCCCAGGCAGCGAGCGCGGCACCACGGCCAAGAGCCGTCACTTCGTCCCGATACCCTGGGGTGCGGATTGCCTCCATCTGCGAGTCAAGCCGGCGAACGAGACGGTTTTGAGTTTCGGTAAAACTGCTGTTGGTCGCGCCTTGGGAAGCCGTCTCGTAGCGGGTCGCGCGCAGTTCGAGTTTGCCCCGGAAGAGGGAAAGGAGAACGCCCCATTCTTCCGTCGTGCCCGTGGTTGGAGCGAGAGCGCTGCCGAAGATGTCATAGGTCTGCCGGCCGGGCAGGAAGTTGTCGGCCTTGTTGTAGGTGAGCGAGACATCGGCACCCAAGGGTAGTTTGCCGCGCACCCATGGCGGCGTGTGCAGCACGAGTCCGTAGTTAAACTTCGAGACCTTCTGATTGATGCCGGGGGCGAGCTTCCAGACGCTCTCATCGATGATCCTGAGGCCGTCGATGGGGCTCGTGACGGTGGCCGGGGCCTGCTGGGACGCGAAGCGGTCTTCGCGCCAGCCCATCGTGCTGACGAGGGTGTGATCCCACCAGTAATTGTTGGATACAAAGACCATCGACTTGGTCTCCTCAAAACTGTGATCGCCGCCGATGGTCGTCTTGCTCAGATCGTAACGCGGGTTGTTGAGCACACTGAACGTGCCGGTCTGAAATTGACCGAGGGCGACGGGGGTTGCATTGGGCCGCTGATAATAAAGCGCGGTGAGGGAGGACTTGCCGTCGATGTTTTGGGGCGCCGTTACTCCTTGAATGCCGGCGTTCCGCGGGGAAGCAGCATTGACCAAGCTGGGCCCGAGATAGCTCTGACGCATGATGTGGCGTTCCTGTTGGCCGATGGCAATTACTCGGTCGGCCGGATTGGCGAATTTTGCCAATTGGTAATCCAAGCCCACGGTATCCAGACGGCCGCCATAACCGTAATTCTCCCGGCTCTGATTGGTGTAGGAGCCGGTGAAAATGTGGCGGCCGAGCAACTTCGCCAGAAACGGTTGCTTCATCCGGGCGAGGTCGAGTTGGTAGTAGGCGGTGGCGCGATAGGCTTCGCGCTCGGTGGAATTGGAATTCACAAAGCCCAGCTCCGTGTTGTGAAAGGGGCGGCCGAGATTGGGATTGGGCTGGCCGCTGGGCAGATGAGTCGTGATGTCGATGTTGATCGCGTTTTGGCGGAATTGGAGGGGCTGGATGTAGCCGGCTTCCAACTTTTGCCAGTCGTAGGCCACTTCGAAGCCGGCGTTTTGGCCGAGACGTTGCTCGAAGGTTGTGTTGAAGGTGTCCCAGAACGCCCACTCGCGCTTATTGGGGCCCTCGATCAATTGATCGTAGAAATTGTAGATCGACGTATCGGTGAGTCGGAAATCGCGCCAGAAATCCCGAAGGGCCGGGTTAGTGGCCGCATTTTTTTGCTGCAAATAGTTCTGCGAGGTAGCCAGACGCCGGAAACCATCGTTGGCGTAGGCTCCGGTGGGAGTGAGGCGCACGCGGTTGTTGAAGCCCTCGATCGCCTGAATGGCGGGATTCAGGCCCGTGACACCAAGGCGCGAGGAATTCGGATCCTCCGCGATCAGATGCAGGCTCCGCCCGAGCGAGCTGATCAGGTTCCCTTGGATTCCGCCGGTGGCATTAAACACTTGAAGATTGGGATCGGTCGGCGCCGTGCCGAGATAGCGGCCAATACCGGTGGTCGGATTGTAAACGGGTTTTCCGAGATCCCACCACCATGAGACCTGATCAATGGGGGTAGTGGTGTAGGGTTTGTTGGAGGTTTGCTTGGCCGTTTCGGAGCCGACGCGGAGCGTTGCATCCTTCCACGGACGCACGGTCCCGGTGACGTAAACCCGTTTGTCGCGGATGTGGGCGGGCTTCATCTGGAAGCGCTTGTCCTCAAGGAGGGTCGCCACCCGCAGCGCTACCCGGTCTTTAGCCAGCACTTGGTTGTGGTCGAAGACCAGACGGCCAGAAGACTCCTGGTCGAATTGAGTTTCCACCCGAGTCTTGGTCCGGCTCGGCAGCGCCCGGATCAAGCCGCTATTGATCACGCCGGCGGGGCTGCCCAAGCCGAAGAGCATGGCGTTCGGTCCACGGTTTACTTCGACGCGGTCCACAATGTAGCCATCGAGCGGCGCGCTCGTGATGAAATAGTCGCGGGTCTGTTCCGCGGAGCCGATGCCGCGAACGCGGGTCTGACCTTGGACTCGGCGAATGCCGCCGCTGAAATCGGTAAACGCGCCGCTCGAACCGGAGCCGCTGATATTGCCGCCCAAGCCTTCGACTTCGGTGCCGGCGGTGTAGGTCAAGAGACCTTCGAGGTTGTTGGCCCCGATGTCGTTCATGAAATCTTTTGTGATCACCGTCACGGATGCGGCGACATCGCGGAGGTCGGTGCGGAGGCGGGTGCCGGCCAAAGTGCTGCTCGCCCGGTAGCCGTCGTCTTTTTCCGCCGCGACATCGAAGCGTGATAGGGTAATGACTTCTTCGCTGGGAGGAGTGGTCGGCGCGCCGGCGGAGCCTAGGGTTTGGGCGTCGGCCGCCGTTGAAGCGGCGATCAAGCCGGCTAGAGCAGCAAACAGGGATTTTGGGGATTTCATGGGTTTGTCTTGGGTCTTAGCTGCAGGGCTGAAATGGTTTTGGAATCGCTTGGTTTTAGCGCGGCTTCAGTGGCGCGCTTGCGGCTGAACACGAGAGCGCCGATGGCGGCGTCCTGAGCAGCGTCAACGCAGCAGCGAATGATGGGGTGGAAAGGTGGGGCACGGTCACTAACTTCTCCCTAACTTTAGCACGGAACCTCTGCCCGTGTATGCCCCCAATAATGGTGGCAAAGGGTGGCGCCGCCATGGAGGGGGCCGTGCGCGCGGGGGCTTGACCTGAATCTCCGGTTAGCGCGTTACTGCACCATCGGCATTCCGCTCCATACCCTTGTGCTCCGGAGACTGTCTCCGTGCTGGCCGCTCGGACCGGCGGGGCGTTTTTTTTGCCTCCTGTTGGCGATGGTGGCGGTCGCACGGGGAGCCACAGATACGCCGCGTTTGGAGCCCGGCGGAACCGGCTTGAGCCCCGCCTACACGGTCACGACGTGGAGCACGAAGGACGGCCTGCCGGCGGATCGCGTGCGTCATCTGTGGCAGGATCGGCAAGGGTTTATGTGGATCGCGACGTTCAACGGCGTCTCGCGGTTCGACGGGGTGCGCTTCCGCAATTACGACGTCTCGAACACTCCGGGTCTGGCCAACAATCTGATCAACGCCCTGTATGAGGATCGCGGCGGGACCATGTGGCTCGGCCATGACACGGGCGAAATCTCGGTGTGGCGCGAGGGACGTTTTCAAAAAATTCTACTCGACCCGCAATGGTTGAGTTCCCCGATCGACCAGTTTGCAGAGACGACCGATGGGACCGTTTGGGCGCGCAACCGGCTGAGTTGGCTGCTCCCGATCACCGGGATCAAACCCGGCTCCATCCGTAAGGAAACGGGCGGTCAAATAGTCAGTGACATTGCGACGGGGCGCTCCGGTCGGCTCTGGATGGCAGGGAACAAAGGTGTTTTCTTCTTCGATAAGGCGCGTGAAGAAACCCGCAATCCACACCACATTCTGCTGCTGGGGTCCGCTAGTGAAGGGGGCGCGCCTTCGGCGGCCCGCCCGAGCGGCACTTCGAATGCTGCCATTCCGATGCGCTGGGAAGGCACGGCGCAGATCTTTCGGGGCCGGCACCGCGGCATCTGGATCGCTGATCATACTCAAGTCCGGCACTGGGCGGACGCCGGGTGGGCCGGCGAGGCCATTCCTACCCAACTACGCCAGCGAACTTGGACCAACACTTGGATGGAATTGGCCGACGGACGCCTGGCGGTGAGCACCTACGACGAAGGGCTACAATTCATCCTGCGGTCGGGCGCTGTCCAAAAACTCGATTCGGCGCACGGGTTGCCGGCCGACTACGTCACCGCGCTGGTCGAAGATCGGGAGGGCAATCTGTGGATCGGTGCGGGCGACCAGGGCTTGTGCCGGTTGCGCCCGAGCTTGATCGAAATGATGAGTCCCCCCGATGGATGGGGAAACTGGTCCGTGCAAACCGTGATTGCCGCCCGGGATGGCAGCGTGTGGGCGGGGACCGAAGGAGCCGGGGTATACCGGCTGCGAAACGGGACGTGGACCCATTTGAATCGGGCGGCGGGCCTGACCAATCTTGCAGTGAAGACGATGCTGGAAGACTCAGCCGGGAGAATTTGGGCCGGACTCACCAACGGAGATTTCGGCGTGTTCGAGGGCGACAGATTCATGCCCAAGTTTACCGATCCGGCCGTTGGCCCCATCACCGCCGTATTCCAGACGCGAGCGGGTGAATTGTGGGTGGGCGGGCTGATCGGTGTCGGACGAGTCGTCCAAGATCGCCTCGAGGTCGTGCGGCCGGAGCGCGGGCAGTTGGCCCAGATCAGTGGGTTTGCCGAGGATGCGGACGGCACCGTCTGGATCGCCTCGGTGGGCAATGGGCTCGGGCGTTATCGAAACGGTGTTCTCCAGTTGGTCAGAAAGGCTGAGGGACTGCCGAGCGACTATATCTGGTCGCTGCACACCGGAAATGATGGGACCCTTTGGATCGGGACCTACGACCGCGGGCTCGTGGCGTATCGGGACGGACGCTTCGCGCAGATTGCCACCACCCGCGGAATCCCCGGCAACATGGTGGCGCAGATGATCGAAGATGAATCGGGTGCTTTATGGTTGGGCACAAACGGGGGCATCGCCCGTATTAGCCAAGCGGAACTCGAACGGTTTTCGGCCGGGAAAATCGAGCGGTTTTCCGCCGAAGTATTCGACTTGAGCGAAGGCCTGCCGACGCGCGCCCTCTCCGGCGGCTCTCAGGCGGGAGCCTGCCGCACGCGTGATGGCCTGCTCTGGTTTGCCACGGACCGTGGGCTGGCGCGGATTGACCCGCGGATTTCACCGCCCGTCGCTCCGCTGCCCCCGGTCATCATCGAAACCATCCGGATCGACGGAATTGAGGTGCCGGCGGCAGTGTCATCCGCAACTCCCTCGATTCGGATAGAGTCCGGATCTCGTCGCCTGGAAATCGATTATACGGGCTTGAGTTTGACCGCACCCAATCGAGTCCTCTTCCGATATAAAATGGAAGGGGCGGATGAAAACTGGAACGAGGCCGAAACGCGGCGTACCGCCTACTTCAGTTATTTGCGGCCCGGGCGCTACGTTTTCCGCGTGCAGAGCGTGTCGGCGGATGGTGTGGGCGGACCGGAGGCCGCACTGCAACTGGACGTGGAACCCCGTTTCTGGGAGACCCGTTGGTTTGCCGTCTTGGGCGCCGTCGGGTTGCTGGGCTTGGTCGCGAGCGCCGTGTATGGGGTGACGCATTCGCGGCATCGCCGGCAGATTGCCAGGCTCGAACAAGTGCACGCCATCGAACGCGATCGGACCCGGATCGCGCACGATATTCACGACGAGATCGGCTCCGGACTGACCCAGCTGTCCATCCTGTCCCATTCCGCGCTGGCGGCGGAGACCAAGGAAGGGGAAAGGGCGAGGAGACTGCGGGAGATCGAGAAAACGGTGACAGAGATGACGGTGGCGATCGATGAGATCGTGTGGGCGGTCAACCCCCGCCACGACTCGCTCGAGAGCCTGATCTCCTACCTCAGCGGAGTGGTGCAGGAATTTGCCCGGCGCGTCGGGCTGCAGTGCAATATCGACGCCCCATTCGATCTCGAACGATTGGAGGTCACGGCGGAATGCCGGCATGAACTTTATCTCGTGGTGCGGGAAGCGCTGCACAACGTCACGAAGCACGCCTCGGCGACGGAAGTGAGATTTTCTGTCGTGAGCGAACCCGATGGCTTCGTCTTCCGCTTAGAAGATAACGGTCGCGGCTTTCCCGAGCGGCCCGTCGAACCGACCTCGTCCCTTCCTGCCGGGGTTGGGCTGGAGAGCATGCGTGAGAGAATCACGAAACTCGGCGGCACCCTGAGTTGCGCGAACCGGGAGGGCGGTGGTGCCGTGGTCGCGTTCCGCGTTGCTTTGCGCCAGAAGGCGGGACTGGCTTGAACGACGAGGCCATGACAAGCATTGAGAAACCCGAACTACGGCAGGTCGTCACAACCGTCGCCTTGGTAGAGGATGATGCCAAGACGCGGAATTTGATCGCAGACCTGCTCCGTCAAGCGGGTTTTGCCTGCGGGCCGATCTGCGCGGATGCCGAGGCCGCCCCGAAGATCCTGATCGAAGCGCAGCCGGATATTGTGCTCATGGACATCGATCTGCCGGGCGCGAGCGGGATTGATTGCGTGCGCCGCCTGAAACCGGCGCTGGCCCGCACGCGGTTCGTGATGCTCACCGCCTTTGACGATCCGGAGAGCATCTTCGAGGCGCTCGCGTCGGGTGCCATCGGCTACATCCTGAAACGTTCTGCGGCAGCAGACTTGGTTGCGGCACTGCGCGACGTGGTCGCCGGTGGATCGCCGATGACCAGCAGCGTGGCTCGCAAGGTCGTAATGTCCTTTCAGCGGCCCCCTCAGGGCCATGGCGCCCAGGAGATCGACTTGCTCTCGCAACGCGAGAATCAGGTCCTCCGTCTGCTCGCCCAAGGCAAAATGTATAAGGAAATCGCGGATGAGTTGGGCATCACGAGCAACACGGTCTCCTGTTACATCCGGCGAATTTACGAAAAGCTCCACGTCCGGTCACGGATGGAGGCAGTGGCCAAGTTGTCGACGAGACCGTAGCTGGGGTGCCTGCCCCGTGTCCCCGTGACGCTTGGGCACAGAATACCGTCTGATCCGCCGGGAACTGCCCTGCGCTCCAGCGCCCGCGCACTCAGATCGAAATTGCAGGCGGCGACAGTGGCATCGGAGTCAAATCGGGCGCCGAAAGTTACCTGAATCAGGAGAATCCAAGGGCTTTCGCTGCCAAAAAACCGTTCGACGCCTGCCCAAACGGCCGGAATCACCTTGATCGGAATATCTCGCTGTCGAGGGACTCGATCAGGAGGGTGCGCAGACCGTAACCGTCTTGCTTGACGGCCTGAAAGATGTCCTCGATCACAAATTCATCGCTGGGCTCCATGTGCCGGCCCGCGGCGTAGCTGAGGACCTGCTTGATAAGGTGACGGGTGAATCCGTCCGTTCGACTCGCGACGAGGATGCTTTTGAAATCGTGAAAGTCTGCATAGGTCTGCCCGGAGCCGAACTCCCCGGAGGAGTCTACCTTCGGGGCGGGCGCCTTGCCCTTCGGCTTGGGATACGTGTCACGCCAACGGCCAATGGGATCGAAGGTCTCGAGCCCAAAGCCAAGCGGATCGATTTTCCGATGGCACTCGGCGCAGGTTTGGTCCGCCCGGTGTTTTGCCAGCCGTTCGCGGATGGTGGTGGCTCCGCTCACGTCCGCCTCGATGGCGGGAACCACATCCGGGGGCGGGGGCGGCTTGATCCCGAGGATGTTTTCCGAGACCCAGATGCCGCGCGTCACGGGCGATGTCTCGACGCCGTTCGCGCTGACGGTGAGCGCGCCCGCCATGCCGAGCAGGCCGCCGCGCTGGCGGTTGCCGGCGAGGCTGACGCGTTGGAAGCCGTCGGAGATCCGGAGCGTTTTCTGCTCGGGCAGATCGTAGAGCTTGGCCAGGCGCTTGTCGGCGAAGGTGTAGTCCGCGTCGAGAAGTTGCTGCACCGATCCGTTTTCTTTCAGGAGATGCCGGAAGAACAGGCGCGCCTCCGTCTTCATCGCGTCGGGCAGATTCTCGGCGTAGTAAACGCGCATCGTCTCGCGCGGAGGTGGTTGGCTGCCGATCTCGCGCAGGCGCAGCCAGCTGTCGAGAAAGCCGTTTACCATGCCGCTGACGTGTTCGTCCGCCAGCAGCCGCATGATCTGCTTCCTCAGTTCCTTGGGCTCGATTAACTTTTTGGAAGCAGCGGCGGCGAGCAGTTCACGGTCGGGTGGTGCGCTCCAGAGCGCGTAGGAGAGACGCGAAGCGAGATCGTAGGGGCCGAGCTTAAGATTTTTTTCGTCGGTGATCTCGCTGAAATAGAGAAACGACGGTGAGCACAGTATCATCTTCAGCGTATCGAGCGCTGCCTGACGCGGCGCCGCTTTTTCTCCGATCCGGTGCTCGTAGGTTTTTCGAATGCCGGCGCGGTCGGTCGCCGTCAGCGGTCGTCGGTAAGCGCGGGCGCCAAAGGCATAGAGCTGATCGAGCGCCTGTTTCGCCTGAAAGCCCCGATCACCAAACACGGCGATCTCTTCCCGGCTTCCGCCCAGCTCGGTGACGGGACCCTCAATCTTGATCTCGCCGATGCGGATATGCGGGAGTTTTCCGTCCCGCAGGAGGTGCGTGCGGCTGACGCCGGCGTTGGCGAACTTGGCGTCGAATTCGTCCTTGTAGCGTTTATTGACCGCTAGAACGGACGCGCGCGACTCATAAGGTCCGTTGGGGAAGATGAAACGGGGGGTCTGGCCGGCTTCGAGCCAGACGCGGAATTTTATCCACTCCGGTTTGTCGTCGGGAACGGTCGCTTGCGCGAGGAGCGGCTCGATTGTCTGGGGATAGTGGATGTGGTTCTTCGTGACGTCGCCGGGAACGACCCCGAGGAGGAAGGGTTCGGAAAAATCGATGCCGAAGATCGTGGGATCGTAATGCGTATCGCGGTGCATGGCCTGCGCGTGAACCTCGATATCGTAGAGCCCGGAGACCGGCACGCCTTTGAGGAAATCCTCAATATGGCCATAGCCACCCTGGCGCGTGTCAGTGTTCGGCTGTTCGTAGAGGCAGAGATACTTGAAGTTGAACGCGGCCTTGTGCGGCCCCTGCAGCTCCTCGTATTGGACAAAGTGCCCGTCGAAATGCCATATCTTCGGCGGCATCTCTGGCCGGCCGAGGCGGGTCTCGACGAGACGATTGGCGGATTGGAAATATTGGTCCAGAAGGAAGCCGGAGGTGACGAGCGACTTTCCGATGGTGTCGATGTGTTCGCTCGCATTCTCCTTCGGGAAATCCGCCGTGAGCCCAAGGGTGTCCACTCGGCGCCCAAAGAGGGTCGCGAGCGTGTTCTCGTATTCCCGATTTGAAAGTCGCCGCAGCACCGTGCGCGCGGCGGTACTTTCGATCTTGCCGCGCGCCCCGGCAATGCTCTCGCGCAACAACCGGATGAGGGCGAGACGCTCGTCGTCGCTCGGTTGAGTCTTTTCTTTGGGGGGAGGCATTTCCCGCAGCGTGAGTTGATCGACGATATCCTTGGCCACGATCAGGTCGGCCACCTTGCCGAGCGGGAGCTCGAAACTCTCAAAATCGCGGTCACCCTTCTGGGTCACGGTGTCGTGACACTTCAGGCAGTATTTGTCCAAAAACGGGAAAAGCATTTTCTGCGCGGGCGATTCCTCGGCTTCGGCGCAAACGGCGGCGAGAACGAAGCCAAGGGCGAGTTGGCTCAAACGTAGCGGCAGGCGTCCCTGCCCACGGTCTGCCCCGAAGACGGACCGGCAGACATGGAGGCCGGCGGCCCATTGCCGCCTGATCCCGGTCAGTGAGAATTCCCCGGAATTCACCTTAAACGGACCTGCCCGTGCTCGTCCCGAACGAGTTGGTCTCGACGCCCATGCGCTGGGCGATGTCGACGAAGAGATTGCAGAGCGGCACTTTGTTCGGCCCCGCGGACGCGACCTTCTTGAACTCGCCGTGCCGATAACCGCCGCCGGCGAGGATGATCGGGAGATCGGAGTTCTTGTGCGAGTTCGCATCGCCGATGCCGCTGCCGAACAGCACCGACGTCGAGTCGAGCAAGGTCCGGTCGCCGTCGTCCATTTTGGAGAGGCGCGCGAGGAATTTCCCAAAGTGCTCTATCTGATAGGTCTCGAGGGCGATGAGGTGCTTGATGGCGGCCTCGTCGTTACCGTGGTGCGAGAGGCCGTGGTAGGCTTTGTCGATGCCGAGGTCCTGCGGCAAGAAATCGCCGCCGATTTCGAGCGTGGCAATGCGCGTCGAATCGGTCTGCAGCGCCAGCGCGATCAGTTCATAGAGCATCGGCAAGTCTTGGACCTTGTTTTTGTTTTCCGGCCTGTCGAAGGGCGGCTTCGGCTTGGGCAGGTTGGCCCAGCGCTGGCGGAGCTCGAGGCGCTTTTCTACGTCCCGAATCGAGGTGAAATATTCGTCTAGCTTGTCTTTGTCCTCACGGTTGACGCGCTTGGAGAGCCGGTTCGCGTCCTCGAGTCCGGAATCGAGGATGGACGCCTGCAGCCGGTTATCCTCGTTGCGACGGGCCTGGCGCTCCGGGGAGTCACCGACGAAGAGCCGGTCAAACAATTCGGCCGGTCCCGTGATGGGCGGCACGCGCACCCCGGACTTCGTCCAAGCGAGCTGGCAGCCGCCGTGGATGCCGCCCTCCGATCCGACCGTGAGCGAGGGGAATCGAGTCTGGTAGCCGATCTCATCGGCCATAAACTGATCGATGGTTACATTGCCGCCGGGCCGGGTTTGTGCTTCCGAATTGAGAACGCCCGATAGGAACGAATGGACCGCGAAGTGACCACCCTTTATCCCGTGGTCGAGTCCGCGGTAAACGGTCATGAGTTTACGCACGTCCCACAGGGGTTTTAGCAGCGTTGTCTGCTCATAGGCTGCGCCTGTTGTTTCGGGAAACAAATGCTTCACCTGATAGCCCAGCAAATTCCCGACCGCGACGAAGCGTCGCGCCCCGACCCCGGCACCCTTCACGGTCTGCACGGCGGAATTGCCACCCACGGCGCTGGCCAAGAGAGAGGAGAGGGACGGGAGGGCGAGGGTCGCGCCCAGAGAATTGAGGATAAAACGGCGCCGGTTCATGGTTTTCATGCTCGATGGATTTGAGGTATGGAAGGGACGGGCAGTCGCTAAATCGGACCGATAACGGGCTGCCGAGGTTTATCAATCGGCAGACGTTTGGAGGCAGCCGATGGTTGCTGGAAAACTCAAGTGTAGGGTTCGGCTTTCTGCGAAAAAAGACATAAGAGTTGGCAGTTTCGCCGTCGAAAGTCTTTAAACGGATTCGCCCAAAAGTCACGGACGAGCCATACGCGGTCGTGCGTCCGGCTCCATGGATTGGATGCGTTGGGCGGCGCAGCGGTCGCCGTAGCCATAGTCGATCTCGACGCCGCGCCTACTACCGTGGCGGCAATCAGGTTCTGTGCCGTGCGGCGGGGAATCTTGTTGGTCATGTCGTGGGAAAATCGGAGGGAGTGATGCGAGGTCACGACGTGTTCCGCGGCGTGACGGCTTGGCCGCTCGCGGATGAGCGGTAACAAGCCTCCATGAGCGCCGTGGATTTCAGGTAGTCTTCGCCGGTGTTTTCGAAAGGCGCGCCGTCCAGCATTCGGTCGACGAAGTGGCGTTGAATCGCGTAGACGCAGTCGCCTGCGAAGCCCTCGCGCGTGCGCGGATAGTCGATGCGCCGCGACGGCTGCCCGAGGAGCTTGAGGGTAAGGTTGCCCTCCAAATCGAGTTCGAGGCGACCCTTGCTGCCGTCGAGGCGCACGAGGCCGAAAGTGTAACGGGCATCGGCGGTGTCGGCTTCGTTGTAGCGCGAGGCATCGAGAATCGCAGTCGCACCGCTCGTAAAGCCGCACACGATCTGGGCGGCGTCCTCGCCCTCAATGGCAGGGTTTCGCTTTTGCAGGCGGGCGTAAACGGATGTGATTTCGCCGCCGAGGAAGCGGAACGTGTCAAGGAAGTGGACGCCGGTCTCGTAAACGAAGAGCCGCGGGTAAGTGCGGAAAAAGGGTTGGCGCGCGAGGTAGGCATCCTCCTGCCAACCGTCGCCGAGGCGCGTGCGGACCGAGACGGATAACAATTCCCCGAGCGTGCCGACGCACGTCGGGCATTTCTTGATAGGCGGGGCGGGCAAGACCATGACCGCGACGATTTCCGCCGAATTTTCGCTTCGGTAGGTCCCGGGCGGGGACGCTGCCGCTGCGCGAGCGACCGGCCGCCGGGGCTCTGGGAAAACAACCCCCGGGCGAGGGGTTACTCGTGGATGGCGTCCCGGCCCATGAGCACCTTGCGCAGGTGCGCCTCGGTCGCGCGAGGCCATTTCAGTTTGCGCAGCCAGAGATTCGCTTTCTCCCGGTCGAAGGCGGCGGCGTCGAAGGGACGGCCCAGCCATTCCTTCATGCGTTTGTGCTCCGGGTGTTTCCGGTTCTTGAGAATCTCGCACAGCTCTTCGTAGCCTGGGATGCCACCGCAATCTTCGGGCGGACAAGCGCGGGCGCCCTCGAGGCAGAGGGCGAACGAGGCCGCGGCCGGGTTTGGCAAGATTTTCTCCACCGTGATCTCGTGCTCCCAGGAATCGCCGAAATCGTATTCGTAGCGGAAGACATCCCCTTCGTGCGGGGCGATTTGCCAGAGAGCAAACGTGCTCTCTTCGAAAATTTCCGGATCGTCCTCAAACTCCGCAGCGTAATGGCGCGTGTCCGAGTAGCAGGCCTCGCCCACCTTGAACTGATGCAGATGGCTGTTGGTCCAACCGATCGCGACCTGCAGGACAGCATGCAGCCAGTCGAGGTTGGCGTCGCCGGGCACTTGCAGTCGCCGCCAGACGGTTGGCTCACCGCCGAGTAGGACGACTTTCAACTGGTAGAGCGGGGCGCGGGCTTTTTCACCGGCAGGGTCGATGACGGAGATCATACGATCGACAGAGACTGATTTGATCGACCGGGTGAAGGCCGTTTTTAATTCAGCGCGGTGGGCTTGGAACGGACTTCGGCGCAGTGAAGGAAGCTGCGGACGTGGGGTGCGGCGGGGATCCTCTCCGTCGTAGCCCCGGAACGGGCTTAAGGTTTTCGAGCAGACAATAGTGATTAATTTCGTTCTTTATCCTCTCTGCCTACGTCGCGAAGTGCCCGCCGTGATCTTCCGATGTCATCGTCTTTTGCGGCGTGACCAGGCGGCACTAAGCTCGTTCCTGATTAGCGAAAATTCAGAGCCGATTCCACCTCTGCTGCGTTAATTTCAGGAACGCCGGCCACTGATGCGAATTCTCGCCATTTCGAGACTGCGTGCCGCGTTTGTTCGATGATTTCATTCGCCTGGTGTCGATCAAGAGCTTCCGCTGTGGCCAGTTTACCGAGCTCAGCTATTCCCGCTGTCCGCCGTTCACCGGCAATCGACATGCCTCGCTCGGCGAGCATTTGTTGACTTGAGAACGTGAGGTCGTAGGCGGGCCCCAACTTCCACTGCCGATTGTCGTAAATGAATCCGTGGTTCTTGCCGTGATCGTCTCGGTTGCTCGCGAACACATTGAACGCCGCACGGCGAAAGGCTTTCCATACCTCGGTTTCATCATGGGTCACGCGTCTCGTCGCGCGAAGGAGCATTTCGTAACTCAAATCGCCACCCATGGTGTGAGTCATGCCCCCGAGCGTGTGATGATGGATGCGCTGATTGCCGTTCCGGTCGAATCTCTTCACGGCGAAATGCTGAGAGAGCACCCCCTCACGCTCAGTCTGCAAGAGCCGCGTCTCAGGAATATCAATGCCAGCGGCGCGAGCCATGAGTGCGTAGGCATGTTCCATCACTCCAGCATTAGGATCTCGGTGCCCGCTGAATTTCACCAACCAGGCTTCATAGCCTGGCGGAAGTGTGCCGTCTCCAGCGACGATAGGGGGTCCAGCTTGCGTGGGAATTGCTATCAACGCTTTTGAGCGTGCGCCACCGGCAGGGGATCCCACGTGGGCTAGAACGTTGAGATCTATCAGTCCGCCATTATCTACCTGCTCTGAGGCTTCAAAAATCCGGTTCAGAGCAAAATGCTCTCTTGAGAATTCCATGCTTTTTTGAGCCGGTTCGTAAGAGAGGGCACCCATCCCGCGGGAACCTACATACCCGAGTTGAGCTAGTGGGGTGATGGAATGCTCCGGAACGCCCTGCTTCCGGAACCATTCTGTCATGATTCTAGTTCCCCACCTATCAGGCAACGAATCCTCAAACAGCCCGAGCAGACGCATACTCCCGACTCCATCTCGTTGGTGTATTCCAGCCCTTAGCGGGAGATTCAGCGGGGAAAGATCGTGTCCAGACGCGAGAAAGGCGGGGTCGAACTCGAACGCGATTCCTTGGCGCGTCTCCGCCAAGGTTCCGACCTTCGCTCCGAGGTAATTGACGCTAAGTGCCATCATGTCCTGCGTCCTCGTTTGCGCTCCTGCATCAAATCGGCGAGACGGACAGCTTGCTGGTCCGTTAACCGTCCGATCTCGTTGATATCTTTCATGAGGTCGAGAACGTCGAGAACCTTTAGGAACCTCAGTAAGGATATGCGCCCAGATCGTTCAAATACGATGTAAGTTGGCGGTTTAAGCCCTGCTCTCCGCGCCATATCCGTTTGCGTCCAGCCACGTTTCAGCCGTTGGCCGCGCACCATTCTTGCGAGCTCGGCGAGGACCTCTGGAGCAGATTTAAGCGATAACATGGTATTAATTATCGTCTATTTTACCGCTTTAGCAATACCATTGTATCGTTTATCATTATGTAAAATTGTTGGCCATCCATTTCGGCATCACAGCCGAGCCCTTTCGACTGGGCCGTTTCTGAGCACTTGGACTAAGAGGCGATGAAATAACAATCCGCGACTGTCAGAAGCGCGGCGGTTGAAACGGAACACAAACTCGTCGAGGTATGACTGGAGGCGATGATGTCCGACAGAGCCCTGATGCGTGCCAAGCAGCCATCGTTTCAGCAAGGCGGCCACACGGTGGACATGCGGAAGCAGATTCTTACCGACCTGTGGTGTGTGGCGCGAGATCGTGTGATGGTAGCCGCCAAGTTGGCTGCCCGTTGTTTGGCGGAGGCGTGCATATCCTCGCAAGTGCCGAGAAAAATCCCGGCTCTGCTAGTGTCAGTCAACTGCATACCCCATAAAGCTTAAACGAGGGCAGGGGAGGCGCCGCAACCCGAAGGGAACCGGGACGAGGCTTTTGCAGGCCAAAGGCTCGCCAGATTTTCGGAGGAGCCCGCCAAGAAGCTCCGGAGAATTGCCCGCCTCCTGCACCGACCTCACATGAAAAGCGCCCGAAGCCGGAAAAACCGTTCCTTCGGGCAAAATAGACCGGCCGGCGAGAGGGGCCTCAAGCGAGGCGGAGCAGCGATCGGCTGACGGCCGCGAAGTTATGAGCCGCCGGCAAAAACTGTTGGGACGCGAGATCGGCAAGGAATGAGTCTGCGAAGCTGACGAGACGGGAGACATCCGCAGCCGTCGAGCCGGTG
>SXGQ01071432.1_pt1 | contig 58936 bp, 59 predicted proteins | sample 3178371 | NCBI WGS metagenome assembly SXGQ01 (sample SAMN11356859, study PRJNA531348) | freshwater metagenome | isolation source: freshwater sample F1-20 | place: China: Fuxian Lake, Yuxi | collected 2017-12-25
CGTGCCATCACGGGTGACACGATGTAGTGATGAGCGCTACGAAAACGATGAAACTCGGCTATAACACTGGTTATTGGTCGGCAGGACCACCCGCAGGAGCGGACGAGGCTGTCCTTGAGGCCGACCGCTTGGGTTTTGATTCGGTATGGACCGCCGAGGCCTACGGCAGTGATGCATTAACTCCCTTGGCATGGTGGGGAGCCAACACTCAGAATGTGCGGCTCGGGACTGCCATCATGCAGATGAGCGCACGCACACCCACGGCGGCTGCCATGGCGGCAATCACGCTTGACCATCTCTCCCAGGGGCGTTTCATTCTCGGACTTGGCGCAAGTGGACCTCAAGTTGTTGAAGGTTGGTACGGCCAGCCCTACCCCAAGCCGTTGGCACGTACACGCGAATACATTGACATCGTGCGCCAAGTTCTTGAGCGCCAACATCCTGTCGAAGCAAATGGAAAGTTTTACAACTTGCCATACACCGGTACTGATGGTGCTGGCCTTGGCAAATCTCTCAAAGCAACCGTGCACCCACTGCGCAGAGATATTCCGATCTATCTCGCAGCCGAAGGACCCAAGAATGTCGCCCTCTCGGGCGAAATATGCGATGGATGGTTGCCACTGTTCTTTGCACCTAAAGAAGATGCCTTCTATCGTCGCTGCCTCAATGAAGGTTTTGCCAAGTCATCTGAAGGGCTGAACAAATCAGCACGATTTGAAGTTGCCTCGGGAGCGATGATCATTCCTGGCGATGACGCTGAAAAATGTGCCGATATGGTTCGTCCGTTTCTCGCCCTCTATGCCGGAGGTATGGGAGCCAAAGATGTCAACTTTCACTTTGAAGTGTTTGCGCGCATGGGTTACGAGGATGTAGCCGTGAAAGTTCAGGAATTGTATTTGCAAGGCAAGAAGGCTGAAGCCGCGGCCGTCATTCCGCTGAAAATGGTTGAAGATGTTGCCCTTGTGGGACCTATCGACAAAATCAAAGATGAACTGGTGCGATGGAAAGAAACCTGCATTACCACCTTCTTACTCAGTGGGCCAGCACAGATGCTTGAGTTCTACGCCGATCTCATCAATGGCTGAGCATTGTTCGCCGACTAATCACAACACGAGTCGCGCCAACCACAGCCGCGACATTTGAAATGCGCGTGCTCAGGTGAGAGATCTCCTCCACATAACGGACATTCAGCAAAAGTTCCGCGCGGCGAACGACACGCTCCACCATTTGTCGGCGGCGGAACCAACTGCTCTAAGGGTTTTATTTCAGAAGCCACGCCTTCAGTGTGTCATCTCAATCGGTCCCAGCAGGTGACCCTGAGTAAGATTGAGACACCTTTTGAGTACGTATGTCTGATCCCCCACTCGCTCCACTTCCCCATTCCCATCAACCTGGCTCTGCTCGAGCCGCTCTGTCTTACCCCGCTTATCGATTGATCTGGAGCGGGCTGTTCTTATCCAATATCGGAACATGGATGCAGAACTTGGCGTTACCGGCATACATTGACCATCGCACGGGCTCGGCGAAAACTGTCAGCCTCTTGGTCTTCGCTCAACTTGGCCCAATGTTGTTGCTGGCAATACCTGGCGGAATTCTTGCTGATCGAGTCAACCGACAACGCTTTTTGTTGACCATGCAGTGGGTTCAATTAGTTTTCTCTCTCGTCTTGGCAGTAATCGTCAGTGTTGACGGACCGATTTGGGGACTGTTCATCGCCCAAATTTCTATTGGTATCGGCAACGCATTGAACGCTCCCGCCTCTCAGGCCAGCATTCCACTTTTGGTTGATCGGCGCGATCTTGCGGGAGCGATCAGCATGAATTCGATTCAACTCAATGCCAGTCGCGTGGCAGGACCCTCCATCGCCGCACTGCTGGCATTGTGGGGTGTTTCGACCGCTCAGATTTTTGTTCTCAATGCCGTCACCTATCTGTTTCTGATCGTTGCCCTGACCCGGGTCGTATTACCCGATATTCGCGGTCAGCATCCTGAAAGAGGTTGGCGACGGATGCTCACTGGACTACGCATCAGTCGAGAACGCGGTGTACTCGCAAGACTTTTGTTGACAATGACCGGATTTTCTTTTTTCTCGCTGGTCTTTGTGGCTCTTTTTCCTTCAGTGGCACGAATCAATTTTGGTGTTGACCCACTCGGTTCAACATATCGCTGGCTGTATGCCACGTGGGGTCTCGGTGCCTTCTTCGGGGCTCTGTCCACCGGCACAGTTTTAGCCAGCGTCCACCGACCAATGGTGATCCGTCGCGGACTGATTGGTTTCTCCATCAGTCTGGCGGGATTCGCACTAATGCATTCGCCCACACCAGCCTTCCCGATCGGGTTTTGTCTTGGCGTCTTTTATTTCATGGCCGCTAACTCTATGGCCACTGTGTTTCAGCAGAACCTGAAAGATGATGAACGCGTCACCATGATGCCGCTCTGGTTCATGGCTTTTGGCGGCACAGTCGCGGTGAGTGGACTCGCCGCTGGTCCGATCATTGATGTCATCGGCACTCAATCAGTTCTTTTGTTCGGAGCGGCATTCGCTCTCTTTCTGAGTTGGTGGTCTGACCTGGACCGCCTGCCTCATGACTCATTGCTCAGTCAGCCATAACAGCATTGACCACGCGCTCAAGACGCGCCACACGACTTCCCTTGACTAACACGACAGCCCCAGAATCAAGTTCTTGCACGCGTTGCTGCACTTCTTCTAGCGACATCGCCGGCATGCCATAAGCCGTTGTTTCTACTGCCAGAATCTCTATGCGAAATCTCTGAGCCTGATCCACTATCGCTGCATACGCCCCCTGCGGATCGGTGATCTCAGCCAACACACCAAGTACCGCCACTTTTGTCTTGGCATTGATTTCGCTGATGGTGTCAATGGCGGCAGCCATTGAAGTTGGATTGGCGTTATAACAGTCATCAAAGAGCAATGCCCCGCGTGGAGTGCGTTTGGCCTGCATGCGGTGTTCAGAAATCGTGGCCGTGCTCAACGCCACAGCCATTGAGTCCAACGAAATACCAAGAGATTCACCGACAGCAATAGCCGCTGCGGCATTATGCGCCATGTGGCGACCAGCAATAGAGAGTTTCATGGCACAGGACCCAGATGGTGTGCGTATCACAAATGCTGCGCAACCTTGTTGATCAATGGTGACAGCAGACATGTGGACATGAGCCGATGCAGATTCGCCGTATGTCATCACTGGCGCACTTGAGCGCGCGCTCATCGCCATCACTAAAGAATCATCAGCGTTCAAGATCGCCATCCCTTGCGGAGGCAATGCCTCAATCAATTCTCCCTTCGCTTCGGCTACTCCAGCGAGACCACCGAGTAGTTCGGTGTGGGCTTGACCAACTCGTGTGACCACGCCAATGGACGGGCGAGCAATCCGACACAGATCGGCGATCTGTCCATGTCCGCGCATCCCCATCTCAAGTACTAATACTTCGGTAGTGATCGGAGCGTTCAAGATCGTGACGGGCAAACCTTGCTCATTATTGAAACTTCGAATGTTGGCTACGACTCGCTTGCTCGCAGCCAAGGTCGCAGCGATCAGATCCTTAGTCGTTGTTTTACCCACTGATCCGGTCACGCCGACAACGACAGTCGACTCGGCGAACTGCTGGCGTGCCCAGCGTGCGGCATCAATCAGAGCCAGAGCCGTATCGGGGACCACGATTGCTGAACCGCCAATACGTTCGACAACATCTAGCCGGGAACTCAGATATGCACTTGCGCCCCCTTTCAAAGCATCAGAAATGAAGTCATGCCCATCACGCTGCGCCACTATCGGCACAAATAGTTGATGGGGCGACACTTGGCGCGAGTCAAAGGTCGCACCATCAATGTCAGTATCTGGTCCAAGCAAACGAGCCCCAAGAGCATCCGCTAGGTCTTGGGCACGCCATCTCATGAGATAGACGGTAGTTGCTGTACCCGCTGTTTAGGTGTCAGTGCTGAACGTCAGCGAGAGTCTCGCCAAGTTCATACTTCACATACTCCTCGCCAGTGTCTTCAGCATTCTCAAACTGGATGACACCCATCTCTTCGTAGCGACGGCGCAACCAGGAATCATTGCGATCCAAAAGACCCAACTTCTTGCAGTTCGGCACGATCTTGGCAAACAACATTTGCTGGAAGATTTCACGAGTTGGGTCACGCAAGATCAAAGGCACGACATCGCGCGGATTGACACCCATGCGCTCCCAAACCTCTTGCGACATGAAGCGGTCGCGCATCCTGACCGATGCCTCATAGGCAAATTCCTGACGCTCTTTAATCTCAGCGTCGCTCATCTCCTTGTACACCTCCTGCAAAGACAACACACCGAAGGCCACATGGCGGGCTTCGTCACTCATCACATAACGCAACAATTTCTTCAACAGTGGCTCGGTGGTCATCTGTTGCATGTTGCCGAAAGCAGCCAAAGCCAGACCTTCAACCATGATCTGCATACCCAAGTAGGTCATGTCCCAACGACTGTCATTCACAATGTCGTCAAGCAACATCCGCAGGTGAGCATTGATCTGATATGAGCCACCAAGTTTTTCATCGAGATAGCGGGCGAACACTTCAACGTGACGGGCCTCGTCAACGACTTGAGTGCTGGCATACAACTTGGCGTCATACCATGGAACAGTCTCCACGATTTTGGCAGTGCAGATAAGGGCACCCTGCTCACCATGCATGAACTGCGACAAACTCCAGCGGCGCTGCTCAATACCGTAAGCCGACCACTCCTTGTCACCCCACTTCGCCATCACTGTTCCTTCGTAGTGATTGGCTGTCAAGCCAGAGGAAAGCGCTGCTTGATCCATGCTGACTTGCTTTTCCTCATCAACAACTGTCTCCCATGGCAGGTCGGTCGTGGCATTCCACTGCCCAACTTTGGCCTTTTCGTACAACTTGCGGAGGGCTGGACGAGACAGCGAGTAATCCCAAGTGAAAATCGCATCAGCATTGTCCTTGACAATGTGTTGGATTGCATCAACATCGGTATTGGTGATTGACAAAATCGCTTCAATGTCATTGAGTTCACTGCGACCCAACATTTCTTGGCTTTCGTTTTCGGTAATGCTCATTTTTTTCTCCCCGTTAGGTTTTGATATATGAAAAAGTCTGCTGATTTAGACTGCTGCTACTGCGTTTAAGGCACTGATAAATGGACCAAAGAACTTTCGCGCCGAATCTGGGTCGGCTAAGTCAAAATGCTCACTCGGAGCCAAGAAGTAAGAGATGACGAGACGTGCCAACATCTCCACGAAGACATCGGCCTCCTCTGCCGGAATGAATTCGAGTGCTAGAGGGGTGATGTACTGCGAGGCGACCCGTAAAATGCGCGGCAAGCCCTCAACTGTCAAAGACTTCAGGGCGGTGCCCTCTTCAGTCGACAGCATCATTGCTAAATGTTGATCACCACGCATTGCGTGAAGCGCGTACACCGAAACCTTGACGGTGAAATCAAGCAAGGACTCAACCTCGGTCAGTTTGGAGCTCATGCCCTCAAAAAAATCTTCAAGTTCGCGCACCCGCAATGCTTCAAACATCACATCTTTGCCGCCAGGGAACAAGCGGTACAAGGTCGCCCGTGAAACTCCGGCCTCAGTGGCCACATCATCAATCGTCAGTTTGTTGATGCCCCAGCGATCCACACAGCGACGAGCGGCGTCAAGAATTCGATCTTCTTGGGAAGGACCAAGATTAACAATATTGCTCACACGTGAGACACTAAGACCCCTAGCGTCTCATTGTCAAGGTCAAGCCAGAGACAAATTCGCGCTAAAACGAGGGACGTCCAACAATCCAGGAGAAAATCCCATATCCTCACCGTCTCACGGTGGCTGATTTAGCCCGATGAGCGACCGCTTGTGACACCGCACACAACGTTGCGGTGAATGCATAATTCAACTTCTTGCTGCAATTTTTCTTGATCCCAAGCGTTGATGAAATCAGCATGGCCAGTGAGCAAACTGCCTGATGCCAATTGCAGTTGCGAGGCATCGCCAGTGACGGGGTACGACACCGCGAAGATTAACTGCGGCACGGGAACTGGATGCGAACTCGGGCACTTTCCGTCCGAAGAATAATGCATGTGCTTTCGATGCCCAGCAATATCAAGATTCTTTCCGTCCCAACAATCGGGGAAAGTGACATCAAGACGCAAACCACGGGTGGGTGGACATACCGGCGGTAGTTCCTCACGTAGTCCCCCAGCACCGCAGGACCAAGCCACCACTGAAACTGGTTGCGGTGTGGTCGCCATGTGATCACCAGCGATGATCATTAACCCTGCTGGGAAGGCCGTCACACTCAGAGGGTCGATACCTAAGCCTGCCCTGTAATAGGCCACACTTTTTTCGGGTGTGATTAACTCCCCTTCATCCAATAAAGCAGGGGCCCAATACGAAGCCGTATCAAGTTGTTGTTCACATGTGGTGGGTTGATCTAGGAGATCTTGTAACTGCGAATCAGCATTGGCAGCGACATTGCCAAAAAATGTGTGCAAGTGCGAAGCGTCCGCATCACCTGGATACACAATCGGGTCATCACTTAAGGCATGACTAAACGGACATTCCACGACGAACTGTCCAACCCCACCTTGAGGGCCCGCAATAGGTCGATCGGGCTGACCCATCACTGCCGCTGCATCAACGGGCATCTCCGAATGAACGTGACCGCCGGCGCGATCATGATCATGGGTGCACGCCATTACTAACGACAAAAACCCGACGAAGAACAGTGCTCTCGTTCGTCGGGCCATGTCGTTGCGCGTTCTATCTAGATAACATCTGACTCGATCAGCTGATCTTGTCAGGCACCGTCACTGCATCAAGGTCAACAACTGGTGGTGTTGCGCTTGCTGCGACACCAGGGGCAGTCGCCGCATCGGGCATTGAGTCAAACACTGGCATCTCCGGGAGAGTTGCTATTTTCCAATCAACTGAAGGAGGCGCAGTTTCCGCGTCTGCCAACCAGGTAATGACTTGCAGGTCACCAGTCACCCAGTCGCCATCAGCGGTTAAAGGAGTGCCACAGGGCGAGAGCGCCTCAAGATTTGTCGGAGCAGATGTGGTGTAGGTGTTGCCCTCAAAGCAGTTGCCCAGTGTCCACAAATCTGTGCCGGCTGATCCAACAGCAATGTCGGCGCGACGGTTGTCTTCAAGCACGTTATTACGCACCGTATTGTCTTGACTGTCCCAAAGGATTCCACCTGCTGGCTGAACTGGGGTCAGTTTCTTGCTTTCGACACAGCTCATATCCCATGCTGACTTGGCGGGCATTTCGTCATTGGGATCGTCTTCAAGGAACGGCACAAGACCGATACCAGTCTTATTGTGATCCCAGACTCGGTTGCGCTCAATAATATTTTGCACTCCACCAGCACTCAAAATTCCATTGCCCATCGCCAAAATTGCCACATCAATTGCCGGTGAATCAGCCTGGTTATTGGAATACACCCAGTTGCCGATAATCGTCGTCTTGCGCTGTGGGTAGCACAATTCATAGGTCCCGCTGTTGGGCACAATGCCTGCGCGGTTATTGCGGAAGACTGAACCTGTGATCACAAGGTTGCCACCGGCATTAGTCCCCGAATAGCCGAGACCGTTGTGCTCGGCTACGAAATTACGAATTAACGAATCACATGGGTAGCACTCGCCGATGTACACGCCAGCATCTGGGCTTCCAGCACCGTAGGAGTTATCAATCACTCCACCTACAGAGTCAAACACGTAGACCCCGTAGTCACCATTACGCCAAGCCGTCAAATAGTCGCCGCGATAGCCAGTCACACCAGTCCAGAAAAATCCGTTCTTGGTGTAGTTCATGGCAGTCATGTTTTCAAGGGCCACTCCATTGGCTCCAACAACGCGAATGCCGTTATCAAGTTCAAAGTTGCCATCAAGGATCACGGTATTACGATCAAGCCCACGAATAATGATGTTGTTCGTCGTGACCTGCACTGCTTCGGTATAGGTACCAGGAGCGATGAGAATCAAATCACCTTCGACTGCTGCGTCGACGGCACCCTGAATTGTCGGGTAGTCAGCGGGGACATTAAGAACGCCCTCAGTTGCCGGAGCCTCAGTTGCCGGAGCCTCAGTTGCCGGAGCCTCAGTTGCCGGTGAACTATCACTCCCGCCGCAGGACGCTATGACCCCCGCAAGAATCATCACCCCGCAGAGTCTGCGTACAGAACGTTTCATCATCTTCTCCCCTTGTGATTGTTTAACTTGTTAAAACATACTTGCTACGAAATGCCCGAAGGTCATTACCTACTCAAGAAACTGTAATCGTTCCAAACATTCCCGCCCCTGGCACTCCATGGATTGAGCAATAGTAGGTAAACACGCCGGGGGTCGTGAAGACATGGGTGTAGATCGCCTCTGGGACAAAATCGGTGGATGCCACACCCCATGCGGCAGCTGATGAATCAGTGGCCAGCAACTCCCGCAATTGGGCATCTCCAGAAACCGAATCGGGAAGAAGATTATGGTCATTACGACCCTGATTGTCGAACACCACTTCAGTTCCAGCGGCAATTTCTAAAACCAATGGCCGATATGAATTATCCAAAACATCGACAGTCACTGATTCGCCCGTTGCAGGAACGGTGATTACCACAGAGTCAACTGAGGCTGAATCCGAGGATCCCCCACAGGCCACAAGACCGACCATCACTACCGATCCGAAACATAATCTCAGAAACTTCATGCCTTCTATTTTTACCTCAGGCGGTCGGCAATTGGTAATCAGCGAAGCGTTCCCGAAGAGTTTTCTTAGAAAACTTGCCGACACTCGTTTTCGGGACTTCATCGATATAGACGACATCATCAGGAACCTGCCACTTGGCGACTTTGGTGCCAAGAAAATCAAGAATCTCTTGCTTAGATAACGTTGCGCCTGCTTCAAGCACGACACAGGCTAAAGGTCGCTCGCTCCAACGCGGGTGCAAGATGCCAACGACTGCAGCCTCGCGAATGAGTGGATGGGCCATCAATTCATTTTCAAGTTCAACCGAACTAATCCATTCTCCACCGCTCTTGATGAGATCCTTCGTGCGATCAAGTAGACGAATTCGCCCACGCTCATCAACGCAGGCCACGTCACCAGTTCGCAACCAGTGATCCTCACTGAAACTTTCTCCCGCTCGCTCATCGTTATAATACGTTGAAGCGATCCAGTTCCCGCGACATTGCAGTTCACCACTGGACTCTCCATCCCACGGCACACTGATCGTCGTCCCAGGTTCAACAACGCGACATTCAACACCAAAGACAATGCGCCCAACCTGAGTTCGTAAATCGGCTTGAGCATCGACATCAAGCAGCAACTGATCACCGTCAAGATGACAAACCGCAGCGATCGGGCTTGTTTCTGTCATACCCCAGGCTTGCAAAATCGGCAAACCAGTTTGTAGGCGGTAAGCCTCACTGAGAGCACGTGGAACAGCCGATCCTCCGCACGGAATGGCTCGCAAACTTGAAGTATCACGACCTTTCAACTCGGGTAGGACACCCATCCAGATAGTTGGCACTCCAGCAGCGATAGTTGGGCGTTCGTTGACGATCAAGTTCGCCACCGCAGGGCCCGACAAATCGGGACCAGGCATCACTAGATCGGCACCTGATGCAACAGCGGCGTGGGCTAGACCCCACGCGTTGGCGTGAAACATAGGAACGACGGGCAGGATCTTGTCACTCTCGCTGACGCCCAGACCGTCAGTCATCATCGTGGCCATGGTGTGCAGGAATGTGCTGCGATGGGTGTACACCACACCTTTAGGATTGCCAGTGGTACCGCTGGTGTAGCACATACTGGCCGCAGTGTTCTCAGGTACTTCAACGAATTGTGCGGGTTCGGCTTTCGCAAGTAGTTCTTCGTAGTCATATGAAGCAATGCCGGCGAGATCGGCAGGAATCTCGCCCTTGCCATCATCCATGATGACGAGATGCTTCACGGTTGTAAAAGTCGGCAACAGCGGAGCCAGCAAACCGAGCAACGACTTGTCAACAAAAATCACTTCGTCTTGAGCATGATTGACGATGTATGTCAACTGCTCGGGAAACAAACGAATGTTCAGTGTGTGCAATACGCGTCCGGTACATGGCGCAGCGAAGTACAACTCGAGATGGCGTGCAGTGTTCCACGCAAATGTCGCAACGCGACCGTTGCTGGAGATACCGAGTTGATCAAGAACTGTTCCAACCTGACGCGTCCGTTTGGCCCATTGGGCGTAGGTCGTACGTTCGACACCAGTGCCCGTTGCGGTGACGATTGTCTTATGCCCGAAATATCTCTCGGCGCGATCAAAGAGATGCAAGATACTCAGCGGTACTTCTTGCATCAATCCTGGAATCTGCGAAATTTCTGCCGACATAATTTCCCCCTTGTGTGACTCTCTCAGCGTACTCTCGCTTAGATTGGCAGAGTATGTCCGAAGCTCAGTCTCCACACGACGAAAACATCTCTGCATCCAGAAAAAAGTTGATTCTTGTGACATCAGGATTCCTTTTTGCCTTGGGAACCTTTGGCAGCAATGTTGGGCCCGCCTGGGTTGACGAGCGCCCAGCGGTGGTCTTGGCTCTCTCAAGTCGCAACCGCAATCTCTTCGCCTCTGTCCCCTTCATGGATCCCTTGCCATTTGTCTTGATCGGTTTTACGCGCGTTTTTATTGCTGGGATGGTGCTCTTTTTTCTAGGTCGCTGGTATGGGGATCGCGCCCTCGGATGGACGGAAAAGCAGGTCGGTGAATTGCCTGCGATTTACCGCTGGTTCGCTCAGGCCTTGGACCGCGCTGGTTGGTTAGTGATCATTTTTTTCTGTGGGTCAAATTTGGTGTGGATGATGGCTGGTCATCGCCGCATTGCGCCGATCAAATATGCCTCGCTCCTCGCCACTGGTATCGCTATTCGCCTGGCGGTGATGTGGGCAGGGGGCAAAGCCTTTGAGGATCAAATCAGATCATTTCTCCAATGGATAGAGGAGTATCAATGGTACGTCGTCGGTGGGTTGTTTGCTCTTTCTTTCCTGCAGTCCGCTCGCAGAAACCGCAACAGAACCTCTACGATACATAAGGATCCTGAGCACCCAAGCGAACAGTGATCGCACACCTACCGAGCAATAAACAGTATCTCAGTCAATAACTAAACAAAGGAAACTTCATGACCATTTCAGTAGGAAACCAAATCCCCAACGTCACGTTGCACGTTCTCGGTGACAACGGCATGCCTTCCCCCGTCAACTCGATTGATGTATTGGGCAAAGGAAAAGTTGTTCTGTTCGCCGTACCCGGGGCATTTACACCCGGCTGCTCAATGGTGCACTTGCCTGGTTATGTCAAGAATCAGGCTGCCCTTCGCGCCAAAGGAGTTGACACCATTGCCTGTGTCAGCGTCAATGATCCTTGGGTGATGGATCAATGGGGCAAGAGCAGTGGCGCCGAAGGCATCGTCATGCTCGCCGATGGTTCTGGTGTCTTCACTGCCGCTATGGGACTTGCTATGGACGGTTCAGGCTTCGGACTTGGATCACGTTCACAGCGCTACTCGGCAGTTATTGAAAATGGTGTCATCACCGAACTCAATGTTGAAGAAGGCGGCGGGATCACCGTCAGTGCTTGTGAAATCGTTCTTGAGCACCTCTAAGACATCGGGCCATGACGACTAGGTACTACGACTTGGCAACCAGCCGACTGAGTCGCTCAATCCGAGCGTTCTGAGCTCCAAGTAAATCGACCAGTTGACTCACCACGAAATCACTGTTGAAGCTGCCCGCTTCGACCATGGCTTCAAGGTCGGCCCAGTCTTTGGTCCGATTAAACATTGCTTTGAAAATTGCGAGAAATTCTGCTGACAGGACCGGAATTTCTACTCCGTTCAAAATGCCTTGCGATGTTTTCAAACTCATGTGCTGATGAAGATCTGACACATTGAAGAACAGATCGACGGGCGTCTCATCCCAAAAAACTCTGGTCTGACCTTCCGCCTTCAAATATCTGAGTTGACTATCAGTGAATTCAATCACCGAGTGGAGCGCCTTTTGGACGACTGATACGTGTTCGGCTGGCAGAAATATATTGATGTCAATGTCGCGAGTTGCTCGAGGTTCCCCCGTGCAGTAGGCAAGGGCTAACGCTCCTCCAAACGCATGACCCACATCTGCTTCGTCAAGTAATCGGTGAATCGTCAAAATGCGATCAACGAGCGAAATCACGAAACGTACTGAGCTTTCGCGGATTGTGCGGCAGCTGGTCGTTTCGGCAATGCGTCAGCAAGATGCAATACCTGCGCAAGTCGCTCACCACACACCTCTCGATTGAGCGCTGGATTTTTACGGCGGAAGGTGATCTGGACCTCGAGATCACAAGCATCAGCGATTCGATACAAAGAAGACAGCGAGGGTGAACGACGACCTGATTCATACTCAACTAACGCTGCCGGAGTCGTTTGTGCACGGCGCGCGATTTCACGCTTAGAAAGTTCGGAAATTTGTCTGATTCTCTTCACGACCCATTGACCGCTCTTCGGTTGAGACCTTGCTGCCTGTTCCATAAAACCCCTCATTGTGGACTCGTTGAGTGTTATATAAAACGATAACACTAATTTTCGGACTCCACACCGGCAGGATTCACATTCTTTTCAAAAATTAAAAACCTAACGCGGGTTCAAGACCCATCGTCACGCCTGGCAGGTCAGCAATCTTTTTGCAGGCCAAGACCACACCTGGCATAAAACTCACTCGGTCATAACTGTCTTGACGAATGGTCAGCGTTTGTCCCGCTGCACCCAAAATCACTTCTTGGTGAGCCACCATGCCGCGCATGCGGACCGAATGTACGCGGATATCGGCGGCGCCTTTGCCTCCGCGTGCACCTGGAATCACTTCATGAGTCGTCGGGTCAGAAGCCCATTCACTTGATGCAGTTGCCATGCGATTGGCCGTTGCGACGGCCGTTCCACTTGGGGCATCGGCTTTATTGTCGTGATGCAACTCAATGATTTCAGCAGTCTCGAACCATGGTGAAGCCATCTCGGCGAACTTCATCATCAGCACTGCACTAATCGCGAAGTTGGCGGCGATCAGACAGTTTGATGAACTAAAGACAGAACGAAAACCAGCGATGTCAGCATCAGTGAATCCGGTTGTTCCGACGACTGCGTGGACACCATGCAATGCGCACCACTGCAAATTTGTACGTGAGGCAGCAGCAATAGTGAAGTCAACGGCTACTTGCACACCAGCATCGGCCAGAGCGCGCGGGTCAGCAGCGATGGAGATTCCGTGGATGACTGTGCCCACACGCGCGGGGTCAACTGCGGCCACTAATTCGAGGTCGGGGTCGGCTATGACTGCATCGCACACGGTTGCCCCCATGCGCCCACCGGCACCAAATACTCCGACGCGAATTTTTGAATCAGCCATACCTTGATCATAAACCCCAGAAAGAGGCAGGCTCCCGTCTCTTTCGAGATCGGGAGCCTGTCGTTACTCAGTTATTGGTTGGTGAATCAGCGGTGACGGCGGGGACCGCGGTCATTTCCGCCACGGCCACCACGGTCGTCACGGGGGGCCCGCTCCGAGCCACCAGCTTCGCCACCGGGGCCGAGGTCACCGAGTTCACTACTGATCTCGCTGTCGAAAGCGTCATCGAAACTGACAGTCACAGGACCAGTTGCAGGAGCAGCAGCACGAGGTGCCGATGCCGCTGGGGCTGAAGCAGCAACCGGTGGGTCGCCAGCCAAAGTCAAACTGACCTTGCCCTTGTCGTCAATGTCCTCAACGCGAACTTCAATTTCCTGACCGAGGGTCAAAACATCTTCCACGTTGTTGATGCGCTTGCCACCACCGAGCTTCGAGATGTGAATCAGACCATCACGACCAGGAAGGATGTTGACGAATGCACCGAACTTAGTGATGCTGACAACGCGCCCATTGTAGATCGCACCGAGTTCTGCCTTAGGAGGATCGACGATTGCCAAAATACGAGCCTTGGCATCTTCCATTCTCCATGCTTCGACAGCACCGATCGTCACAATGCCGACAACTCCATCGTCGTCGACAGCAATGTCGGCGCCAGTTTCTTGCTGGATGGTGTTGATGACCTTGCCCTTTGGCCCAATGACTTCGCCAATCTTGTCCATCGGAATGGTGATTGAAATAATCTTTGGAGCAGTCTCTGCCACGGTGTCACGGCCCTGAGAAATTGCTGCGTTCATGACCTCAAGAATTTTCATCCGAGCTTCTTTGGCCTGCTGCAAAGCCGCTGCCAAGACATCGGCGGGAATGCCATCAATCTTGGTGTCGAGTTGCAATGCAGTCACGACTTCCGCAGTTCCGGCAACCTTGAAGTCCATGTCACCGAAAGCATCTTCGGCTCCCAGAATGTCAGTCAGGCTGAGGTACTTACCCTCGGCGTAGATGAGTCCCATGGCGATACCTGCAACAGCTGCCTTGATCGGCACACCAGCATCCATCAACGACAGGCTGCTTGAGCAGACTGCGGCCATTGATGTGGAGCCGTTTGAACTCATCACTTCACTCACCAAACGCAACGCATAAGCGAAGTCATCTTGGTTAGGAACGACTGGCAATAATGCTCGCTCAGCCAAAACACCGTGTCCGATTTCCCGACGCTTAGGCGTACCCACGCGACCGGTTTCACCGTTAGCCCATGGGGCCATGTTGTAGTGGTGCATATAGCGCTTAGAGTTCACTGGCGACAAAGTGTCAAGCATCTGGTTCATGCGGGGCATGGCCAAAGTTGTCACATTCATCACTTGAGTTTCTCCACGCTGGAACAATCCAGAACCGTGCGCTGTGCGCAGAACACCTACTTCGGCCGAAACTGGACGAAGGTCGCGTGGTCCGCGACCGTCAATGCGGATGCCGTCTTCAACGACCCGCTTGCGCACCAACTGTTTGGTGAGGCTGCGAACAGCTTCCTTGATCTCTTTGTCGCGACCAGCGAATGGAGCATCAGCAGAACCTGCTAATTGCGCCACAGCAGCATTACCCGCGGCATCAGTAGCTGCATTGCGCTCAGACTTCAGAGCGATGCGCACTGCATCAGCCAACAATGGCGTGGCGATTGCTTCAACAGCAGTCCATACATCCTCACCGTAGTCAAGTACTGGTGTGTACTTCAGTGCAGAGATTGGCCCGCGAGTTGCGATGACCGAAGCCAACAACTGACGCTGCAAAGCGATTGACTCTTTGATGTATTGCTTTGCTGCATCAAGGCCACCAGCGAGAACAACTTCGTCAACCTTGGGCGCACCGTTGGCGTAAAAGTCGAAACTCTTTTCCGTTCCACCGGCTTCAACCATCATGATTGCAACATCTCCGTTGTCAAGTTCACGACCGGCAACAACTAGTTCGAAAGTTCCCTCTTCGCCCTCGAGATAGGCGGGGTGAGGAGACCATGTGCCGTCTTGCGTGAAAGCGATACGTACTGCACCAATCGGACCATCAAATGGGATTCCGCTGATCATCAAAGCAGCCGAAGCAGCGTTGATACTCAAGACGTCATGCGGGTTGATTTGATCAGCCCCCAAAATGGTGAGCACGATCTGCACTTCGTTGCGGAAGCCATCGGGGAAGGCTGGACGCAATGGACGGTCGGTGAGTCGGCAGGTCAAAATTGCTGCTTCGCTCGGGCGACCTTCACGGCGGAAGAATGCGCCGGGAATTTTGCCAGCGGCATAGGCACGCTCTTCAACGTCAACGGTGAGTGGGAAAAAGTCAATGCCCGGACGGACATCTTTGGCGGCGTTTGCGGTAGCAAGAACGATGCTGTTACCAATGCTGGCAACAACTGCTCCCTGACTCTGAAGAGCCAGTTTTCCCGTTTCAAACGTCAGGGTCTTATCGGTTCCCCCAATGGGACCCGACACTCGGATGGCGTCGGCCATGGCGAGCTCCTTTCGCGCAATCTCGGCTCCTTGCCGGATTGCATATGGAGCAGCGGGTCGGCTCCCAGTCGGCTAAGTCGGCACCTCGGTAGCGGCCACGGCGACTGACAACCAAACCTTCACTACTCGGTTTGTTTGTTATATGTATTGCAGTTGCAACTGCGTCTCAGCGACGCAGACCCAACTTGGCAACGATCTCGCGATAACGCTCGACGTTGCGACCTTTGACGTAGTCCAAAAGACGACGCCGACGACCTACCATCATCAACAATCCACGACGACTGTGGTGGTCGTGTTTGTGATCCTTGAGATGCTCTGTGAGATGACTAATCCGCTCGGTAAGCAACGCGATCTGAACTTCAGGCGAGCCAGTATCTGACTCGTGAGTGCGATTCGCTGAGATAGTTTCAATTTTGGGAATACCAGCCATAGCTGTCCCTGCCTTCCGTATAGATACGACTCGGAGGTCGCGCCCCATCAGGTGATGGTTCGCATCGTGCCAGAGTCGAAACCCCAACAGACTCCCTCAGCCTACGGGCACTGATCAGGGCTTCCACCGAGCGGGGGCGGGCTATTGCGTTCAGCCTCATCTCAGTGAATGGGGCAGAGGCTGGGGTCCGCTCGGGGCAAAAATGACCATCTGACTGCCAACACCTGGCAAAACTACCGCTACCCTGCCCTTATGTTCACTGGCATTGTTGAGGAGTTGGGCGCAGTTTTGGACTCGCATCCTGTCACCACCGAATGGGGTTCTGGCGTGCGCTTGCGGATCGCCGCCAACACGGTTTTGCAGGATTCCGCTCTTGGGGCCTCCATCGCAGTGAACGGATGTTGCCTGACTTTGGTGGATCAAGGTGTGGACGGTGATCAAGCCTGGTGGGATACCGATGTCAGTCAGGAGACTCTTGACCGCACGACGACAGGCAAGTTGAGCGTTGGGGCGCGGGTCAATCTTGAACGACCCATGGCTTTGGGTGATCGTCTGGGTGGCCATATGGTTCTTGGCCATGTCGATGGCGTGGGCGAGGTTGTTTCACCAGCGCCTGATTTAGTCGTGCGTGTCCCACGAGCAATGATGCGCTATCTCGTGGAGAAAGGGTCGGTCACGGTCGACGGAATTTCCCTCACCGCTTTTGATATCACTGACGACACATTTCGCGTGGCAGTGATTCCTCATACAGCCCAAGTGACAACACTGGGCTTTCGTCCGAGTGGCTCACTTGTCAATCTTGAAATGGATGTACTGGCGAAGCACATTGAACGACTTGTCGAGCCGTACAAAAAATAACAGTCAAAGAAATATCGCTACGAGAGTTCGTCGATACGGGCTTTTGAATCAAGAGCCGCCGAACGATAAATGCCGGTGGCCATGAACGAAGTTTCAATCTTGCGACGTTCGGTGTAAATAGTGGCGCGAATTTCGTGAATGCGTTGTGAATCTGGAGTTGCAGTTGCTGCCATTTCAATGAGATGACAAGCCAAACGGAAATCGCCAGCGTTCGCAAGTTCTTCGGCACGAATCGCCAAGACATCCGCCCCACCAGCAAGTGCAGCCATTTCGGTTGCTAAGGCAACTTCGGTTGCAGGCTTGAGGTTGGCGGGGTTGCCGTCGTACCAGCCGCCATACAAACGCCACAAGTTGCGCACCACAAATTCGGGTTCGTCATACGTGGGTTTCAAGAACGGCTTGTCAGCAAGTTCTTTAGGTAAACGCACTTGATGGATGACATCGTCAAGACGTGCTCCGCTGTTCATGAACGCAAGCGTTTGCTCGTGTAACGACTCAAGTGCTGCTGCCGTATCGGTGAGCACTTGACCGACCCGATCTTTTCCACCGATGGCCATGCCGTGTGCGGGCAACATCAATTCGGGTTGTTTGGCGGCCATGGCACGCAACGCAACGGCCCACTCCCATGCGAAGCGTTGCACCTTTTGTGGATTGCCAGCATTAGGAAACTGCCAAATGAATAAGTCGCCAACGCACACAGCTTGTGAATCAGGCACCCACGCCCATGTGTGATCATCGGTTTCACCACGGGCGTGATGAAGTTCAAAAGTGCGACCACCAATGTTGAGTGTGGTCTCGGAACGAAACGTGGTGTCGGGATAGACGAAGTCACTTGGAAACATTGGGCCAGGTAAACGGAACTGACGCATGTTGATGTAACCGTTGTAGCCATTCGTCAACTTGTAACGATCGAAACGATCAACGACAGCCTCGTGGGCGACATAGTTGATGGCTTGATGACTGCGTTCAGTTGCGTCGGCGTTGAATGCACCTGCGCCACCAACATGGTCGGTGTGGCCATGGGTATAAACAGCAGTGTTGACTCGGTCGCTTGACCACTCGCGCAGTTTTGACACCACGCTCTTGGCCGACATTGCGTGCGAGACGTCAAACAATGTCAGCCCATCGTCGGTGTTAAAGATGATGACGTTGCTAAATGATTCAATGACGCCGATTCCGACAGCCACTTCTTCAACGGATGTTGCGTCGGCGGTGACTTTCAGTCCGATTGGTGCGTCAATGATTCCGTCAACGATGCGCGCCGAATGCTCAAGCATTGATGTCATCCCCTCAGCCTATGCGAGCCCAAACGCACGGTCACTTTTTCGTGTGGATAATCACCCGAGTCCATGATCTGACTACAACGCCTCAACTCATCGCCAGTCGGAATTTCCTTACTTTGTGTGCTGCTGTTGGTCGGCGCATTCGCTACGAAGCCGGGGCATTAATGTCATCTCAAATGCTGAAGACTCATTCTTCAATACCAGCACTCACTCTTCGCAGCGATCGTCATTGCGGCAACATGGCTTTCAGTTGATCGTAAATATATTGCTTGACCTCTTTTCCAGGATAATACAAACCTACACCGAGAGTCTCTTGAACCTTGTCCTTACTGAATACCAAACGCTGATAGCGCCCAGTGTTCACAAGTTCTTGAATCACAGCAAGGGATTGATTGATCACCGCTTTCGTCGGCTCGTCAAGTGTCGAATAGCCTTTCCCAGCTCTTCCCGTTGGGACACCTGCGGCGCGCGGCGGATCTTCTCCTCGTAACGGACGAATTTTGGCGTTCCCTCCGCCTTCTGAGAATCCCGAAGAATCTCCCCGCACGAACGCGAGGAACTGCTCTTCATTATCATTGAAGATCAGTAACGTGTCCGCATGCTCGGGTTGCTTCGCCATCCAAACAAAGTCGCCATATTTTCCCGGGTCGGTGAAGACACTGGGAATTGTTTCAAAGGTTTCTTTTCTTTTCTTACCAAAAATGCTCTTCATGCTCAACTTTTCGTCCTTCAAGTAGTACGCCCTAAGCGTACGGATCTGTCCCTATTTTCAATCTTTTATGTGTCGGCGATATGCGACCCCGGGAGGCGGCCAATCGGCTTCAAAAGCACTTGTGCAATGCTTCATAAAGTGCGTGAGGGTATCGCTGTCAAAGCCGAACCGGGCAAACATTCCCATGTAAGCCCACCCGAAAAACTTTTCGCTTTCTGACCCAAGACGGCGGACTACATCTGCATGGCGCTCCTCCTCCTTTGCGCCATACAGATGCTCCTGTGCGATTCGTATCGATGCCACTGCAGTTCCCATGTACAGAAGTTGTTTGGGCACTGTACCGACGAGGTCATCTAGCTGCTCCGTGGCCTGACGCAACACATCAGCGCCTGGGACCTTTGACTCGGCAACAATTTCAATAAGTGTTTGGGACAGACCAGGACCGAGCACCGCATACAAAAGTTCCGCTAGCGGAGCAATGTCCTCAAGAGCGGCATCGTGAGCTGGAATCCAACGATCATCCATATTTACCCCTATTCATGTACTTCGCCTTGGCAAACTCGATTCCAATCTGCCAAGGATAATTTTGCCTTGCCGACACGGCAAAGCGAAATTGAAAGCTCAATCACATTAATTGATACATGTGACTGGCGGTCAAGTCCTGCCTTCTCCCAATCTTTGATAATCACAGATCGCCAAAGACCTGCCTTGTAATCATTGGTGAAGATCGGGCGAACCCATACCCGCCTGCGATTGCTCGCAATCACCAAGACTGGACGCGCTTTCCCCTGCCCCTCTTTGGGACCCCACCTGATGTATGCCTTGCCGACACAGCCCACGGGCTCTTCACTCACATTTGACGCCATTTTGTTCAAATGAGGATGGACCATACGAGCAATTTCTACTGGAACGCGATCAAAGCCCAACTCCTTTGGCACGCCCTCTGGCTGAGTTTGCTGATTTCCATTTTTGGCTCGCTGTCTGAACTTACGCGATCCTTGCTCAGATCGATCCCTTTGCTGTCGCTGTTCAGAGCGTTGAATCTTTTCCGCTTGGCGACGCTCCCGTCGTTTGACTTTGATTGACTCATCAACTTCACTTGGCAGTGGAATCGTCGGAGCAGTATCGTCACCCCGAGTGTTCAACAAAAAATTTGCCCACGGGTTGTCAGCTTCACTTAACGCCACGAGTTCACGATGGCACCGCATTTTGACCTCCCATGCCGCCGCCAGAAATAAACGCACCTCCTGTGGCGAAAATTCTTCCATGAGCACTTCACACATTTCTTCAAGATGTTTAACTGTGGGGGCATCCGCATTTACGCCGAGCGTCTGCGATGCTTGCTCCCACACCTCGCTGAGGCGAGGCCCGAAAATTTGTCCGACAATCCACATCGTCCCGCTTTCTTGGCTTGATAACAAGAAATCATCAATCAGCCCAAAGTCGGAAGAAACGCTAGTCGAATCGCGCAGAAGTGCTATTCGACGGTCATACCCCACCCGCTGTATCGCTTTTGTACCTACTTTCTGCAGAAAGTCCAAACGCTCCTCTTTTAAGAGCGAGCAATACAAGCGATGTGTCTCCCCACCTCTCCGCAAACCCATTGGGGGCTCACCGAGACGGCCTTTCGCTACGGACCTATGAACCCGTTGAACTGAAAACCGCCCCATGAAATACTCCCTTTCTTGCCCCCCCCTTCTGAAGATTACGGGTTCACAGCATGAATGTCTTGTCACTTATTCACACCATTTTGTACAGACTAGGAAATTACCCGACATCCTCTTCAGCATTAAACTTGGGATCTCAACGTTGACGTATTAAGCGATTCCTCTCGCCCCATGTCGCCAGAGAGCGACCATCCAAGGGAGTGACACGAGAACTTTCACCGATTGATAGGACATCCACTTTTCAGTACGGGTGACAAATCCAAGACGTGCCCCGACTGATGAAGGTGAAGGTGGCCACAACTGAGCTTGATTTGAAAGATGCTCATCGTATTCGTGCTCAGATACGCGATAGCGTGAGGTACACCGATACCTCACATTCTTCATTCCCGACTGGAGACTGAAGAATGAGCAATCGCCATTCGCTGTTTCATTTTCGGCTCCGCCTTGCCCCTTTCGCTAAAACGATGATAAACCTCAGTCATGTTTTTGCGCACAGCCGTACTCCTTAGCGCCATGTGCTTTTCACTTGTGAGTGCATGTACGTCTGATGTGGCTACTACCTCAACGACGACACCAACCACAACAACACCAGCACTCATCGCAACAACGATCGCGCCGACGACGACGACGACTATGGCACTAACGACGAGCGTTCTATTTGACTTCAGTGACCCATCATCGGCAACGGGTTGGTTCAACCAAAATGACACCGTCATGGGAGGCGTATCGGATAGCGCCAACACTTGGGTCGATGGACATCTAGTTTTTTCCGGCAACCTATCTTTGGATAACAACGGCGGATTCACATCCACTTTTGGACCGATGAATGAACAACTACCTTCCCTGATGACTCATGCCAACGCAGTTGTCATTAAGGCTCGTGGCGACGGCCGTACCTATCTGATGCAAATCCGCAACAATGACAACACGCGCTACATTCAACGCTTCACCACAGTCGCCGGCAGCGAGCAATCGTACATTTTGCCCATCGCCGATTTTGAATCTGTTGACTGGCGACTCTCTCCGATTGCTGGAGCCGCCCCGATGGACGTCGCCAATGTCGTGCAGATCGGGTTTTATCTCTTGGACAAACAAGTGGGCCCTTTTGAGATTGCGATCTCATCAATAACTGCTGACATCTCATAGCCCGATGAACTCGTGAGATAACCCTACGGGCATAGCGATGAGCGTGCCACGCGCCTAAAGTTGGGACATGTCAAATAACAGCACTTCTCGAATTTCCCAACAACACAACATGGTCGAAGGTCGAGTCTGCATTGTGACCGGAGCAGGTCGCGGCATCGGTCGCGAATACGCTCTGATGCTCGGTGCCCATGGTGGCATGGTGGTCGTCAATGACCTCGGTGCTTCGCGCGACGGCAGTGGAGGCGACGCTGGTCCCGCCCAAGACGTAGCGAACGAAATTAAAGCCGCTGGCGGTCTCGCTGTTGCCAATACTGATGACATCAGTTCTTTCGCTGGTGCTAAGAACATCGTGGATCAGGCCATTGACACTTTCGGTGGGCTTGATGTAGTCGTCAACAATGCAGGCATCCTGCGTGACCGAATGCTTTTTTCCATGTCTGAGGAAGAATGGGACTCCGTCATCAAGGTCCATCTCAAGGGCACCTTCGGAACAAGTCGATTCGCCGCCGAATACTGGCGCAATCGTTCCAAAGACGGCAAGACCAACGACGCCAGAATCATCAACACGTCGTCGGTGGCCGGCCTCTATGCCAACCCTGGTCAAGCCAACTACGGAGCCGCCAAAGCCGGTATCGCCACCTTCACGCAAATCGCCGCCCAAGAACTCAGCCGTTACGGCGTGACTGCCAACGCCATCGCACCCGGTGCACTTACCCGTCTCACTGAAGACCTCAATTTGCCCGATGAGATGTTGGCCAAATTTGATCCGCGCTGGGTTGCTCCCATCGTCACCTGGTTGGCTTCACCGCTGTCAAAAGATGTCACTGGCCATGTCATTGAATCCAACGGCATGTTTTTAGCCATTGCCGAAAGTTGGCAGCGTGGCCCAACACTCAACACTCCTCCCGCCGAGGCTGAAGATGTCGATGCCGCCATTCGCCCTCTGCTCGCCGCCACTCGGGCGCGTACAACCATGGCCGACATCAACTAAATCTTGTGACTTCGCTTCTTGTTATCTGCACGGGTAACGCTGCCCGCTCAGTCATGGCCGGAACGATCATCAACGCCCTGCGTCCAGAACTCCATGTTGTGACCGCGGGAACCTTCAGCGTGAACGGGCAGCCGATCAGTTTTCGTACACGCGAGGCTTTAAAACACATCGGCCTCGAGGCACAACGGCATCGCAGTCAACAGATTGAGCACCATCATGTTCAAACCGCCAACCTGATTATTGCCTTAGCACCCGAACATGTGGAATGGATCAGACGCAACTTTCCTGATGTCGCGCATCGGACTGCAACTCTCAAGAGACTGTCTCGGGATCTAAGTCATGAAGGCTCCCTCGCCCAACGCCTCGATGCTCTTGATCTTGAAAAGGTGACCTTAGAGCCATGGGAGGAAGTCATCGACCCGGGTGGTGGCGAGGTGCAGGAATTCATCAACTGTGCCAGTGAGGTGCTTCGTCTGTGCGACGAACTTTGCTTGCGACTGTGATCACTCGATCACCCGTACCGCACCAGCATTGATCATTGTGCGAATCTCGTGGTCGCTGAAGCCCGCTTCGGTCAGCACCTCACGGGTGTGCTCGCCCAACTGAGGAGCTAATGAACGCTGAGCCCCCGGAGTCCCATGGAAGTCCACCGGCGAGGCGATCATCTGCGTTGTGCCAACACCGTTGGGAACCTCCACCAATCCTCCGGCGTGACGCAGTTGCTCGTCGGACAAGATCTCATCGGCCGAGTGAATCGGCGACCAAAACATATTTGGTTCGTCCGCAAAGAGTCGCGCCCATTCATCCATCGTGCGCTCGGCAAAAGACACATCTAAAATCTGTCGCAACTCCTCAAAGTTGATGGCGCGATGACGAATGCTGTTGAAACGCGGATCGTCAATGAGTTCGGGTTTGCCCACCACCCGTGCCAACGGCGCCCAGTGACGATCGCCCTCCACGCCCACGACGAAGAACCACTTGCCATCCGATGATTGGTAGGTGTTCACCGACGGGTTACGGGCTTCAAATCGGTTATTGATCGGCGGGTGACGACCCCAACTGAGCACCATGTTCAGGTCGAATCCAATGGTGTAGACACCCTGGCGCAACAGCGACGAGGTAACCATCTGACCCTTGCCCGTGCGTTCACGACTGAACAGCGCCGCCGAGATGGCGCCGGCGAATGTGACGCCCGTGCTGTGATCACCCATGCCTCCGCGCAACGTGGGAATGGTGTTGCCTGGTGGCGTCATCATGTGCGCCATGCCGGTGCGAGCCCAGAACGCCGAGATGTCAAAGCCCGGCCGATCGGCATCGGGACCGGTGAGTCCATAGCCGGTAATCAACCCGTAGATGAGTTGCGGGTGACGCGGCCCCAACGTGGCGTAATCAAAACCCGCACGTTGCAAAGCGGCAGCGCGCACATTTGTGACGAACACATCAGCCTCGTCAATCAGACGATACGCAGCGTCACGACCAGCCTCGGTGGTGATATCAATCGCAATGCCGCGCTTGTTGCGGTTGTCCAACTCGAAGACCGGGTTATCGGGAGGGTTGCCACCGTACATGAATTGGAACGAACGGGCCGGGTCACCCGACATCGGTTCAATCTTCACCACGTCGGCACCCCAGTCCGCCATCACTCCGGCTGCGGCAGGTCCCGCCACCCACACGCCCAGTTCAACGACTTTGACTCCCTCAAGCGGACCGGGCATGTTGCGAACCCTACTTCTTGAAAATCGCTCGCAGCGTGTCGTATTGATTCAGCGAATCCACATGAACACCAAAAACACCGAAGTTAAAACTGTTGATGTACTTGCCTGAGGTGACGATGTCGGCGGGCAGCCACCACGGCACCGAAAAAACCCATGCCCGCACGCTCATTCGCAGGCGGGCACGCAGACTCGGGTGGAGATGAGGAGAATTGAACTCCTGGCCTCTACGATGCGAACGTAGCGCTCTGCCAACTGAGCTACACCCCCGAAGGTGTCTCAACTCTAGCGAGACATGAGAGTCTCTAGTTAGGCGGCGCGAACCCAATCACGACGGTGAGACCGTTGCGAGTTTGGATGCTGACGCATCTGAGAGAGCTTGTAGCAATAGCCAGCCAAGGACATGGCACTCACGACGAAGGTGTAAATAAAGAAATCGCTCTTCGTGGTGAAGGCGATGAAGGCTGACCCCATGGTGACAAGACCCAAAGAAACCACAACATTTTGTCGACGCTGACGCAACATGGATTGACGACTGAGGCGATGACGGTCAGAAGTGGCGTAACCATGCTGGACCCGCTGAGCAATACCTGGAGAGGGAGCCAACGGGCGCGACATTGAGCGCATAGGCGAACCATGGCGCAGCGAATCCGATCGCTGCAGGGTGTGTAACTGACGACGGAAGTCCATCACGGATGAGCCAGGACGGCTATCTTGACGGCCACGCAATAACGGCGGTACAAGAACTGCAACCCAAGCGGCGACGATGATCAGCAAAATGATCTTGCCCATGTCATTATCCTCCCGTCTGTTTCCTTGCTTGTGCCGATCACAAACCGTTTGATTGACCACACGACCTGTACAACCCTGACCACTGAAGTGAACCCAAACTCCTAGGCAATCCGCTTCATTACAGTTTTACAACATTTGTGACGGACGGAGCAACATTTGAGGAGATTTCTCCCGATTTTAGTGACCGTGGGCACACAGTCCGCAGGGATATCAGGGCCAGAATTACTGTCTCACAGCGCCAAACCAGGTCCTCAGTCTTCGCGTCGATAGGGACCCGACTTCCCACCTGTTTTCTCCCACAGAGCAATTTCCCCAATAACCATTGACTTATCGATGGCTTTACACATGTCGTAGATCGTTAAAGCCGCCGCCGAACAGGCGTGCAGAGCTTCCATTTCGACCCCAGTTGGACCCGTCACCTCGACTTCTGCGTGAATCGCTACGTGATCTACGAGGACCTCAAAGTTCACCAAAATACTGCTCAGCATTAACGGGTGACATAGCGGGATGATGTCCGAAGTTTTCTTCGCCGCCTGAATACCGGCGATGCGGGCCACCCCCAGGACATCACCCTTCGTGAGACTTTGGGCGGAGATCGCATCTGCCGTCGTCGGAGCCATAAAGATCTTCCCTCGGGCGACAGCACGCCGCTTGGTCAATTCTTTGGGACCCACATCCACCATTCGAGCCTCACCGTTCTGATCAAGATGGGTGAAGCCGAGTTGGTTTTTTGGATCGTTGATTTGGTCACTCACAACCTTGAGCGTATCTCGCCCACACGGCCAGCGAGTCGGGAGTCACGCTGGCCCGATGCCTCTCAAGCATCTCGCTTGCGCCACGATCAGGGTGTGAGATCGGACAAAAAATGAAAGTAATGACCCAGCAGTGGCGGGATCTGCTCTTCGCCCACTGGTCTTACGAGCCTGACGTCGTGCGGCGCTTGCTTCCTGATGGGGTCGAACTTGACACTTTTGCAGGACGTGCATACGTGGCCTTAGTCCCCTTCAACATGCGTCATCTGCGTGTGCGCTACCTACCCCCAATCCCGACAACTGCCAACTTCGCCGAAATCAATGTCCGCACCTATGTGATTTCTCAAGGCCGCCCAGCCGTCTGGTTCTTCTCTCTTGATACCCCGCAGTTGTTGCCAACGGCCGTGGCACGCACTGCTTTTAAACTCCCCTATTGCTACGCCAAGGCTGCTGTGAATTTGTCAGGCACTGGTCCAGGTGCAGTGCTCACAAGTTCTGTTGAACGGCGCTGGCCGACACAAGGCACATCGTCTATTGCGGTACGCGTTGGCCAACCTTTGACTCCTGGACCGTTGGAAGACTTTCTTACCGCACGGTGGGGTTTGGTGTCGGCTTCCCGGGGCAACAAGTTGTGGTACGGTCCCGTTGAACATGAGCCATGGCCGTTACACAGCGCGGAGTTATTGCACTTAGACGACAACCTAGTCACCGCCGCCGGATTACCCGCTCCGATTGGTGAGCCGCATCTGATGTTTAGTCCAGGAGTGAGCACCACGATTCATTCACTGCAAAGACTGAACCGAGCGATGTCATAGCCTCCAAAATGTTTTAACCACCGATTTGAGACATTGAGCGCTTCGGTCGAATGAAGTTCACCTGATTGATTTGGTGCCCAGCCCACTTCGTTCCAACAGCCATCGCCACTTGGGCTGCCACAGTTGCATCATCAGCGCCTGAACGCATTAAATCGCGCAAGTCAAACTCGGTCGTCGAAAACAAGCATGTCCTGAACTGACCATCGGCAGTCAAGCGCACCCGATCACAATCGCCACAGAAGGGCTTGGTCACGCTTGGAATCACGCCGACAGTTCCGACACCGTCGAGATAGCGCCAACGATCCGCCGGCGCAGCACCACGAGCTGGCACTAATTCAAGAGGATGCACAGCAGCAATACGCTCCACAATTTCATCCTGGCTGACGACCTTGTCATTCATCCAGTGTCCCTCAGCATCAAGAGGCATGAACTCAATGAAGCGCACCTCGACACCCTTATCGCGTCCGAACTCAGCGAGCTCGAGGATCTCATCATCATTGACACCGCGTTCAATCACCGCATTGATCTTGACGCTAGAAAATCCAGCATGGCGGGCCGCTTCAATACCGGCTAACACGCGTCCTAATTCATCACGACGCGTCATCGTTTCAAACTTCTTCCGATCAAGAGTGTCCAAACTGATGTTGATGCGGGCGATACCAGCAAGGCGCAACTCATCAACACAATTCACCAAGGTTGCTCCATTGGTCGTGATTGCAAGGTCAATGGGTTGACCTGCCAATGGCGAGGCCGAATCGGTGGGTACGACGAGGGCCGCCAACTTACTCACTAAGACTGGCAAGTGGGCGCGCATCGTGGGTTCACCGCCGGTGAGACGAATACCGTCAACTCCGTAATGTTCGACAACGATTCGTGCGAGACGTTCAATTTCTTCAAAACTCAGGACTTCTGTTTTTGGTACCCACACCATGCCCTCGGCTGGCATGCAATAAGTACAGCGAAAGTTGCAGCGGTCAGTCACCGAAATTCGCAGATCGCGAATCGTGCGCCCATACGGATCAACAAGATCCCGCACAACAGGTGTGACACTCATATGATCAGGATACGAGAAAGATGGTCGGTACCTCGCCCCCAACCGCTACACCATCACCATTGGGAACAATTGCTAAGGCATTGGCCAGGGCACTAGCAGCCAACTGGTGACTGCCCTGAGAGCGAACTGAGTCAATATGCAGGCGCCCATCGTCTTTGAATTGGGCAATAACTCTTTGATAGTGCACTTTGCCGTCGGGCGAACGGGGTAAGGCACTGTCGGCGATCGCCAAGATCGTGGCGCGGTCACATGCCGCAGGCGCATGCCCCGCCATCATTCGCAAAGTTGGACGAGCCAACAATTCAAAACTCACGAGAGAACTCACTGGATTGCCCGGTAAACCAAAAACTGGAATCTCGCGTCCTGTCGTGGACTTCAGCAAACCGAAAGCAAAAGGCTTAGCGGGTTTTATTGCCAACTGCATCCAACGCATCTCGGCGATCCGCGAGAGTACGCTTTTGACAACGTCATAATCACCCATACTCACACCACCACTTGTGACGATGGCATCACACTCTTCGGCGGCTTGACGCAAAACACCCTCAAGGGTTGCTTCATCGTCAACAACTATGCCGTAATCAACGGCCACTGCCCCGGCAGCGTTGACTAAGCCCAATAACATCGTGCGATTACTCTCACGAATCTGACCTGGCGCTAAGACCGAACCATCATCAATCAGTTCATCACCAGTTGACAGTACGCAGACCCGCACTGTGGGAAACACCAATGGCTGACGGCAATTGATACTGGCCAGAACGCCAGCAACTGATGGGCGAATTTCAGTGCGCGCGTGAAACACCCTGTCACCACTGCGCACGTCGTCGCCCACGCCACGAATGGCATCGCCAACACGAGCAGCGCGAAAAATCTTCACCATTTGAGTGCCATCAAAAAGTTTTCGCACCCCAGTGAATTCTGTGTCCTCCACCATCACCACGCAATCGGCACCAGTCGGCATTGGTGCTCCAGTCATGATTCGAATTGCTTGCCCCGCACCGAGAGCGACGAGTGGCGCTGCGCCAGCAGCCACCTCACCAACGACGCCAAGTGACACTGCAGCATCCTTGCTCGCAACCTCAACATCGCAGGCCCGCACGGCGTAGCCGTCGACAGCGGAATTGGAAAATGGCGGCACATCTTCAGCAGACATGACATCTTGTGCCAAGACATAACCAGTGGCCCGAGCCAGGTCAATTCGTCGAGGTTCACCGACGGAGCAAGAGCCTAGGACGAACTCACGAGCCTCCTCAACGGAGATCAAAGGTTTCACAGCATCAGGAGACACGAATCAAACGGTACAACACGCAGTCGATGTCGGGGTGGGCGAAGTTCACATCTGCTGGCACACTCTTGTGATGAGCAGCGGTGCTGGACATGTGCGCGACATTCCTTCCCATGGCCTTTCGGCGACCTGGCACAGTACCGATGGGTTGAGTGTCGAGACTCTGAGTCTGAGTTTTGAGAATGATTCATGGACGGTTGAGGGATTTCTCGGCGGAGTTGACGTCCAATATGTGATGCGCTTGTCGGCCACCTGGCAATTACAACAGATGCTGTTATTCCGCGATCTTGATCAACCCGACTTATGGTTAGCCAATGACGGAGGTGGCAAATGGGGCGAAGTCAATGGTTCACACATTCGTGCACTTGGAGGATGTCAGGACATTGATGTGCGCGGCAGTTCTTTCACCCGCACCATGGGCATTCGCCGATTAGCAATTGATCTGGGCACAGTGACTCGTGTCGATACCGTCGTGGTCAACCCTGAAACCCTCGGTGTCACTCGGTCAACTTTGAGTTACACCCGAGTTGGAACTCGCTCATGGTCAATTGATCGCGATGACGATCATGGCAGTCATCAGTTTGACGTCGATGAATACGGATTACCACTCGACATTCCTGGCCATTTTCGACGCCTTGACCCAGGGAACATCTAGATCTGTGTTCGCAACCATTCGCGCACTGATCCGCCGAATTGAGGGTGTTGTAGTCCTGCTTCAATGACAGCCTCAAGCCAACCCTGGGGATTACCAATATCACGTCGTCCGATGTTGGAGATCACACCATGTAACGGGGTCACCGCTGCCTGTGCCGACAGCGCATCAGTCAGCAATACTTCGCCACTTGGACCCGGTTCCAACGCGTCCAACAAGTCAAAAACATCGGGCGTTAGCGCGTAGCGCCCAATAATGGCCAAATCACTCGGAGCATCTGCCAAGTTGGGCTTTTCGATGACGTCGGTAAATGGCAAAGACTCAATGCCGTCCGCACTTGACATTGGACCGACTGGAGTGACAATCCCATAGCGGAATAAATCTGCGGTTGGCATCTGTTTGAGAGCCACGGAGCCCACGCCAGTGGATTGCGTCAGAGCGCCTAGATCTTGCAATAAAGATGAATCAGACATCAGTTCATCGGGCAACATCACAAAGAAGGCCTCATCTCCGACGGCTTCACGCGCGCAGGCCACTGCGTGCCCCAAACCGCGAGGCTGATCCTGATAGGCGAAAGAAACTCGGACATCTTGGCGATAACGCCGTAATTGATCAGCCAAAACCCCCTGACCCTGTTTTTCAAGGCTTGACTCCACACCCAGATCGGTAGCGAAATAGTTCTCAATAGCTGGCTTGGCGTGACTCGTCACAATCACGAGATGATCAACCCCCGCCCCAAGGGCTTCGTCGATGATCAACTGCAGGGCTGGTCGATCAAGAATGGGCAACAGTTCCTTGGGTACAGACTTGGTCGCCGGCAACATGCGGGTGCCCTGACCGGCCGCTGGAATAACAGCAGTATGGATCCGTGGGGTGATCGCCATGCTCCGACTCTAGACTTTGGACTTCGGAGACAACCCCCCATGCCTACTTACGTTTACAAATTTACCGATACCGAAGAAACTATTGAAGTCCACCAGGCCTTCACCGAGGATGCTTTGACACAGTATCCGCATCCTTCTGATGGCACCGTTCGCCCTGTCAAAAAGGTTTTCCAGCCAGTCGGCGTGACCTTCAAGGGTGGCGGCTTTTACAAGACAGATAGCCGTGGTGGTTCGGCTAGCACGACACCAGCGGCGACACCAAGTGCCGATTCGGGTTCGTCGACCTCTGAATCAGCGACTGCTCCTGCAGCAACCCCCGCTGCAACGGTCACCCCCGCTGCGACTCCCGCGCCGTCTTCGACGCCATCGTCTTCAACGACCCCGTAAACCCCTAGTGGTTCGTTATCGCCACGCTGAGGCAGCAATGACGACCACAGCCACACCAGCGGCGAGGCGATAGATCACAAAGGCATTGAATGTTTGAGTTTTAATCAAACGCAATAAGCCCGCAACTGCCAGCCAGCCCGATAATCCTGCGGTCCCAACTCCGATCAGCATCGGCATCGCAAGACCCTCGGGGACTCCGTCTTTGAATAACTTCGTCAATTTCACGAACACTGCCCCAGCAGTGACTGGAATACTTAAAAGAAATGAAAAACGCACCGCTGAGTCGCGATCAAAACCTAACAATCGCGCCGCAGAGATACTGATTCCCGAACGCGAGGTTCCTGGGTTGAGTGCCAAAACTTGTGCCATTCCAATGAAACCTGCGTCGCGTCGCGACATCTGAGAAAAGTCTCGCTCTCCGCGGCGTCGATCTGCCCATGCCAAGACCACCGCAAAAACCATGAGCGAAACACCAATGATGACTGGCTTACCCAAGTTTTTATCCACCCAATTTCCAAAGATTGCGCCGAATAATGCTGCGGGAATACTGGCCACAACCAACAACCATGCCAAGCGACCCTCGGGAGTACCGGGACGTTGGCGTTGAATAAGCATTCGTAGCCCGTCTTGGATGTACTTCGCAAGATCCTTGCGAAAATAGCCCACGACGGCGATCAGAGTTCCGAGGTGAAGGGCAACATCAAATGCTTTTTCCACCGAAACATCAGCAAAATCATTCCAACCCATGAGCCATGGAACAAGCAACAAGTGACCACTTGATGACACTGGCAAAAACTCAGTGAGTCCTTGAACAAGTCCAAGAACTATGGCATGAAAGATCGGCATAAATACTGTTTAGTTCCTCAGGCGCCACTCATGGTGACGTCATGAATCACCAATGACACACCCGTGGCACTCATCGGTAACCATTCGAGGTCTCCCCCGACTTCAGCAATGTCCAACAGCATTCTTTGCAATGTTGAGGCAATGGTGAACTCGCGCACGGGCGCACCCAATGTTCCATTCTTGATCAACAGCCCGGCGGCCCCAGTGCTGAAGTCGCCTGACACAGAGTTCACACCCGAGTGCAAACCCTGCACCTGCTGAATCAAAATTCCATCATCAATGCCAGCCACGATCTCTGCCTGACTACGCGTCCCGGGCAGAATCTGCAAGGCCAAACATCTAGCACCTGAACCGCCACGACTTCCGTTTCCGGTTGTGGGCAGACCCATTCGACGAGCGGAATAAGAACTCTGCACGAACTTTGATAACACGCCGTCCTGAATCAACACATTGCGTCGCGCCGCTAGTCCTTCACCATCAATATCGGTGGCTGTGTAAGCAAGCGGATTCGTTGGATCATCAACGAGAGTGAGCAGCGTATTGGCCACAGTTTCTCCCATGCGGTGTGCAAATAAACTTCGTCCCTTGACAACGCTCTCACCATTCAGCGTTCCGCCAATAATGCTCAAGAATTGCGCCGTCACAAATGGGTCGAGGACAACTGTGACACGGCGACTGTCTGGTTTGGTTGCTCCAAGCAGTCGCGTCGCACGATCAACGGCTTCGCGAGCAGCACGCTCAATATCTAGTTCGTCAACATTGCGACCCACAGCGAAACCAAAACCCGTTTGTGTTTCGTTACCGTCATCAGCCAAGGTACCGACGCTGAGATAGCAACCATTTTCCCGACCCGCAACGCGAATACCAGTTGTCGTTGCGACCGCTGCTTCACCGGCAGCATCGGAATAATTCGAATCATCAACGCGAATACGCGCATCACCTGCGAGTGTTAACTTCTCCAACGATTTCGCTAATTCAATCTTGCGTTGCGTCGTCGTGCGTTCCAAGGAATCGTTCCACAAACTTTGTGGCACAACTGCCACCCCGTCAGGTTCAGCAAGTCCTGCCCATTCATCTGGTTCGCCATAACCCAAGTTGTCGCGCGCCTCAGCAAGAACTTCAGCGATTTCAGAGGCATCTAAAGTTCCACAAGAAGAGGTTCCAGTTCGCCCATCGCGAATCACGCGAATACCGATGCTTTCACTTTGTGCCGAAACAAAATGCTCAACTTCGCCTTGATAAACACGAATCTCGGTTGAGAGGCCACGACTGACATAGGCCTCAACTTGTTCTCCTGGGGCAGCCATCGCCACAACTCGTTCAGCAATGACTAATAACTCTGCGCTGCGATCTGGGCTACTCATGAAGCAGTTCCGCCGATCGTCATTGACTTCACACGCAATGTGGGTTGGCCATCGCCAACAGGAACTCCTTGCCCATCTTTACCGCATGTTCCAGGGTTACCCATCGCGAAGTCGTTGCCCAAACGATCAATGTCACGCAACACTTGGGGGCCATTGCCGATGAGGTTTCCTTCGCGCAAAGGTTCGGTGATCTCACCGTTTTCAATGAGATACGCCTCGGTCATTCCAAAGACGAAATCACCTGTTGCAGTGTTCACACTTCCGCCCCCAAGGTGTGCAACATAGACACCATGAGCCGTGTCTTTAATGATGTCGGCAGGGTTTTCTTCACCGTTCAAGACATAGGTGTTGGTCATGCGCACCATTGGTAAATCTTTGTAGGACTGTCGTCGACCATTACCGCTTTGTGGGCGACCCTCTTTACGGGCCCGCAGATAATCCCACATGTAGTCCGTCAGGATTCCATTTTCAATCAGCACGTTGTATTGCGAAGGATGTCCTTCGTCGTCAATGGCAATGGCCCCCCATTCGTGAGTCATTGTCCCATCGTCCACCAAAGTCACCAGCGGTGAGGCCACCAATTCGCCGACCTTGCCGCGATACACACTTGCACCCTTAGCAACTAAATCTGCTTCAAGGCCATGTCCACATGCTTCGTGAAATAACACTCCGCCACTTCCCGCTTTGATCACTACGGGCAATGAACCAGAGGGAGCAGGGCGAGCTTTCAATTTTGTCAGCGCCCGACCGGCGGCCGCTCGTGCCACATCTTCAACTTGCACTTTGTCGAATAACTCAAAGCCCATGGTGTGACCCAACGAATCAAAGCCTGTCTGCATTCCAGCATCTCCGTTAGCAACGGCACTCACGCGTAGCAATGTCCGCACGCGTTCGTCGCGAGCCACGAGGCCATCGCTGTTAGCAATCACGATGCGTGTGCGTCCATCGGAATATCCGGCTGACACTTGCGTGATCGCACCACCAGCGGAGCGCGCTGCGTCATCAACGCGACGCAACAAGTCAACCTTGGCTGCTTTGCCAATCGTCGACGGATCAATTTTGATTGGGCTGACGATACGTGCCGCCTGTGTCGTCAAAGCCACCACTTTGATCCCACCGCCACCCTGACGTGCAGCCTCAGCAGCCACACGCGCCGCAGCCATCAGTCCTGCTTCGGACAAATCGGCGGTATGAGCAAAGCCTGTCGTCTCGCCAGCGATCACGCGAATGCCAGCACCACGGTTGCGACCCGTGGACAACTGTTCAACCTTGCCGTCATCCAAGCCGACTCCAGTTCCTCGCCAATCAGAAGCAAAGACTTCGGCGAAATCAGCGCCCGTACGAAGTCCTTCGGCCAAAACTCTCTCAAGAATGTCGTTGTCTATCACCCTCTGAGCCTAGCGAGAAGACTCCATGACTGGCTCAGATCGACGCAGTCGACTAACACCAAAAGTTGCCAGCCCACAACACACCCCAGCGATAAGAAATGACGAGCGATATGAACCGGTGGCATCACGTAACGCCCCCGCTCCCCAGGCGGCGACAGCCGCTCCAGTTTGGTGACCAGCAAAGACCCAGCCGTACACCAATGGTCCGCGTTGCACACCAAACCGCTCAACGCAGATGGCCACTGTCGGTGGAACAGTTGCCACCCAGTCCAGGCCGTAGAACACCATGAAGCCAATCAAGCCCATGCCTCGGGTGCCAAGAACGGGATCTAAGAACAACAGGCTGAGACCGCGAAAGGAGTAATAGACCATCAGAAGTTTGGCGGGATCAATTCGATCAGTCAGCCAACCCGAGGCGATCGTGCCGACAACATCGAAGACACCAATGAGTGCTAGGTAACTCGCGGCCTCTGTCGCACTCACCGAATGGTCGTGGGCAGCAGCCAAAAAATGCGTTTGAATCAGCCCATTGGTTGACAAACCACAGACGAAGAAACTCCCCCACAACAACCAAAACACGCCACTGCGCTTCGCCGCCGTCAAGGCCGAAAAGGCTGCCCGAATTGGACGGTCAGAAGTCGCTGGAAGCACATAATCGTGCTCGGCCCCGTACGGTAAAAGTCCAACATCGGAAGGGTAATTGCGCAACAGCAGAGCCACAAACGGAATGACCGCGAATGCCGACAGAGCGATGGTCACCCCAACCCAACGCCAACCGTCATGATCAGCGAGTCGACTGAGGACGGGTAAAAATATCAATTGACCACTGGCACCCGCTGCTGTCAGTCCCCCAATGACCAGACCACGATTTTTGACGAACCAACGCGTTGCCACAGTGGATGCAAAAACTGTCGCCAAACATCCCGAACCCGTTCCGACGACACCTCCCCACAAAAGATACAAATGCCATGTCGTGGAAATCTGAGTGGTCAAGAGCGCCCCTATTGAAATCACCGATAGAGCCCAAATCGTGATCCGTCGGAGTCCATATCTCATTTGCAAAGCGGCAGCAAAAGGCCCAATAAAGCCGTACAGCAAAACGTTGATGCTGACTGCTGTCCCGATCGTGCCACGGCCCCAGCCAAACTCTTTCTTCAGCGGATCAATCAAGATTGCTGGCGTTGACCTGAAGCCGGCAGCCCCCAAAAGAGTCAGAAATGCCACGCCGAAGACCCACCAATGATAATTCTTCTTCACTGATCGAGGAATCGCCACTGGCGAAGGTTAGTTGAATGACTGCGCATTGCCTAGATTGTTGATATGAATGAGCAGGTGCCGACGCTGGCCGTACGCCAACATCGCACCTACTGGTGGAAAGAAATGCTCATCATGGGTATCTTCTACTTGATCTATTCATGGAGTCGCAACCTCTTCGGGTCGGCGCACATTTCTTTGGAAACTGACGACCGACCGTTGCGTGCCTTTCACAATGCGGAACGCGTCATTCAGTTCGAGCGTGCGATCGGTCTGTTTCATGAAGAGTCGGTGCAGGATTGGTTCTTAAAATTTCGCGGTTTCATTCGTTTTTGGAACACGTATTACGGAACTACTCATTTCCTTGTGACCTTCATCGTATTTTGGATTTTGTTCGTCAAACGCAAAGATGTGTTTCCACAATGGCGCAATACCTTGGCCATTACTACCGCTATTGGCATCGTGGGATTTTCAATGTTCCCACTCATGCCGCCGCGCCTGCTGGATACACCGTGTCCGAGTGCAGGTGGATTCGGTGGGGCTTGTATCCAAAGTGCATATCGTGATGAAGGCCCCGACGGGATCGCCCAAACCGCTGACGATGGAACATTTGGCTTTGTTGACACTCTGCCGGAATACGGCGGAGCACTATGGACATTTGAGTCCAAGGCCATGAAATCTATTTCAAATCAGTACGCGGCGATGCCGAGTATGCACATTGGCTGGAGCAGTTGGTGTGCTTTCGCCCTCTGGCCACTGATGAGACGGCGCTGGGCAAAGATCGTCGTCTTGCTGTACCCAGCAGCCACCTTGTTTTGCATTGTGGTGACTGCCAACCACTATTGGATCGACGGCGTGGGGGGGCAATTGGCTTTGGCTGTCGGGGCCTGGCTGGGCTGGGACCTGCATCAGCGCAATCAACGCCGCCTTGATCGGGCGCACGAGCTCAAACTTGAAGAAACCACAATACATGAGCCGACTTGACCCCTGTCACGATTTTCTCACAGGCTTAATTCTGCGACGTGAACACTCAGAGATAGCGTAATCACCTGTATGTCAATTGAGTCCATTCGCCAGCCCAGCGACTTACGCCGCTTGTCTTATCTTGAGATCGACGACCTTGCCGGAGAAATCCGTGACTTCATCGTTCAGGCCGTGGCGTCCAATAGTGGTCATCTTGGTTCAAATCTCGGAGCGGTTGAACTGACCTTGGCACTACATCGAGTCTTCGATTCACCCAATGACGCGATTTTGTGGGACACCGGACATCAGGCATACGTACACAAAATCGTGACTGGCCGCTCTCAAGGATTCTCCCAACTACGGCAAGCCAATGGACTTTCTGGATATCCGAGTCGCGAGGAAAGTAAACACGACTACATCGAAAACAGTCATGCCTCAACAGTCTTGTCATATGCCTACGGAATGTCTGTTGCACGTGAAGCAGGAGTTGACAAGCATCGCCACATCGTCGCCGTGATCGGAGATGGCTCAATGACTGGGGGCATGGCGTATGAGGCACTCAACAATCTCGGGCACAGCAAACAACGTGTGATCATCGTGCTCAATGACAATGGCCGTAGTTATGCCCCAACGATTTCTAATCTCACGCAACCATCATCGATATTGCAGGTGCCAGAAAAAGCCACTTTGCCAGATCGAATTACTGGAAAACTTTCCAGCAGTTTGACGCGTATCCGAATGAATCCGGTTTATGTTGCCCGTCAGCGCAAAATTGAAACCTGGCTCCAAGGGTTACCCGTGGTTGGTCAGCAAGCAGAAAAAGGTATGGAGGCCGTCAAAGCCGCTGTGCGCGAATTCCTGCAGCCGCCATCGTTTTTTGAAGCCCTCGGTGTGCGCTATATCGGACCGATTGACGGTCACGATGTTCGTGAATTAGAAGTCGCATTGCGTAATGCCGAAGATCTTTCCGCCGAGGGTCCCATTGTCGTCCATGTTTTAACGCAAAAGGGCAAGGGCTACTCGCCAGCTGAAGATGACGACGAAAAGCATCTCCACGATGCGCCAGTGTTTGATCCAGCCGTCGGACCACCGAGAGCAGTCCCCACTGGCTACACCCAGGCTTTCGCCGATTCGATGATCAAAGAGGCCGAGCAGGATGCGCGGATCGTGGCCCTCACGGCAGCGATGCCTGGACCCACCGGTTTACTGCCATTCCAGGAACGTTTTCCTGAGCGCTTTTTTGATGTTGGAATCGCCGAACAACATTGTGTCACGGGAGCCGCTGGTATGGCCATGGGTGGTCTGCGTCCGATTGTTGCGCTGTACTCAACTTTTCTTTCGCGTGCTTGGGATCAAGTCGTGTACGACGTGGCGTTACATCGCTTGCCAGTGATCTTTTGTCTTGATCGTGCCGGCATCACCGGCGACGACGGTCCAAGCCACCACGGCATTTACGATATGGCTTTGCTCTGTAAGGTGCCGGGGATGCGCGTATTAGCGCCATCAAGTGCCCAAGAATTGCAGCAGATGCTCAGTGACGCAACCAAACTGACTGACTCTGGCCCAGTTGCTATTCGTTACCCGAAAGGTAACGCCCGCCAGGTTGGCAACGATGAAGTGGGTCATGGCTTGCAGGCCTTGCGGCTACAGCAGGGTGACGGTTCATTAGCAATTTTAGCGGTCGGCAAAATGGTCGCTGCTGCCCAACAAGCCTGTGTCGTACTTGCTGCACGAGGTATCAACGCCACCGTCTGGGATGTGCGCTCGTGCGCACCACTTGACCAAGAGATGTGTGCCGATGCTGCTCGCCACAGTCGAGTGATCACCATTGAAGATGGTATTCGCGAAGGTGGCGTCGGCATGTCAATAGCCGCCATGATTGCGGAGATGAGTGCCACTTGTCAGGTTGAATCCCTTGGTGTACCGACCAAGTTTTTGCCTCACGCCAAGCCTGATCGCTTATTGGCACAGATCGGACTCGACTGCGATGGCATAATTAAAGCATTCGATGCCCGACCCTGAACAATCACCCCGCTCATGACTGATGCCTTTTCGTCAATAAATCTTGCCCAAGAATTGACTTTGGCTCTTGAGATGGCCGACGCTGGTGATGCCATCGCTGATGCATACTTTGAAAAACAGAATTTCACTCTGTCGCGCAAAGCCGATCACAGTGAAGTCACTCAAGCAGACCGCGAAACCGAAACAGCCATCGTTGATGTCATCACCCGACTCCGTCCCTCTCACGCGATCTATGGCGAAGAGCATGGACACAGTGGCAACGCTGACTCACCGTGGAAATGGGTCATTGACCCCATTGATGGAACCTCCAATTTTGTACGCGGTGTTCCCGTGTGGGCGACGTTAATTGCTCTGGTACACGATGGTGAAGGTCCAGTACTGGGAGTCGTCTCTGCTCCGGCGTTACATCAGCGATGGTGGGCGGCTCGGGGATTGGGTGCCTTCGCTAATGGTCGAGAGATTAAGGTCTCCGACGTAGCGACAATCGCCGAAGCCCAAATCAGTGTCACTTTCGGTGCGGGGTGGGAAAAAATCGGTGGCACAGCGAATCTCATCGCTCTGCAACAACGGGCCTACCGGGCACGCGGTTACGGCGACTTTTGGCAACACATGTTGGTCGCCCAAGGATCTGTGGACATTGCTATTGATGCCATTGGTCTAGCCCCATACGACAACGCTGCCGTTCAGGCGATTGTGGAAATTGCTGGAGGTCGCCACAGCGATCGCTTTGGAATTCGTGACTACACACAAAATTCAGCGATTTCCAGCAACGGTCGGCTGCACGATGAGGTCATCACTAGTCTCAAGATATGACTGATCTCGTTATTAGCAATGCCACTCTCGTTGACGGCTCGGGCGGGTCTCAGCGCATGTCTGATATCGCCATCAGTAACGGCAAAATCACCGAAGTTGGACCAGCAGGTTCAATCTTGACGACATTGAGTCGCCGAACAATTGACGCCACTGGGCTTTTGGTGACGCCGGGCTTTGTAGATGTTCACACTCATTACGATGCTCAAGTTTCATGGGACCCGTTACTCACACCTAGTTCATGGCACGGAGTGACGACTGCAGTGATGGGTAATTGTGGCGTCGGCTTCGCTCCGGCAGATCCACAACGCCATCAATGGTTGATTGAACTAATGGAGGGTGTTGAAGATATTCCAGGTGCGGCAATGACCGATGGTATTGATTGGCAGTGGGAAACTTTTCCTGAGTATCTTGATGCTGTTGATCAACGTCACTACGCGATTGATGTCGGCACACAAATAGCCCATGGTCCACTCCGCGCGTACGTCATGGGTCAACGCGGAGCCGATAACGAACCCGCCACTGCGCAAGATTGTGTCAATATGGCGACGTTGGTGGAAGAGGCCTTGCGGGCCGGCGCTTTAGGTTTCTCGACCAGTCGCACACCCCTGCACAAATCAAAGAGTGGCGAACTTGTGCCAGGAACAATGGTTGATGCAACTGAACTGTTTGCCATCGCCGAGGCAATGGCAAAAGTTGGTCATGGAAACTTTCAATTCTCACCCGAGCACATTCGCGTACCCGATGAGGAGTGGGTGTGGATGAAAGAATTAGCACAGCGCTACGGTCGACCAGTCAGCGTCAATCTCAGTCAAACCGATCAATCTCCTGAACTATGGCGGAGCGTCCTAGAACTATTGACCGAGGCTCATAGTGAGGAAATCAAAATCTATTCACAGGTCGCAGGTCGTTCAATCGGAATCATGTATTGCCTACAAGGCAGTGTCCATCCACTTCTCTTTCACCCCGCCTACGCCGAGGTACAACATCTACCGATTGGCGAACGTCTGACAGCCTTACAAGAACCCCACCGCCGGCACCGTCTGATCAATGACATGCCCGACGATGGGGGAATCTTCCAAAAAATCGTCTTTGACAAGTTGGACGGAATGTGGATTGTCAACGGCCCGAATATTGATTATGAACCTCATCGCGAAGATTCAATAGCGGGTCTTGCTTCACGCAGTGGCATCCCACCGATGCAACTGATTCTTGATCACCTGTGCAGCGACAACGGCAACGCAATGATTTATGCGCCCTTCTTCAACTATTCGTATGGTGATCTTTCCATGGCCTATGAGGCACACCTGCATCCACATACACGCATGGGACTTTCAGACGCGGGAGCTCATTGTGGTGCAATTTGTGATGGTGGAATGCCGACATTCATGCTCACCCACTGGACGCGCGACCGAGCCCGCGGGCCGCGACTACCACTCGAGTTCATTGTCCATCGCCAAACCCGTCAGACTGCGGAGTTTTATGGGTTACACGATCGCGGATTGATCGCCACTGGGATGCGCGCTGACATCAACATCATTGATTACGAAAATTTAGGATTCGATATGCCGCGCATGGTATTTGATTTGCCAGCGCACGGGCGACGTCTCGTTCAACGCGCCCGTGGTTATCGAGCAACTTTCGTGAACGGGGTACAAACTATCGACAACGACGAGTTCACCGGAGAGCTCCCGGGGCGGTTGATCCGCGGACCTCAGCGATAAAAAGGATTTTCACCGGAAGCATGATCCGTGATATCACGCACCCGCTCAAGGCCTTCAACTTTTTCCACCAAGGTTGTTTGCACACCTTCAAGCATCGTCATCTTGCTCATTGAACAACCGTGACAGCCACCACCCATCGTGAGGTAGGCAGTTCCTTTTTCATCGTGTCCCATGAATGTCACAAATCCGCCGTGTGCTGCCAGTGCCGGGTTCACCTCGACGGCCACAATCGCTTCAATCTCTGCTGACATTGCGTCGTCTTTCACAAGACCTTCAACAGATGCCACAATCGGCTTGTTGGGATTGCGAATGACCAAACCACCACTTGCCGAATAGTCAAGTACGGCACCAGTCAAAAGTTCAACATCTTTGGCAGGAATAATGACTTTCATTCCGCCATGAGTACGAACTTCGTCCGTGAAGGCAGCCTTGCGAAACTCGTCAAGGGACAAGTCATACTTAAATTCTTCGCCAGGACCACTCACAATCTCGAGACGCAAACCGAGCGATGTTGCATCCTCTTCGGCATCGCGCAACTTAATCAGTTCTGCCAACGAGTCATCAGTGATCGAGATGATGGATTCGTTGAGTACGGAAGCTTCTGGGGAAGCAAATGGGCTGACGGGGGTCATAGCGATGACGCTATCTGCCACAGAGGCCGCTCGCCAGATTGTTGTCTGGCTTTTGTAGGAAAGACGCACACCGATAGAGGTCAGCGAGGCCCTCCACCATCACATTCAATGCGCTGACCAGTCACATATCCAGATCCATCGCTACATAGCCACAGAACAACATTGGCGACATCAAGAGGTTGACAGACCCGTCCAAATGGCGACGTGGCATCAAGACTACGGAGGTCACCCATTTCACTTTTCCCAGTCATGGCGCGAGCCAAGCGGACACCCATATCGGTCTCAACAAGACCTGGAGCCACAATGTTTGCATGAATACCATATTTTCGTTCCTCTTTGGCGAGGGTCAGAGCGAGGGCCTCCATGGCCGCTTTACCCATGCTGTACGGAGCGCCGTTAGGACCCATATGCGATGTTGCTACTGAGGAGATCATCACAATGTCGCCCCTATCTCGCTCACGCATACTGGGCAACACGCAACGCGCCAAGTGATGTGGTCCAATGGCATGAGTATTGATCAGACGCAGAACCTCACCGGGATCAGTGTCAGCCACGGCTTGACCGCGAGAGGCGATTCCAGCGTTACACACCAACAGATCGATGTAACCGAAATCTGCAATCACCTGATCGACCATGAGGGCAACCGCATCGGCATCGTCAACCGATGCGGCGTAGGCGCGCGCAGTGCCTCCAGCGGCAACGATGGTCGCCACAGTATCTTGGGCAGCTTGCTCGTCCTTGCGATAATTCACAGCCACGGATGCACCATGACTAGCCAATAGTTCGCAGATAGATCGTCCGATCCCGCGCCCACCGCCAGAAACAAGCGCTACTCGACCTATGAGTTGATGTTCCATAGTGAATCCTCTTTCTCAACATGTTTAACAAGTCCCCATGTGTCATTCTGTCACTCTGCAAGACCGAAGCAAGAAAGCAATCGTGGCAGCCTGCTTGGCCATGGCCGCGCATTGCCCCGCCCGCTCCATAAACTAAGGTTTTTATTGCTCGGCGACACGCTCACGAAAAAAAAATGAACCCCATGTACGATTTTGGCTATGGCCGACTGATCGCTTGTGGTCAATGAACTTGAAGTACTCGTGCGCCGTAGCGTTCCGATGGTACTTTTCATATTTATTGAGCCAGATATCCCGCGCTGATAAATCGTGGGCTAGACTCTCAAGTACACAACGGGGAGCTCACGAGATCAGTGTGCTGAGAGGGTGATTGCTATCACCGACCCGAGAACCTGAACTGGGTAATGCCAGCGGAGGGATTTGGATGATAGGTAACGGACAACTCACCCGAGCGCTGATTGTGATCGGCGGACATGCCCCCATGTCCCAAGCGCTCGCCTCTCTCGATCTAGATACGGTCGTCATTTGTGCTGACTCGGGACTGGACCATGCATTGGCCCTTGGTCTCACACCCGATGTGTTTCTCGGGGATATGGACTCTGTCTCAGCAACATCTCTTGAACGCTCCCGCCATGAGCATTGGGAAATCATCACCCATGATTCCGATAAAGACCAAACAGATACAGAGTTGGCTCTTGCCTACGCAGTTGCACACAACTTTCAACATGTCACACTGCTATGGGGTTCGGGTGATCGCATTGACCACATCCTGGGTGTCATGGCCGCCTTGGCCGAACCATCACTCAGCGTTATGAGAACTTTGCTTGCATGGATTGGACCAGACCGCGTGGAGATTTTGCACGGTCCAAAAAAATTGGACAGTACAGCGCCGATCGGAAGCACCCTGAGCCTGATCCCACTAGGTGGTTCGGCTCACGGGGTCACGACCGCAGGTTTGATGTGGAATCTTGACAACGAAGAATTATCGGCTCATAGCGCCCGCTCAGTGAGCAATAGGGTCAAGAAAAGTTCGATCCAGATCAGTATTGATCGTGGCGTTTTGGCGATCGTTTATCCTGGTTTTCTCACTACCCCTCTCGAGCATAAAAGCAGTCAGCAATGAAACATTCCTTCGCCCACAAAACATTGCGTCTTGTCATCGCTCTGACCTGTGTCGGTCTCACAGCCTGTGGATCAGACTCGGCGAACACACAAGAATTGACGCTGCTTGCGTATGAATCATTCACTCCGCCAGCAGGGGCCTTTGATGCCTTCACAGATCAAACTGGAATCAAGGTCACGATCGCGTTATCGCGCGATGCGGGAGAGATGGTTGCCAAAGCTTCGCTCACCGCGGGCAACCCAGAAGGTGACGTGATGTGGGGCGTGGATAACACTTTCATTTCGCGAGCTACCGATAGCGATGTCTTCGATGGCGAACCGGTGGCTGTTGACTACGGAGATGTCTGCGTGAACTATGACATTGCCGCCTTAACAGAACGCGGCGTTGACGCTCCAGAGACGCTTGATGATTTACTTTCTAGTCACTACACATCCATGCTGGTCATCGAAAATGCCACGACATCCTCACCTGGATTAGCTTTCCTGCTGGCAACGATCGCCGCCTTCGGAGATGATTGGCCAAACTATTGGGAGAAACTCATCGACAATGATGTGCTTATTGTCGACAGTTGGAGCGATGCCTACTACACCTCATTCACTCGTTACGGTGGCGATCGCCCTCTTGTCGTAAGCTACGCAACAAGTCCACCGGCGGAAGTAATTTTCGCCGATCCCCCAATGGCCCAAGATGCCCCTGCCCCGACGGGTGTCGCTACTGAAACTTGTTTTCGACAGACCGAATATGCGGGTATTCTGCGTGGAACGAATTACCCCGCAGAGTCACAACTACTCATTGACTATTTGATCAGCAAAGATTTTCAGACACTCCTGCCAGAAAGTTTGTTCGTCTATCCCATCAACGCCGATGTTCAATTACCAGAATCATTTATCAAATACGCACCGCAGATTTCTCAGCCCTTGACACTGCCTTCGAAGGACATCGCGACATATCGCGAATCGTGGCTCGAACAATGGTCAGATATCGCCCTACGATGAGCAAATTTTGGACTCGTCTCGCCAGTGCTCCCGCACTTGTAGTGGTGGCTGTGAGTACGGCAATCCCATTATTGGCGATCAGCGTTCAACACATCGCGGCAGTTGATATTTTTGCTGTCTGGCAGCGGCCAGGGGTTACAGATGCTCTGTTTTTTTCTTTGTGGCAGGGAATGTTGTCAACGCTTCTCACCTTGGCCTTCGGACTCTTCCCAACGTGGGTTCTTGCGCGTTACCGATTCCCCGGTCGCTCAATTTTGGTTGCTCTCGTCACAGTGCCATTTGTTCTCCCGACAATTGCTGTAGGCGCTGCCTTTTTGGCAGTACTACCAACTTCGTTACATCGCACTACCTGGGCCATCTTGTTAGCGCACATCTTTTTCAATATCTCTGTCGTCGTACGAACTGTCGGCCCACTGTGGCGATCCGTTGATCAAGGACTCATTGAGTCAGCACAAACTTTAGGTGCATCGCCAGCGCAGGTGTACCGTCATCTCCTTCTGCCGATTGCCCGCCCCGCAATCATCTCCGCAGGATCATTGATCTTCGTGATGTGTTTCACCTCGTACGGAATCATCCGCATTCTTGGAGGCCCGGGTTTAGCAACACTCGACATCGAGATCTACCGTCGGGCTGTACAACTCGGCGATATCTCTGGCGCCACAGTTCTTGGCATCACTCAAACCTTATGTATCGCCTGTGCTTTTGCGTGGTGGTCGCGCTCACAAGGGGCACAATTCTCCACAATTGGAGATTGCAACAGTGCTCGTACTCTGAACAGATCATCGCGAATGATTGTCTTTTTCACCGCAGCAGCATTTACCGCACCACTCGGAGCTCTCATTTTTTCTTCCTTACGTACTCGTGATTCGTGGAGTTTGACGGGTTGGAAAGTTCTTTTCGGTCTACAAGATATACGCGGTCTGGACATTGACTTGCCCTCATCACTTGCGACTTCGTTGGTCTACGCACTTGCTGCTACAGCCATTGCAGTGCCCATTGGAATGGCAGCCACGGCCTTCGCCCGACGGCATTGGATCCACACCGCCGTCGTCCTACCACTCTCAACATCTCCCGTTGTTCTCGGCTTAGCAATCCTCATTACCTATGACCGAGCGCCATTTGATTTTCGCTCAAGTCGCCTGTTGATTCCTCTCGTTCACGCCGCCATCGCACTGCCATTCGTCATGCGGGCCACGATTGCAATAGGGAGCGTCATTCCACCCGATCTCCGTCACGCGGCAGAAACCTTAGGCGCCAGTCCGTGGCGACGCTGGCTAAACATTGATCTACCTCTCCTCCGCCCTGCCCTGGCAACTGGAGTGGCATTTTCTCTTGCCATGTCCTTAGGCGAGTTTGGGGCAACCAGTTTTCTCACTCGCCGCAATTCCTCAACCTTGCCGATTTCAATCGCCAATCTTTTTAGTCGTGCAGGCGATATTCCGCGTAGCACCGGCATGGCTGCGGCGACTTTATTGATCTTCATCACGGGTCTTTTGGTCATCAGCGTTGATCGGCGTTCGTACTCATGAGCCTGTCAATTCGCCACCTCTCATTTTCTTATAACGAGCGAGAACTACTGAATGACCTCTCTCTTGAAGTAGCAAGTGGACAGACCATGGCGATCGTCGGACCTTCAGGTTCAGGAAAATCCACTTTGTTACGACTCACCGCTGGATTACTCGTTGCACGTCATGGGGAAATCCTGATCAGTGGAATCAATGTCAGCGCTACACCCACACACCTGCGCTCTGTCGGCCTGGTCTTTCAAGACAATCAGCTCTTTACGCATCTCAACGTTTTCAATAATGTGGCTTTCGGATTAAAGATGGCTCATCACAGTCGATCAGCAATCGCTGCGCGCTGCGAGGAATTATTGAATCTTGTGGGGCTCGCGGAACACTCGCAACAATCGGTCTCCACTTTGTCTGGCGGGCAGGCCAAACGAGTGGCCCTGGCGCGGGCTTTAGCCCCCAAACCACTGGTGCTGTTACTGGACGAACCCCTGACTGGACTTGACGATGAACTGCACGACCGTTTAGCAACTGATCTGCGACAGATACTGCAGACGTCCAAGACCACTGCCTTACTTGTCACTCATGATCTTGCTGAGGCTCACACCATTGCTGACGCAATCACCCACATTCCATCAGCCCATCGCCAATAGGCTGATGGAATGATTATTGCTCGACATCGAGGTCACATAAAGTGACAGTCACTATTCGCTTTGCGACGACTGCTGAGGTGCGACCATTGCGTCTTGAAGTTCTGCGGGCCGATACAACAAACAAGACAGTCGACTTTGAAGGCGATGACGACGCCACGACGCGACATTTGGTTGCCGTGAATGCACACGGGGAGATCGTTGGTGTGAGCACATGGTTAGAGCGAGATCTCGACCAACAACCTCATCTGCGGGGGCTACAACTGCGCGGCATGGCTACAGCGTCCTCTGTCCAAAACCAAGGAATTGGAGCCCTGATTTTGGCCGCCGGAGTGGACTACGCGCTGTCATTGGATGCCGATCTCATATGGGCCAACGCCCGTGATCAAGCCCTCAATTTCTACAATCGCAATGGCTTCGTCACTACTGGAGAAGGGTTCATTGAGTCAGTCACCCGACTCCCCCATCATCGTGTCATCAAATCCTTGAGATAGATACTCAGGTGCTGACCGCAACCCCGCATCAGACGCACACAATCAAAGATGCAGGTAAGTCAAGAAATCGCCACCCAACTCCGAACCCTGATTGAGAATGAACTCGTCGATCTCCTGCGCCTGAATTCCCATCAAACGTGGATCGGCCCGCGGCGCTCAAACTTAGAGCATGAACTGCAAAAGATCCGTTGGATTCTTGGGCGAAGCATTGAAATTCTTCAGGTGACGCCTGACCTAACGACGTAATTCTGGTGAGTTACTTGGCCTTTGAGCCTGAGCGACTGGCGGCCATGTACACGTCTCTGCAAAAACTTAGCGATCAACTCCAAGTGGTCGTCCACCGACTGAAATTCTCTTTCTTGTATCTCCCAGAGGTCCACGGACAGCTGCATGACTGCCGCTCTCTTATCGAAAGTCAGCAGATCATCGTTGGCAATGTTTTAAAGAGCGATCTCAATTTCTCAGACATGGTGCCAAGCCCGATAGCTATGGGAATTCGTTGCCGACTTGATGACTGGCTCAAGCACAACCCTGGCTGGTGGGCAGAAGCCACGCATCCTCAAGCAACGCTCATTGATGAACTTTTACGGCCAGTCGCCAACGACCCCCATGTCGCTGGGAAACTTATAGATGACACTTCTTTTCTTCCCCCTCTTATCTACGGAGCACATGACACAGCAATCATTGCAAAACTGTGGTTATCTGCCACCGACCCGCGCACGACAACAATTCACCTTGCCGGTCAGCGAATTATTCGCCTTGTTCGCGCCGTCTTTGAGGAACATGATTGGAATGATGGCATTGCCCCAACGTGGAATGACCTGATTGATCAACGACGGATTGAAACAGAAGTTAAAGAACTCTTGGGACTAGTCATCGCCCCGTGGCAAATGCAATTCAGTGGTTTGGCTCACCAGTGGAACTGGGATGCTCAAGAAGGTCTCGTACGACTGCGCGATGTTGCCCGTTCTCGGTCGGCGGCACTTGCTCTCGCAAACGGATTGGCCAATTCATTGTTGCTCAATCTTCGGGTCCTGCCGCTGAGTAAGCAATTACGGCTTCAGCACATTGATGACGTGGCTTTCAGTATTGGATCCTCCACTGAGATTTTTCAGAGAGCGAAAATTGATCACGCCGAATTTCAAGCCTCTTATATTGAAGCCTTGCTGTCACTCCCCTCCCTATCACCGATCCGGGTACCGTGGCCGTTATCGCTCGCTGTCCCGCAAGCCACACGCTCGCTCGCGCAAGTCTTTGATGATTCTGATGAGATCACCAAGTCATCAGCGATTGACAAGATCAATAGTCGAGAAGCTTTAGCCGCCATCGCCTACTCCGCGGTGTGGGTCTCGGCGCTTTCACAAGGGCGGATCAATGAGCAAACTCTTGAACCGCCAGCGGAGGTTCAACTTGAACTACAACACACATTTGACTCAATCATTAATCAAGCCGACAAAGGTGAACTGTCAGCGATTATCAATGATTAGCCGGGAATCTGAATGTTGGTACTCAAGCGAACACTGCTCTGTGAATCAGGCTCAAGGAAAAGTTCCAAGGTCCACAGTCCAGGAAACAAAATCGCTACCGATCCTGAGAAGTGATTGGGTGCAAGTTCCGTGACAGGCACAGCTATCGTCGGAACCTCCGAATCAGGCAGAGTCAGTCGCATCGTTAGATTTTGCACGGGAGCCAAAGCACCACTTGGGGTGCTGATCGTGACATGAATTTCGTTATTGCCGGTTCGCCCTGGAGTCACAGCAATGTTGCTAATCGTGTCACCATTCACCGCTTGCACGAGATAGACCGCATCTGGCGCCGTCACTTCTGGCGAAGCAGCAACCAGTGAACTGGTGACGCCGAAAATGACCACCACCAATCCCAATTCAAGAAGTAGAACACGTCGGATTGACACGCTATGCCCACGGTGAATCAGCCACCTTCCCACGGCGCCAAGGGTCACCACCGCAATCGCAATAGCAGTCTTGACCACAAGAGTTTTTCCCCAAGTTGTCTCCGTGACATCGCTGAGAGCGGGAACCAAATGCCATGTTTGCCATAAACCGGAAAGAACCGCTAGCGGAATAGCAATTGTCGCCATTTGAGAAAATTTCCCCACGACCTCCGCAAAGTTAGTCTTCTTTGCCAAGAAAGCGATCACCACTAATCCACCTGCCCACAAAATGACGCTCGCAAGGTGTACCGCATCAATAGCAACTGCCAAGTTCGAACTTGATGAGGCGCTGGGGTGACCTGCTGCCGAGAAAGTTAAGACCACTCCTGCACCCAGCAAGACAGCGGTTGATCTCCACCACGACGTTGCTGAACGATGAAAGTTTTTACGCAATGCAATCAGGAGACCGAGAATCCCCAGCAGGAAGATCTCACGAATCATGATTGCCCGACCTTGGCGGGTGTCCACGACATCAGACCACAACGAAGTGCTCCACACATCGGACCACTTGCCAGCGATCGCATAAGGACCCTGAGTGACAAACAATGTCACGGTGCTAGCGAAACTCAATACCCAACCGAGGCCGACAACTTGTGCCAGGCGGCGCGCACGAATTCCTCCACCAACCATCATCGCTAAACAACCCAATAAGAGGCATAAACCAGCGAAGCCAGCGAAACGCGCAATGCCCATGACCCATGACAAACCTGCCGGACCACTTTGCCCAGACAAGACATTATTAATCAAGTCCTGTGTGGCTTGCACACCCTCAGCAGACCCAATTTGAAACGTGTATGCCCCATCTATTGCATGTCCATCATCAGATAGTGCGCGCCATGCTACGACATACAGACCATCAGGGATATCTGGCACTCCACCAGCAATCAAAACTGCTGGATCCTCGGGTGATACCAAGGCTTCACCCACGACAATGCGCTGCCCATCTTCGTTATACAACTCGATTGATCGCGCCACCGGCGTGACTGGTTCATTGAAATAAAGAATGATTTCCGTCGGGGCTGATTGCATGACCTCGGCGGGTGCCGGAGATGATGAATCCAACTGACCATGTGCCACAGCAGGCGATGCCCACAGCAGGGAGATAAACGCTCCGGCCAGCACAACTTTTACCGTTCGAAGTTTCAAGATTCTCCTCATCCCATTAAGCCAGCAGGCGACAGACCTTCAATACTGACACGACCGAGCAACCAACCTAGGCGTTGAGCGGGAGCCAAGGTGCGAACTTGGCTGGGTAAGTCGTTGAAACCCATAGGTCCATGAGCCTTGAACTGCATCGTCATTCCCGGTAAGTCATGGCGCACATAATCCAATGACCAAGATTCAGGCCCGTCACCGCCGAGTTCTGACAATCCCAAATCGCCGTGATGTACCTCGACCTCCCTCCAGCGCCGCAATGGCAAATCGACCACACTGGCTATCGATCCAGACACCATGCGCGCGGTGCCGAACCAACCTTGTCGGGCGCTAGCGATGGCACCTTCAAGGTCATAAATTGAGCGACGCACATCCACGACATGCTCTTTGGCTGAGCGCTGCGCAACGCCCTCAATGGCCGCCACCCGCGCCAACATTCCGCCCTCATACTGATCAATGATTTGACCCTGCTCAGCGGCCAAAAAAATGCGCCGAATGCTGTCACCTTGCTGAGTGATGTGGGCAAGCACATGACCCACGGTCCAACCCTCTAACAACGAAGGCAGTCCCACCATCTCATCAGTCAAGGCCTCAAGATCTAGAAGTAGTTTTTGGTGAGATCTTGCTAGTCCTTCAATGACACGATTGACACGAGCAGCGTCAAAAGTACTCCCCACTCGCCAAACTATAGTTGCCTCAGCACCCCTTGAGTCTGTTGAGTCGGTGATGCGGGCAAAAACTGCGCCTATTTCTTAAGCAAGCGGGACTGTTCTGCGCGGCACAACAACAACGGTGCCATCTTCTTCATGGTGCACGCTGACCGAGACCCCATAAAACTCCGACAAAGTTTCAGCCTTCAATACCTCTTGTGCCGGCCCGCTGGCCACGCAATGACCTTGATGAAGTAACGCTAAGCGATCGCTATAGAGGCCAGCCAGGGTGAGATCGTGCATCGCCGAGACAACGGTGAATCCGTGTTCACGGCGCAGACTGTCAACGAGTTCAAGAGCTTGCTGTTGATGACCAATATCGAGCGCTGTCGTGGGTTCGTCGAGCAACATGATCGGTGCCTCTTGAGCCAATGCCCGTGCAATCACCAGTCGTTGTCTCTCGCCACCAGACAAAGTTCCTAAAGGACGCGTCGCAAAAGGCTGAAGATCAAGACGTTCAATAACTCGCTGAACCATCATCCGATCTTGCTTAGTTTCCTGACCAAAATATCCCACATAAGGATTGCGCCCCAATAAGACATACTCAAAGGCAGTCATATCGTCAGGCATTGCCGGCGACTGGGGAACGTGGGCCACGAGTGCCGCACGTCGGCGCGCCGAGCGCAGATTGAGCGGTGAGCCGTCCACCAGAACACTTCCCGAATATGCCACCAGTCCGGCTGCTGAACGCAATAGCGACGACTTGCCAGCGCCATTGGGACCAATCAGACACAGCCACTCACCTGGATGCACCGTGTCGTTGAAAGAAGTGACCGCTGCGGAACAACCGTAGGAAACGCTGACATCAACGAAAGACAGCGAACTCATCGGGACGTACCTTGCCGTGAACGTAACACCACAATAAAAAATGGTGCCCCGAGAAATGCGGTCACCACTCCGATAGGTGTCTCTGCAGGATCAGACAAGATCCGTCCAGGGATATCGGCGATAATCAAAAAAGCTGCTCCGAACAAAACCGTGAGTGGCAAGATGCGACGATAACTCGATCCCGCTAAGAGTCGTACAACATGTGGGACGACAATGCCTACAAAACCAATCAGACCACTGACACTGACAACTGCTGCCGTCCCAAGAGTCGCGGCGATCACCACCGTGAGGCGAATACGAGTTACTCGTGCGCCTAAGGATTGGGCTTCATCGTCGCCAACACGAAGTACATCGAGGAGGCGACGATGCCACACCAGGACTCCCGAACTGATGATCACATACGGCAAGACCAAACGCACATCACCCCACGTGGCTGTCGACAGGCGACCGAGAATCCAGCTATACACCTGGCGGACAACATCGGTATTTCTTTGCAACATAAAAGTTTGCAATGCTGTCACCAGCGATGTGACCGCAACGCCTGCCAGCACCAAAGTTGCCGAGGAGGTTCTGCTCGACCCAAAAGCAGACCCAACGGAGTAGGTCACTAGTACCGCGAGCAGACCACCAATGAAGGCCGCTACTGGCAACGGGTCAATGGACCATGAGGAACTCGCGGCCCGGCCAGTCACGATCACGACCGTTGCACCGAGACCTGCTCCGCCGGCTACGCCAAGAAGATACGGGTCAACAAGCGGATTACGAAAGACCCCTTGGAAGGAGGCGCCCGCCAAAGACAACATGGCCCCGACAATGCCAGCCAGTACAACTCGCGGCATACGGATTTGCCACAAAACCGTACTTTCAAGTTCGCTTGCACCTGAATGCACAGTGATCCATGGAAGATGATCCAACAACTCGCCGGGGACTCTCCACCACACAGGACCCGCTGGGCCAATCATTGCCCCGAACAAGAAGGCGCATCCGACAACGATGCACGCCAATGGCATCCACCACGATCTTGGAAGTTGCGACTCCTTGCTCAGGATCATGACTCAACCTCTTACGAGATTTTTTTCAGGTATGCGTCGACACCATCTGATACGACCTGCACAAACTCGACCAGGCGCGGACCCCAACGGGACGCTACATCGTCGTCAAGTTCAACAATTCCCCCGCCTTGAACCGCCGAGAGAACTTCCCAACCTGGGCGAGCGGCAACTGAGGCAGCGGTAACTCCTAATTTAGTGTCCGATAGAAAAATCATGTCGGGGTTCTGGCTGACAATGAACTCTGCGGATAACTGCGGATAATCGGTGTCACCCTGCGTGGCATCAGCAATATTTTGCAGGCCGAGAGCCGCATAAATTGAACCAATAAAGGTGTTACTCGTGACCGAATAATTCATGTCATCGAGTTCATGATAAAAAGAAATCGGCTGATCAAGAGCGGGTGCCTGAGCAATAATTGCGTCGATCTCACTCTTCATTGAAGTCGCCAAAGCAATTGCTTCATCACCATGTCCGACCACAGTACCGAGATCCTCAATCTGCGCGTATGCCTCATCAAGAGTTGTCGGGGCACTGCTGACCCATGACTGAATACCAACCGCCGTGAGTTGTTCGGCAAGTCCAACGAAGTCATCACCGATCACAACGAGATCGGGCTCATATGCCGTTATCGCCTCAACACTTGGTTCGTAGGCCGCAAGATCGGTGAGAACGCCCGCTGACTCGGCGGGATAATTAGACATTGAGTCAACGGCAATGACTTGCTCACCGGCACCCACGGCAAACAAAATCTCCGTATGCGTCGCTGATAACGAGATGATCTTTTGCGGAGCCTCAGAGACGACTTGTGTCGAATCCACTGCAACTGAATCGGTGGTGGTGCTTGAATCACTGCCACATGCGGCGGCGATTGACGAGAACGCCAGCAGGGTTCCGACGAGAACGCGTCGCGTTAATTTCTTGGCACTAAATTGTTTCGCTTTCATTGAAGCTTCCTCCATTGCTTTGAGGAAGCAAGAGGAGTGCGTGGAAAAGACGAGCCGTTCTACGCGATCCGCCCTTGCCTCGAGGGTTGGTCATCGCACACAGATCAGGCGACCGGACTCGTCGTTATCAACTTTCGTTGAACGAACTACCGTTGCGGGACAGTGCCGGAATCTCACCGGGCTTCGCTGTTTTCTATGCCATCAGCTATTGCCGACCTCTACAAACTAGCACCTCTTCGTCGGGCATCAAAGTTTTTCATGACGAACGAGCCACCAAATCAGCGATCCGGAGAATCCCCTCTTCAAGATCAGTGTCGCCGAGAGCAAAAGAGAACCGCGCAAAACCAGCAGTTCCAAAAGCTTCACCAGGCACGATCGCCACTTTGACTTCCGACAAAATAATGTCGGCAAGATCCATGCTGTTGTGCGCGGTCTTGCCATTGAGAGTCTTGCCGAAGAGGCCACTGACATTCGGATAGCAGTAGAAAGCACCTTCAGGTTCAAGACAAGTCACGCCAGGAATATCGTTCAGCATCCGATGCATCGTGCGACCACGTCGTTCAAACGCTTCGCGCATCATTGAAACCGCAGACAAGTCTCCGGCAACTGCGGCAAGTGCCGCAGCCTGAGCAATGTTATTGACGTTGGATGTGGCGTGACTTTGGAAGTTGATGGAGGCCTTCATCACATCGATCGGTCCGATCATCCAGCCCACGCGCCAACCAGTCATTGCATATGTCTTTGCCACACCATTGACGATCACACATTGATTCGCCAACTCAGGAACAAGAGTCGGCATACTGGTGAATGTATGTTCTCCGTAGGTGAGGTGTTCATAAATCTCATCAGTGATCACCCAGATGCCACGCGACACCGCCCATTCACCAATCGCTTTCACCTCTTCTGGCGGGTAAACCGAACCTGAAGGGTTATCGGGCGAAACGAATAACAAAACTTTCGTGCGCGCTGTCACAGCTTTTTCAAGTTGCTCAACTGTGACTCGAAATCCAGTTTCTTGCGTCGTATCGATGATGACTGGTACACCACCTGCCAAGGTCACTGCCTCGGGATAGGTCGTCCAATACGGTGCCGGCACGATCACTTCGTCACCTGGATCACATAGCGCAGCAAAAGCTGTGAAAACTGCGTGCTTTCCACCATTGGTGACGAGGACCTGACTCGCAGTTGTTTGAAACCCGCTGTCGCGCATGGTTTTGACAGCGATGGCTTCGCGCAGTTCCAGAAGTCCCGCAGCCGGGGTGTAGCGATGCATCTTGGGGTCCTGACAGGCCCTGACCGCTGCTTCAACTATGTGCTCTGGCGTCGGGAAATCAGGCTCGCCGGCACCAAAGCCAATGACATTCTCCCCGGCAGCTTTGAGGGCTTTGGCTTTGGCGTCAACTGCCAAAGTTGCCGATTCGGCGATAGCCGCTAAACGAGAAGATGTGCGCTTGCTTTGGGATAACGAACTCATGCCTGCCATGCTTACACAGTGAGCACTCGTGATCCCCAATCAATTCACATTTCTTCTGACCTTTTACCGCGTGATGGTCGTTTTGGATGCGGACCTTCAAAGGTTCGCCCAGAACAAATGCTCGCTCTGAATCTGGCAGGACCAAAGTTGATGGGGACCTCCCATCGCCAGGCGCCAATCAAGAATCTTGTGGGCTCAATTCGCTTGGGTCTCAGTCAACTTTTCGGTCTGCCAGAGGGCTGGGAAATCCTTCTTGGCAACGGTGGTTCGACAGTCTTTTGGGATGTTGCCACTTTCGGGCTGATCGAAAACCGCAGCCAACACTTGGTTTTTGGTGAGTTCTCTTCCAAGTTCGCCGAAGCGGCAGCCGCTGCACCTCATCTAGGCGAGCCATCGGTCATCAAAACCGCTCCTGGTTCACATCCGCAGTCGGTCTGCGAAGACGGGATTGACACATACGCTCTGACGCACAACGAAACCTCGACCGGCGTGATGATGCCTCTCATGCGACCCGCCGGTAGTGGCGATGCACTCGTCGTCGTTGACGCTACGTCTGCCGCTGGCGGACTGCTGTGGGACCCGGCCGAAGTGGATGTGTACTATTTCGCTCCCCAGAAATCATTCGCCTCTGATGGTGGGATTTGGTTTGCCGCATGCTCACCTCGGGCGATTGAGCGAATCGAGAAAATCTCAGCATCAAAGCGTTGGACACCAGCATCATTAGACCTCAAGATCGCTCTCGATAACAGTCAGGCCAACCAGACCTACAACACCCCGGCCTTAGCAACGCTGATCATGCTCGAATCCCAAGTCGGTTGGATGATTGAGATTGGTGGTCTGACCGCGTGCAATGCCCGCTCGCAACAATCCTCCTCAATCTTGTATTCCTGGGCGCAGGCCCGATCATGGGCCACACCCTTCGTCACTGATGCCGACAAGCGTTCGCAAGTTGTGGGCACCATTGACATCGCAGCGAGGGCTGACGGCGGCGTTGACGCCAACGACATTTGTGCGGCATTGCGTGCAAATGGGGTCGTTGATACCGATAGTTATCGCAAATTGGGTCGCAACCAACTGCGCGTTGGCATGTTCCCTGCTGTGGATCCCGAGGATGTTCAAGCACTGACAGCGTGCATTGACGTTGTGGTTGAGGCATTGCGCGGGTGAGACTCTAGGAATGGAAGTCAATGAGGTCTTGAAGTGGGATGGATTGGCTGCTCCACTTCGGCGTCCTGTCATGGTCGTCGCCCTCACCGGATGGTTTGATGCTGCAGGAGTTGCCACATCTGCACTGGAACATCTCATTGAACATAACGCTCCTGAAATTGCCGCAGTTATTGACGCCGACCCATTTTACGATTTCACACAAATCCGACCAGAGGTTCGTCTTGACGACAACGACGAACGAGTTATTGACTGGCCATCAAATAATGTCATGGCCTTGCGCTTTCCTGAATTCTCGCGAGACATCGTCGTCATCTCTGGAGTTGAACCGCACACTCGCTGGCATACCTTCGTGCGTTGCGTCGTCGCCGCCTACACACGTCTCGGCTGCGAGGCGATTGTTACCGTTGGCGCTTCTGCAGATGCAATTCCCCACACCCGCACGCCGAGCGTTGTGGGCAGCACGGTTGATCCCCAGTTGGCGCGTTCACTTGGACTCTCACGTCCGTCTTATCAAGGTATGACCGGTGTCATTGGGGTCATGCAAACAGAATTTGAACGTGAGGAGCTTCCTGCGATTTCGTTACGCGTTGGCGTGCCGCATTATCTGGGTAATGCGCAACATCCACAAGCATCGGCGGCACTCTTGCGTCAACTTGAGCACGTCCTAGGCGTGCCGACACGGCACAGTGAACTTGATGAGGACATTGAGCGTTGGCGTTCACTACATGACGACGCAGTTTCTGAAGATGATCGCGCTTTGAACTACGTCAAAATGCTTGAACTACAGTTTGATCGTCACACCGAAGCAACAATGACATCGGGTGATGATTTAGCAGCCGAGTTTGAAAAGTTCCTCGACGAAAATCGCCCCGACTAAAGTTTTATGACGACTGCTTTATTGAGCAGCAGCAAAACCTAATTCCAGGTCGGCAATGATGTCCTTGATTGACTCAAGACCCACGCTCAAACGCACGAGCCCAGGATTCACACCTGAAGCAACCTGCTCTTCAGCGGTCAACTGACTGTGTGTTGTCGTTGACGGCTGAATCACCAAGCTGCGCACATCACCAATGTTGGCAACATGGCTGTGCAACTGCAGGCCAGCAACAAATTTTTCGCCAGCTTCACGTCCGCCCTTGATGTTGAACGCCAAAACTGAACCGTAGCCACGGCCATTGAAGTACTTCTTGGCACGGTCGTGCCATGGGCTGCTCGGCAATCCGGCGTAGTTGACACTTTCAACTTGCGGATGCTTATCCAAGAACTCGCCAACGGCGTGAGCATTGCTCCAGTGACGCTCCATGCGCAGCGACAAGGTCTCGAGACCCTGCAACAACAAGAAGGCATTGAACGGCGACACAGCCATACCGAGGTCACGTAGCAACTGCACACGAGCCTTCAAGATGTACGAGCCAGCACCAAGAGCGGGCCAGTACGCCAAGCCGTGGTAGCTGGGGTCGGGCTCAGTGAAATTCGGGAAACGACCAGAAGCTGAGAAGTCAAACTTTCCACCATCAGTGATTGAACCGGCAACTGAAGTTCCGTGTCCACCAACGAACTTGGTGAGTGACTGTACAACGATGTCAGCACCCCACTCAATGGGACGAATGCCGTAAGCGGTCGGAACGGTGTTGTCGACGATCAACGGAACACCAGCCTCGTGTGCAACCTTTGAAACACCTTCGATGTCGAA
>SXGQ01292417.1_pt1 | contig 58727 bp, 50 predicted proteins | sample 3178371 | NCBI WGS metagenome assembly SXGQ01 (sample SAMN11356859, study PRJNA531348) | freshwater metagenome | isolation source: freshwater sample F1-20 | place: China: Fuxian Lake, Yuxi | collected 2017-12-25
GTGTGGGCTATTCGTTCAACATCTAATTTTCACGATGCGATTGTGGAAGCGATTGAACTTGGGGGCGACACCGACACGGTTGCCGCGATCACAGGGGCGATGGCTGGCGCGTTGTACGGCATTCAGGGGATACCGGTGCGCTGGACAAGTCATGTTCATGGTCGACTCACTGTGCCAAACGGTGAGAAGAAGCACTATCGCACACAAGATTTGTTGAATGTTGCTCGCTGCCTTCTTGGTTTAGGAAATGCACAGATGAATCGAGCCCCCAAGTTTCCAGCCAAAGAAGTTCATGAGGCTGGAGTGCTAGCGGCAAGCCTCGAAGGAGCTGCAGACGTCGACACGTCAGTGGCTGTGGTGTCTTTGTGTTTGGTTGCAGATCGTTTTGTCAACCACTCTCATCGTCGTTTGGTATTTCTTCGTGACGAGCCCCGCATGTATAACCCGAACTTGCATTATGTGGTTCGCGATGCCGTAGACGCAGTGAATGCATTCTTGCAAGAGGGCAAAAAAGTAGTGGTGCACTGCCACGGTGGACGAAGCCGTACGGCGCTCGTGCTCAAGGCTTGGTACATGGAACACGAAAACAAAACCCATGATGAGGCCCACGAATGGCTCTCTGACACATGGCCCCACTATGAAACATGGAACGACTCTTTTTGGGATTATCTCGAAAACGAGTGGACCGCGCACTTGGCTGGCAGCCAGAAGGAGAACAAGTGACAACACTTGTGCAAGAAGAAGATCGTCTTGGGCAACTTTTGTTGCAACTCGCAGATGTCGATGCTGATTTTGTCATTCAGTTAGACCCTGAGACGGGAGGTGAAACTACGGTATGGCCGGTTGATTTTGCTACCTACGGAAATTCTGTTCCGTGCACGGGCACTCTGTATGAACGTTTCAATGGCACGGTGGTCTTGCGCATCGATGCAGAGGTACAGACCGTTGTTGATACTCCAGAAGTACGCCGTTGGGTGACGTCATACACCGGATGGATGCCATTCGTGCAGGCACGCATCGATCATGTGAATAGCAAAAATGTAAAGATCATCGCTACGCATTCTTTCTTGGCAAATGAAGTCACTCGTGCTCAGCTCGAACAAACACTTGGCTCTCTCGACTATGTAGCGGCCAAATGGGGAGTTGCTCTTACCGAATTAGAGCAGGCCCGCGAATCCACAGAGAATGACACCGCGCAAGAAGAAGCAGATGATGAAGACATTTTTGCGGTCGATACATCAAAAAATAAGTCTTCAACTCCTGTAGTTGCTCCGTCTGTTGCTGGGCTCGAGGAAGCATTGAAGAACATCGACGACTTGGTGGGGCTTGCCCCAGTAAAGCGTTTGGTCCATCAGTTTGTCGCTGTGCAGCGCGCGCAGTTAGTGCGTAAAGGCGCAGGACTAAAGGTTCTCGCACCGTCTCCCCATTTGGTATTCAAGGGAAATCCTGGCACTGGTAAGACAACAGTGGCACGCCACATTGGACGTTTGTATCGCGAACTCGGTCTTTTGTCGCGTGGTCATCTCGTTGAGGTAGATCGCTCCGGCTTGGTTGGTGGCTATATCGGGCAGACCGCTCTTAAAACCAAAGAAGTTCTCGACTCTGCCAAAGGTGGAGTGCTGTTTATCGACGAGGCCTATGCACTCAATCGTCCTCACGCAAATGATTATGGCCATGAAGTGATGGAGACAGTTCTCACGTACATGGAGAACAACCGCGGAGACATTGTGGTGGTAGTGGCGGGTTATCCGTCGGAGATGGACGAATTCTTGACGATGAATCCAGGTATCGCCAGTCGGTTTGACTACTCGCTTGATTTTCCTGACTTTTCCGATGATGAACTTGTGAAGATCTTTCTTGAGATGGCCGCCGAACACGACTACACCATGGATCAACTTGCTATTGACGCCCTCAAAGTTGTGTTGTCGGCATGGGAGCGCAAAGACGGCTTCGGCAATGCGCGCGATATTCGTCGTTTATTCCACGGTGTGGTCGCAGCCCATAGCGAGTGGCTCATTAAGTCAGAACTTAAAGACGGGGCAGAACTCTCTCGTATCCAATCTGTGCATATTCCCTTGGGTGAAGCCGTGGCGGCCCTGAGCGAGATGGAACAGAACAAGAATCTGGGGCCTGGGTATCTGTAAAGCCCCGGGGGTGCGAAGCCGCTGATTCACAGGTGCTTTCCGCTGAATTAGTCTGCGGGTATGAGCATCATCGACTCCGCATCAGATACGGCATCTCGACCTTGGCATCTTCAAGGCAACTGGGAGCCAATGCAACAAGAAATCCACAGCACCGAGCTGAGGGTTGTTGGCCAAATTCCTCGCGAACTCGATGGAATGTATGTACGCACTGGTCCGAATCCTGCATCTGGTTCTTCACCACATTGGTTTTTTGGCGACGGCATGTTGCATGGCGTGCGATTACGAGATGGCCGTGCCGAGTGGTATCGAAATCGTTACATCGAGACACCAAGTGTTGCCAAGGTTCGCGGAACTGCATATGAACGCGGGCCAGAGTTGGGGCGGGGAACGGGTAACACACACGTGGTCCCACATAACGGTTCACTTCTTGCGTTAGAAGAGGGTCATTGGCCCTGGAAGATCAATAGTTCGCTTGAAACCATGGGTTACGAAAACTATGGCGGTGCACTTACTTGTTCAATGACAGCTCACCCGAAAGTGTGTCCGGACACCGGCGAGTTGCTGGCATTTAGTTATTTTTCTTTCGAGCCGCCTTATGTTCACTACATCAGAATTGGTGCTGATGGTGAACTAAAGCAGTTAGATCCCATTGATGTTCCCAATATGGTGATGATGCATGACTTCAACGTCACGCGCAACAACATTGTGTTTATGGACTTGCCTGTGTTGTTTGATCTTGGACAACTGTCAACTGGTTTTCCTTTTAAGTTTGATCGCAATGCCGGAGCCCGATTGGGTGTGATGCCCCGCAGTGGGCGAGGTTCTGATACACGATGGTTCGACATTGATCCGTGCTACGTGTTTCATCCAGTTAACGCATACGACGATGGTGACAGCATCGTTCTGCATGTATCTCGACAAAACGAAGCATTTGGTTCAAGTTCTGATGATTATGCAGAAGTGGGACGTCTATATCGATGGACCATCAATCCAGTGACTGGAAAAGTGTCAGAAGAAATGGTGGATGATCGCCCCGGAGATTTTGGTCGGGTGAACGATGCGTATGTCGGCAAGAAGGCTCAATACGCGTATCTCATGTCGCTTGATGGCGAGGGAGATTCCGAAGAACCTGTATATGGCTCGTCATTATGGAAGTACGACCTTCACACTGGTGAGTGTTGGGAACACCACCTCGGAGCAACTACACGTGGCGGTGAACCGGTTTTTGCCGCTCGCGAGAATTCATCTGCCGAAGACGATGGCTATGTGATGACAATTGTGCACGACACCCAAACTGGGGTATCACGACTTGTGATTATTGATGCTCAAGATTTTTCTGCCGCACCTGTAGCAGAGGTGTATCTACCTCAGCGAGTGCCTTATGGCGCACATGGCAATTGGGTGCCAAATGGCGTCATCGCCATGCAATAGCCCACGAGCAAAATCCAGCACGACTACTATGTAGAAGTGATCTCCCGAATCGCGACCATGATCGCTGATGGCCCCAAGGTAGAGGCGCGGCGACTGCAAGCACTGATTTCGGTGGTGGCTGCTAGCGCCGTTGGAATCTTCATGCTCACGATCGCGTGGCGCATGAAGGGGCCTACGGTGCATCCAGATGAGTTCGGTTTCTTGCTAAATGGTCAGATATTTCTCGGCAATCACGAAGCTGTCGTGCCAACAGGAAGCTTCTATCCGGTGGGGTATGGAGTGGTCACGGCAATAGGTTCCGCGTTGTTTGGTGGCATCGATGGTGCGTATAGGTTTGCTCTCTTTTTCAATCTTGCTTGTGCCGTGGCTGTAGCGGGGCTTATTTATGTCTTGGCGCGTCGCGTTTTTCAATTACCCACTTATGTAGCGGTAATCGGTTCTTGTTTGGTTTTTGTAGCGCCTGGAACTGTGGTGAGTTCTGCTTATGCATGGCCAGAGACTGCAGCGCGCTTGATGGCGCTGGTGTGGGTGTTGTTCCTTGCGCGCGTCGCCGTATCAATGAATGTTCGCCTCATGATGGCAATCGGAGTTCTTGTTGGAATCTTGCCCGTATTGCATGGACGATTCACCTTGTTTATTCCCATCACATTTTTGCTCTTTGGTTGGTGGTTTATAACGAAGCAGTGCTCGCGAGTGGTGCTGGGAATAAGCGCTGCGCTTGTATTTGTTGCCTACTTTGTTTCGTACAGTCTCAATACTTTTGTTAAGACGCTCGTATATACAACTTCGTATGACCAAGAGAATCGATTGTTATTGCGTCTCTTCAAACCAGAGTTGTGGACGGCATTAGTTCGCACTACGGCTGGACAAACCTGGTATCTACTGGCAACGTCAGCTGGTTTGGTGGGCATCGCGCTCATGTTTATGGTTGCAAACATTTTTGCTCCCTCAACGCAGGAAAAGTCACGAAACCCACAAACCATCGCCATGATTGCCATCTTGCTTGGCACGGTTTCGATTCTCTTCACAGGTGGATTGCAGTTGCTGTACGGGCGTCGTGCTGACCATCTGATCTACGGCCGTTACGTGGAAGTAATGGTTCCGGCTTTGTGGTTAGTCGGCATTGTGGCTTTATATCAGGCGCATCGCTTTGTGAAACGAGTCTGGCCGGTATCTGTTGCAACCTTCATCGGCATCTGTCTTGCGTACCAAATCATTGATGGGATGGACCGCGTGAAAGATGGATATCAACGCAACACAATGGTATTTCCAAATATCGTTGGCGTTGATGCGATGAGCAAACTTGTATCGCCTGGTTTTGTCTCATTCACAATTGCTTTTGCTGTTGTCTCTGCGGCTCTCTATGTGGTGTATTTGAATCGAGCATCGTGGGCTCTCGCTCTTTTGGCATTGTTGCTCGCTGCAGGCTCGATTACCTCGGCGCAAGATTCTTTGTTGCCTCGTGGGGACTATCTCGGGGCAGCTGGTTCTTCGCGCGAAGTTGCATTGTTGCCCGGAGTTGAAGAGATTGGTTTCGATAAGGGTATTTCCAACGATGCGTTGTATTACTTCTTGCGATACAAGTTGCACCCTGTTCGTCTGACTTATTTTGATGCCTCAACACCTGACGCTGTAATCGACACCTCGTATATGTGCATCTATGGTTGGCGTGAAAAGCCGCCAATTGAGGGATCTTGGGAGATTGTCGCTGAAGAGTCAGGCTTCCAGCGAGTATTGTTTAGACGAATGGGTTCAACTCACTGTTGAACCTCTTGAACACGTAGGAATAAGAATGACAAGCGAGTCTGAATATGACATCAGCGTGGTGTTGCCCATCTTCAATGAAAAAGGGCATCTAAAGACTGAGATTGAGCGAATTCGGGTAGCGCTTGATGCATCGAAGTATTCCTACGAATTGATTGTGGTGGACGATGGATCAAACGATGGGTCCGAACAAGAACTGGCAGCTATTCCTAATATTCGGTTGATCACTCACCGCGTGAACCAGGGAAGCGGAGCAGCACGTCGTACGGGCACGACAGCGGCGCGTGGCAGGGTCGTTGTGTGGACCGACGTTGACATGACATACCCAAATGATCTCATTCCTGAGTTAGTCGACTCCATGGAAGGCTTTGATCACATTGTCGGTTGGCGTCAAACCGAAGAAGGTACCCACAAGATTCTTCGTACACCCGCCAAGTGGCTGATTCGCAAATTGGCGAGTTATTTATCTGAAACTGATATCAAAGATCTCAACTCTGGGCTTCGGGCGTTCCGTCGCGATGTGGCAATGCAATATGTGCATCACCTGCCTAAAGGTTTCTCCTGTGTCACAACACTTACGATGTCGTTCCTCGGGAATGGTTACTCCGTTGGGTTTTTCCCTATCGAGTATTTCCCCCGTGCCGGACGTTCCAAGTTTCACTGGTTAAGCGATACTCGTCGTTATCTCCTCCAAGTAGTTCGTATGACACTTTCATACAACCCGTTGAAGGTTTTCTTGCCTTTGGGCCTATTGCTTCTTGGAATTGGCACAGTCAAGCTCGGTATCGACTGGGCTGGCCGTGACTTCAAACTCGCTGCAAACACATTGCTGCTGTTTTTTGCTTCACTTCAGGTAATCACTGTTGGGTTGTTGGCAGATCTTGTAGTTCGCGCAACAAAGAGTCCTGTCTCTATTCCACCCGTGTGATTTTGTAGCCATGTCTGCAAAGAAATTTGTCATTGTTGGTGCCGCACTGTCGGCAAACAAGGGCGCAGCTGCCATGGCGGAATCTGTCGTGGAACATCTTCATGAGTATGTGGGGTCGGCTCAATTCACTATTTTGACCACGTATCCAAAAGATGACGTTGAGAAGACACTCCACATGCGCCAGTCGGTGGTGTTGGGGTTAGAGCCATTGCGTCTTGCTTGTGTCGAGTTTCCGATTGCTCTACTCGCAGCACTGTCGCGTGCACTTCGTATTCCTCGCGGATGGGTTCGCACCCGTGGCTGCAGAGCCATTCTTGATGCTGATTGCGTCGTAGATGTTGCTGGCATTTCATTTGTCGATGGTCGTGGTATTCCCATTACGGTCTACAACGCATTGATGACTGCAGTCCCACTTCTGCTGGGAACGCCCACCGTGAAGGCTGCTCAAGCTATGGGCCCGTTTCGCACGCAACCGAACAGAACGTTGGCAAAGTTGATTCTTCCGCATCTCGGCGCAATTTGTGCCAGGGGTGCAGGAACCCGTGAACATCTCGACGAATTGAACTTGCAGAACGTTCATGATGTTGCTGATTTAGCATTTACTTTGCCCACTGCCGCAACGCTTCCTCTTTCTATTGAAGGAAAGATTGCTGATTGTAAAAATGAATACGTATTAGTGATGCCTAGTTCTGTGGTCAAAGGTCTGTACCAGAAGCAGGGCGGCAACTATGTCGACGCAATGGCTGCACTGATTGAAGAGATTCGCCGTACAACTGGGCGCACCGTTGTGGTGGCGCCACATTCACTTCGTGTTGGCAAGCCGGAAGGCCGCATGAACGATGGCCCGGTGTGTAGTGAAATCATTGCGCGTCTACACAGTGACGCCGATGTGATTGGTATTAGTGAGGATTTGTACTCGGCTGAGTTGCGGCGACTTGTTGCTGACTCTCGCGTTCTGGTCACATCACGTTTCCATGCGATGATCTCTGGACTTGCAACTGCGACACCAACGATTGTGCTCGGTTGGAGTCACAAGTATCGTGAAGTGCTCGATTTGTTTGGCGCAACAGAATACGGATTAGATGCAATGGCCTTGTCAGATACGACACGCGTTGTAGACCTGGTCACCGATGCCCTGAACCGCCATGATGATTTGTCAGAACAGATCAAACATTCACTTCCTGCAGTTATTCAGCAGTCGGAAGAGAACTTCCGCATCATTGCGTCGGTACTTCACTAACTGTTGGTTTTAGTTTTCTGGCAATTACGTTGAAGACAAGTGCGCCGAGGAAGTCCACGGTCACAAAAATCATTCTGCTAGCAATTGCCAATGAGAGCGCAGTTGACGTGCCAACGGATGTCGACAAGAGGCCGGTGAAGATTGCTTCGCGCACGCCGAGACCACCGGGTGCCCCGATGACGAGAAAGCCAATGAGCCAGGACAAAGAGCTAACAAAGAACATATGAAGAATGCCAATATCAGCCCCAAAGGCGTGGGCCGCAATGGAAGTTGAGAGCGAGATCATGATCCATGCAGGCACTTGAACGATGGTCAACGCAATCATGTCTCTCGGTGATGTGAGTTCGTTTGTGCCGGAGGTGACCTTTCGCAGCAAGATCATGAAGCGTTGGCGCAGTGGTGCCGCGGCGTACACGGAGAGACCAACCAAGAGCGACAAGGCAAGTGCGGCACCAATGATGGGTTGCTCCCACGACATCAGGGACCCAAGGGAAGCACAGAGCGCAGCTGCGCTGTATGTGGTGAACATGGAAAGCCCGGTAACTGAGTACGCGTCTGCACGGGGGACACCCCCGCGAACGGCCATCTCTGCACGCCCGACCACAGCCCAGATTCCGCCTGGTACATACTTTCCCAATTGGCCCGTGTAATACCAAGACACCAATTGGGCGCGCGGCACCTTGTATCCGCGTCGAAGAAGTAGGCGACCCCACATCCAGCCGAAGTAACTCATTGCCATGAATGCAAAGAGCACACTGCCAACTAACGATGACCATGTGAGTTGAGAGAAGGAATCCTTCATCTCGTCTCTATGGGTCCACATTGTGCGAAGCAGGAATGCCATACCAGCGACACCGATGATGAGTCCCACGTATGAAACCAATGTCCTCAGGGAAAATGACTTCGCAGATTTAGACACGTATAGATAGTACGAGATGAACTAACGGCGGTCTTGCAGAAACGGATACTTTGTCCGAACTTCTGCAACGAAAGCGGGTTCTATCTCTGCATAGAGAATGCTTTCCTCGGATTGGCCTTGCGCAAGCACTGACCCGAGTGGATCGATAACGAGACTGTCGCCTGAATAGTTGAGGCCGCCGCCGTCTCCCACGCGGTTGCAGCCCACTACATAGGCCTGGTTTTCTATCGCGCGAGCACGCAGGAGGGCCATCCAGTGTTCGCGACGAGCAGTTGGCCAGTTTGCAGGCACCAAATAGATGTCTGTGTTGTGTGCGCACGCCCAGAATTCATCGGCGAATCGAAGGTCGTAACACACGAACAATGACGCGCGAAGTCCGTCGATATCGATAGTGACATGTTCTTGTCCGGCGCGAAAGTGTTTGTCTTCTCCGCCATAAGTAAAGGGATGAATCTTTGAATAACGATGCTGTGACCCATCGGGAGAAGCAATGACGAAGGTGTTGAAGGGGCGAGGATCGTCTGGTGCAATCTCGGGACAACTGCCACCGATGTACACACCCAATTCTTCGGCCATCGTCGACAAAAACGCACTACTTGGTCCACCGACGGGCTCACCAATGTCGTCACGGTCCACCACGAATCCTGTGGAGAACATCTCAGGCAGGACAACGAGACGTGCCCCGTTGTGCGCCGCTTCATTGATGAGTGGTCGAAGGGCAGTGAAGTTGGCTTGTCTATCTGCCCAGGCGATGTCGTACTGAATGGCCGCGATTTTCATTTCCAATTCACCAGTCGCTCCGACGCTTCATGAATGGTGGACAGTTGTTTGCAAAACGCGAAGCGAACAAGATGTGTTCCTTCTGTGGCATGTGTTGGATGGTAGAGCACCGAAGCGGGAATAGCCACCACTCCACAAGCATGCGGTAACTGTTGACAGAATTCGAGGCTATTCAGGTGCGGCCACCTATTGCTGATGTCTGCGGTGATGAAGTATGTGCCTTCTGGTTTGATGGGCACAAAACCTGCAGCGCTGAGAGCGTTTGTGAGCATGTCTCGCTTCTCTTGTAGATCTGCAGCAAGTGTCGAGAAGTACTCGTCGGGGAGGCGCAGACCCGCAGTAATGGCAACTTGGAAGGGTGTTCCACCAGCAAACGTAAACAGTTGCTTTGCCATGCGAACCGCGTTAACAAGGTGTGCCGGGGCACAGGCCCAACCAATCTTCCAACCGGTCACATTGAATGATTTGCCGCCAGAAGAAATAGTGATGGTTCGTTCGTGCATGCCGGGAAGTGTTGCGATGGGTACATGGACTGCGTTGTCGAACACAAGATGCTCGTACACCTCGTCTGAAATGACAATGAGGTCACGTTCAATTGCTTGCCGAGCAATGATGCTCAATTCTTCAGTGGTGAAGACTGTGCCCGTTGGGTTGTGTGGTGAGTTGAGAAGAATTACTCGGGTCTTGCTGGAAAAGGCCTGTGCAAGTTCTGTTTCATCAAAGGTGTATCTACCATCGGGCTGTGGTCGCAGAGTGACTGGTTTGAGTACTGCACCGCCAAGCGATGTGAGCCCTGCATAGGTATCAAACAGTGGTTCAAAGACAACAACTTCGTCTCCGTCATTGAGAAGCCCTAGAAGCGATGCGGCAATTGCCTCACTTGCGCCGACAGTAATGAGAATTTCAGAGTTGGGGTCGTACTCCAATCCCCAAAATCGTTTTTGATGTACGCTGACTGCTTGTCGTAGGTCGGCAACGCCGATGCCAGGTGGATACTGATTGTTCCCCAGTGCTATTTGTTCTTGCGCGATACGCAGTACCTCGGGTGGGCCGTCGTAATCAGGGAAACCTTGCCCCAGGTTTATGGCGCCGGTTTGTACCGCGAGTGCTGTCATCTCAGCAAAGATGGAGGCACCGAAGCCTTCCAATCGATGGGCGAGAGGCGAGTTAGTCACATTTCTAGCGTATGCGTTGAGCTAAGCGGTCCATCCAGCGAACGCATCGATCATGGCGGTGACATCACCCAGTGGGTACAAGATGGGGCAGGTTGCTCCGTCTTTCATGTATTCGCGTACTTTTGCACGTGCGTCATCTGGTGTTCCAGATGCGGTCAACATCTGAACAATCTCATCAGGTACCAATTTGGATGCAGCTTCTACTTGTTCATGTGTGGCTGGCCATGTGAGCACTTCGCCGACTTTGTCGAGCAAAGATTGCGGCACACCTGAGGCCTTCATAATGTGTGGCTGTTGGCCGAGATACTGAGTCACCATCAGGCGAGCCATATCGAGTGCAGTTTTGCGATCTTCATGAACACTGCATACAACGAGTTGTGGGCGGTCAATGTTTTCCCACCTGCGACCTGCTTTGTCGGCACCAATTGCAAGGTGCTCGAGAGCCTTCTTGTTGTAATCAGGTGAGACCAAATAGTTAAGGACTACGCCATCACAAATCTCTCCGGCTAGTTCCATCATCTGCATGCCAGTGGCGCCGAGATAGATAGGCACATCTTTCGCACGACGGTCTTGATATACGTAATCAAGTTCCACACCATCAAGGTGTACAAACTCGCCATTCATAGTGACGTTCTCATTTGCTAACAATGCTCGAACAGCAGTCACAATCTCGCGCATGGCACGAAGTGGTTTGTTGCGAGTGATGCCAACTTTTGAAGCAAGTGGATCCCACCAGGCCCCAATGCCAAGTATGACTCTGCCTGGAGCAAGATCGTCGAGAGTAGAAAATGTTGCAGCAAGGCGTGCAGGGTTGCGAGTCCAGCAATCAACAACGCCGGAACCAATCTTGATCGTGTCTGTGACTGCAGCAAAGGCAGACATTGGCACAATTGCATCGCGTACAAGGCGACTATCGGCTTGCCAGACAGCTTCGAAGCCTTTTTCTTCTGCGTACTTTGCGTATTGCATGCCTTCAGAGATTGGGTGAGCGTCCTGAAGATAGAGAGCGGCTGGACTGGTCATGAATTCTCCTGGGAATGATTAATCGGCTGTATCGGAATTTTTTGGTTTCATTGGCAAACGTGTTCGCCAGATTCCATCGGCAGCATGAAGCGCAGCAGCAACTGCTGGTGCAGTAGGAACAAGACCAATCTCGCCAACTCCCTTAATGCCGTACGGGCTCCGCGGCTGAGGGCATTCAACCATGATCACGTCGACTGGGGGCATGTCCTTCGGGCGAATAATGCCGAGGGAGCGTAATGTCATATTCGTTGGGAAACCGTTTTCATCGCTAGGGAAGTCTTCGGTAAGTGCATAGCCAAGACCCATGTGAACTGAGCCTTCAATCTGGCCTTCACACATCGTGGGGTTAACAGCTTTGCCCACGTCGTGAACTGCGACAACTTTTTCAATTACTTGTGTCTCTTTATCCATCACCACGAGTTGTGCTGCATAGCCAAACGCAGAGTGAATGGTGGGGTTCACAACACCTGGTTCGCCAAGATGTTGCGTCCAATCCACGACGTATTCACCCATGTAGTCCACCCCAACCTGGCGACCGCCTTCATTGGCCTTCAAACATGCTTCGCGCACACTTGCTGCGGTCATGAGTGTTCCTCTGCTGCCAGTGGTTTGGCCAAAGCCCAGTTGGCGTGTGGTGTCAACGATGACGCGAATAGTGGCTGAATCAATTCCGAGTTCTTCTACTGCAACCTGAAGCGCCACAGTGTGAACGCCTTGTCCCATTTCAGTCCAGCCATGACGTACTTCAACAAGTCCGTCAGTGCGGAAGTGAATTACTGCGCGAGTGACTTCTCTGAATCCATTTCCAAGGCCGGAGTTCTTTAGTCCAAGACCAAGCCCTACTGCTTTGCCTTCACTGACTGCTTTGTCATATGCAGGCTTGATTGTGTCAAGGCACTCTTCGGCACCTAGGCAACCATCGTCCATGATCTGGCCTGGTCCCCACACTTCGCCAGGATGAATCACATTTTGTTTGCGAATATCCCAACCAGAAATTCCCACCATCTCTGCGAGGCGATCAAGGCAACCTTCCATTGCGAACTGCGCTTGGTTAGCTCCAAAGCCACGGAAAGCACCACACACCGGGTTGTTAGTGCGCACGGCAACAGAAGAGATGTCTACTGAAGGTGTGTGATACGGCCCCGTGGCATGACCTGCTGCTCGTTCAAGAACTTTCATGCCTACGGATGCGTATGCACCAGAGTCACCAATCATGCGTGCGCGCACAGCAGTGAGTTTGCCTGAAGCGTCACAACCAACCGTGTACTCCATCCGAATGGGGTGGCGTTTAGCGTGCATTAGCAAACTCTCTTCGCGAGACAACGTGCACTTCACAGGCTTTTGCATGAGCCACGCGGCCAATGCTGTCTGTCCTTGATTCGACATATCTTCTTTGCCGCCGAAGGCGCCGCCATTAGAAACCAACTCCACGGTGACAGAGTCGGTAGGCACATTCAAGATGGCACAGATTTGATCGCGGTCGTCCCATACACCTTGGCCACCGGAGTACACATGCATTGTGCCATCGGTTGCGTTAGGTACTGCGAGTGTTGACTCGGGTTCGAGGAATGCGTGTTCAATTCGTTGCGTATGAAAAGTTTCAGTCACCACATGGGCGCTATTGGCTAGTGCTGTTGTTGTATCGCCGCGTTGGTATTCGCTACGCGAAAGAACATTCGAATCTGTTCCCCATACAGCGATCTCTGAACTCTCGACAGCCGCAACAGCATCTACAACGGGCGTAAGAGGGGAATAGGAAACATTGATCAACTCTGCAGCAGCTCGAGCCTGGCGACGTGTATCGGCAACCACAATTGCCAGAACGTCTCCTGCGTAAGAAGTGCGCTCACCAACGCCGATGAAGACTGGCCAGTCTTTGTAGATGATTCCGACTTTGATGTCACCGGGCACATCGTCGGCGGTAAAAATCGCATGTACGCCTGGTGCTGTTAGTGCTGCGCTGGAGTCTATGGACAAAATATCTGCGCGCGTGTGTTGCGTGAGGTGAAGTGCAGCGTGCAACATGCCAGGGATGCGAATGTCATCTACATATCCGCGGTCACCGAGTGTCAATTCGGCGGCTTCGTATTTACTGCCGCGAGATCCAACACCTTGTGGCAGCGAGATGTCGACTGGCGTGCCTTTCGCAACCGATTCAATTGCGTCGAGAACTTTGACATAACCGGTGCAGCGGCAGAGATGAGCGCCGAGGTGACGTGCCATGTCTTCGCGCTTTAGGTCTGCGCCTTTTTTATCAATCTGTGACTTTGCGCGCATAACAATTCCAGGAATGCAAAAACCACATTGCAGGCCGCCACACGAAGCAAATGCATCGGAGAACTTCTGACGCTCTTCATCGGGAATTCCTTCAAGGGTGACAATGTCCTTGCCTTGCGCTTTTTCAACGGAGTATTGGCACGAGACTTGAGCTTTGCCATCGATCATGATTGTGCAACAGCCACATTGGCCCGTAGGGGAACAGCCATCTTTGGCAGACGTGACGTTAAGTTCATCGCGTAACGCAGCCAACAGGTGCGGGTGGTCGCTGTCGACCGAAACTTCGGCGCCGTTTACGCGAAATGAAATGCGAGTTGCGGGGGCGGCTAGGTCAGTCATCAGGGTCTAACTTATACGATTTGTAAAACTAAAAGCCATAAAAATCAAGGGTTCGCGCCTACTGGGCAGTAAGAGAATAGGGTTCAGCCATGAAATCTGCCTGGGTCCGTCGGCCTGTCATGGGTCTTGCTGTCTTGTTGATGGCCCTTGTTCTCACAGTTCTAAGCCCTGTATGGGTTGTAGTGACGGTGCTCATTGATGTTGCGCGGCGTCGCTGGCGTTTTCCACTTGCTCGGTTCATCGCCTTTGGGACGTTCTGGGCATGGTTAGAAACATCGGGGATCGCGATCGCGCTGTTCCTTGTCTTAACGGGCAGGGGACACAGCGTGAAGGCTCACTACAAATTGCAGAAGTGGTGGACACGAAGCATGGTGCAGGCGCTTGGTTTCACGGTGGGTCTAAAGATCACGGTGGAAGGTGCTCAAGGAATTGGGAACGGCCCGGTGATTGCATTGTGTCGTCATGCAAGTCTGGCGGACTCCATCATGAGTGCATGGGTAGTCGCAACTCATTGCAGTCTCAACCCGCGCTATGTGTTGAAAAAAGAATTGAAGATGGATCCATGTCTCGACATCTTGGGACATCGGCTACCGAACTATTTCGTCGACCGCGGGTCGTTGAACATCTCTGCAGAGTTGCAAGGCATTGAACAAATGGCTTCAGGCTTGGGAATTGGCGATGTTGCTGTCATCTTTCCCGAAGGCAGTCGTGCAAGTGAGAAGAAGCGCACTCGCGCATTAGAACGACTGCGTGAGCGGGCTCCTGAACGGGCGGCGCGTCTAGAAGGTTTGCGTTACTTGATTGCTCCCAAACCTGCCGGGGCATCGGCGCTTCTTAATGCTGTACCTCATGCCAACATTGTGACCATGTGGCATAGCGGGTTCGATGGCCTGGATACTTTCTCTGGCATCTTGCGTCATCTTGGGAATACAAAGGCACGTGTGCATGTGAAAGTGCAAGAGTACGAACGATCTACTATTCCTATAGGGGATGCATTCATTGAATGGCTTGACACTCGTTGGGCCGAGATGGATATTGCCGTAGCAAATCAATTACAAATCGAAAAGAGTTAAGCAATGACCGAAGCAATGTTGGTAGCAGCAATCACGATCTCGTGCGTCATGGTTGCAACATGGTTAGTGAGTCTGGTTCTGAAGAACGCTTCGATTATCGACATTGTGTGGGGACTCGGTTTTGTAATTACCTCTTGGGTGTTGGCCGTGACTATTGACGGCGATAGCACCCGGCAATTATTGCTTGCGGTAATGGTGGGCCTATGGGGTTTGCGATTAGGTGGTTATCTTGCCAAGCGCAATATTGGTCATGGTGAGGACTGGCGTTACAAGGCGATGCGCAAGAAGAAAGGTGCACGGTTTGGTTTGATCAGTTTGGTCACCGTGTTTGGCCTACAAGGTGTCCTGATGTGGATTGTCTCACTCCCCGTGATGTTTGGAAACTCTGACGCAACACCTGGTGTTGGGCCACTTGCAGTCATCGGGGTCATGGTGTGGGCTGTTGGTTTATCTTTTGAAGCGATTGGCGATTGGCAACTAGTGCAGTTCAAGAAGGATCCGAATAACGCCGGAAAAGTAATGCAGACAGGTCTGTGGAGCCTCACTCGTCACCCGAATTACTTTGGCGATGCCTTGTTGTGGTGGGGTATTGGCATCGTGGGTGCAGAAACCGGCAGTGGTGTTATTGGTTTTATCGGACCAGTCGTCATGACAGTGTTTCTGTTGCGAGTTTCTGGAGTTCCTATGTTGGAACGTTCGCTGATGAAGCGTCGCGAGGGATATGCAGAGTATGCAGCACGCACCAGTTCCTTTATTCCACGTCCGCCGAAACGAATCTAAAGAACGAACTTATAGAGCCGCAAGCGCCTGATGGATGTCATCAACGAGGTCGTCGGCGTCTTCAAGCCCAATGGAGAATCGCAGTAGACCAGCGGTTACTCCGAGTGATTCAAGTTCATCTGAGGGGAGTCCTACATGAGTGCTTGTCGCGGGGTGACACACAAGAGTTTCGGGCCCACCAAATGAAGTTGCAATGTGGGCGATACGAAGATTTGAAACAAATGATTCGCAAACGCTGAAATCGCCATCTAGTTCAATTGCAAACACTGTTCCGCCGTAACGCATTTGTTGGCGCGCAAGATCGTGTTGTGCGTGTGATTCAAGGAATGGGTGCTGTACGGAAGCAATCTTTGAGTGGGTCTCGAGAGACCGCGCAATGGTGAGAGCAGACGTGTTTTGGTGTTGCAGACGAACGCCGAGCGTGCGAAGCCCGCGAAGAGCGTTTAGTGCGTCGTGGGGTGATGGTGATGCGCCGTGCATGACTGAATAAGCCCACACAGCGTCAATGAGATCTTTTTCTCCGGCAATGACACCAAGTAGCGCATCGTTGTGTCCGCCAATTCCTTTGGTGGCAGAATGCAAAACAATGTCGACACCGAAGTCGAGTGGACGTTGACCGAGTGGTGTTGAGAGTGTGGAATCAACAACTGTGAACGGTCCGTTGATTGCGCCAAGCTCTTCAAGGTTGGTGATGGATAGGCGAGGGTTCGACGGGGTCTCTGCAAGAACGAGCATGGTGCGACCAGGTTGAACAGCAGCAGCAAATGAGCCTGCAACAGTTGGATCCACAAACGTTGTTTCAATTCCAAGTCGCTTACATGGTCCTAGCAGGAATGAAAGCGTGGCGCCGTAAATGTTGTTCTGCGCCACGATGTGAGATCCCTGACTGCAGAACGCCAAAATGACAGACGAAATGGCTCCCATGCCAGAGCCGAACGCAAGCGCGCTTTCAGCGCCCTCAAGAGTTGCTATGGCATCTTCAAATTGAGTGACGGTGGGGTTTGAGAAACGCGAGTAGAACGTCTCGGAACGAAGCCCCGTTGCACGACGGGTGGCATCGGTGAGGCTTTCCGATTCCCACACGGTGTTTGGCCACAGCGCAGGCGCAAGAGACCGAGATGCGTCTCTTCCGGCAGTGATTGCTGAGGTTTCGGGCTTATCAGGCACGTTGTGATGCTAACCACGAAAACCCGACTCAAAAGGGGGTATTTTGAGGTTTCTGACTTCAACTACCTCAGTGGGGTACCCTGATAGGCATGTTCTCATACTTAGATGCCGGTACAGGCAGCATGTTGGTCTCAATTCTTGGCGGTGGCCTTGCCGGTATCGGAGTCTTCTGGAAGATGATGCGTGCAAAGGTCACGGGCAAGCCAATGCCTATGAGCGACGTTGACGAAGACGACGCAGACGACTCCTCACACAACTGACCCATGTCGCAACTACATCAGGATTCAGGTTCTTTTCGTGACCCCTTGAGCAGGGTTTTCGTTGGTAACGGCGAGGTTGTCCGTGCCTTTACTGCCATCGGCGCAAAAGACATTGAAAAGGTGTGGAAGAAAGCTTCTATTCAGAACGCTTTGGCCTCTGGAGAACTCATCGAGTCGAACCTCGTCTCGCCAGCGTCGGTAGGGCTGAACGATCCCTGGGTGACGGCAATGACGCACCCTCTCATTCCGTTTATCTCATATCCGTACGAGTGGACATTCAGCATGCTGAAAGATGCTGCCCAGTTGCAATTGAAACTCACGCGCGAAACCTTGGCAGATGGCATTGGGCTGAAAGACGCCACTCCGTACAACGTGCAGTTCATTGGGTCACGCCCTCAATTCATCGATGCCGGATCTTTCGAGAAGCGCCGCAAGGGTGACCCGTGGTACGGATATCGCCAGTTCTGCGAGATGTACCTGTATCCATTGATGATGCAGGGTTACTTGGGCGTTGGTTTTCAACAGTTCCTGCGCGGTTCAGTCAATGGCATATCGCCAGACACAATGCGCAAACTGCTGCCAGCAAGTATTCGCCGTCCGCGTAAGGGCCGTTTGACTCATGTTGTGTTGCACGCAGCTGCACAGAATCGCTTTGCCGACAGCGATAAGAACATGAAGAGCGATGCAGCGAATGCTGGCATGAATGCTCAAGTTCTCGATGCAACATTGCGCAAACTGCAAGGCATCGTGAAGAAGATCTCTCTTGGCGACAAGAAGTCCACTTGGTCTGAGTATTCAGAGCGTGGGCACTACATCGAATCAAGTCTTGACGAAAAACAAAAGTTTGTGCGAGATGCTGTGGCATCTGCACCGCGTAAACAAGTGTGGGATATCGGTTGCAACGATGGTGTGTTTAGTCGCATCGCTGCTGCTCACTCAGATTATGTTGTGGCAATGGATGCTGACCCGCTTGTGGTCGACCGTTTGTACAACACGTTGAAAGCTGAGAAGAATGAACAAATTCTTCCGTTGTATGTCGACCTCACCGACTCTGGTGGTGGTGTTGGTTGGCGTGGACAAGAACGCCCAGGTGTTTTTGATCGCGGTCGTCCTGACATCGTGATGGCGCTTGCAGTTATTCACCACATGGCAATTACTTTCCATGTTCCTCTCGCATCTCAACTCGATATGTTCCGTGACCTCACTCCAGAACTCATCATTGAAATGCCGCATGCGGACGACCCAATGGTGCGTAAATTGCTCACAAACAAGCGCGATGGAATCCACGACGATTTCACGCTCGAGGAGTTTGAACGCCTCTTGAACGAGCGCTTTACCGTGAAGTCAAAGATGCTTCTTTCGAGTGGAACTCGCACGATTTTCCACGTTGTTCGTAAGCCCTAGTCCGACGGGAGCGCAAGAGCGCCGATAGCATTACCGAGTCGTGGTGTTCGCACCGCTACTGGCGACGTGGCCGAGTGGTTTAGGCAAGGGCCTGCAAAGCCCTGTACCTGGGTTCGATTCCCAGCGTCGCCTCCAATATGGAGACTGATTCACGCAAGAATCAATGGTTTTTTATGCGCATAGCGGGCACAGCACCCGCTCTGCCTTTGCCTCACATGTAGGGCACAGCAATAAGCGCACGCGACAGGTGGAGATATCGCAGTTGTGGAAGTGGTTGTCTGGTTCACCGCAGGTCTGGCATTCACCGATTACTGCCGCGTCTTGAGCAAATTCCATTTTCAGTCGACGATCGAACACGTAGAGCGACCCTTCCCATAGGCCACCGTTGCGAAAGGTTTCTCCGTATCGAATGATGCCGCCATCAATTTGGTACACCTCTTTGAAGCCGCGTTTCTTCATGATGGCTGACAGCACTTCACAACGAATTCCGCCGGTGCAATAGGAAATGATTGCCTTGTCTTTGAGGTGGTCGTATTTTCCGCTCTCAATTTCAGATACAAATTCTGGAGTAGTGGCGATGTTTGGCACAACAGCATTCTTGAAACGACCGATGCGCGCTTCAAATTCGTTACGTCCGTCGAAGAACACAACATCGTCACCTCGTTGCGCAACCAGTTCATTGACTTCGACGGGGGAGAGATGTTGACCTCCGCCAATGACGCCGTTCTCGTCAACTTGAATTTCGTCTGGTACGCCGAAAGTAACAATTTCGTCTCGTACGCGAATTTGTAAGCGTGGAAAATCGTCTGCTCCGCCTTCAGTCCATTTGAAATCGACGTCTTTGAATGGCGCATACTCGCGAGTGAGACGACGGTACATCTTGACGGAATGAATTGAGCCGCCGACAGTCCCGTTAATGCCATGACGCGAGATGATGATGCGACCCTTGAGGTCGAGTGATTCACATACGTTGCGCTGCCATAGCCGAATCGCTTCTGGGTCGGCTATGGGGGTGAACTTGTAATACAGGAGAATCTTGTCGTCGTTGATGGCTCAATTTTACCTGTCATCAGGGTTTACAGCCCCAATAGCTCAGTAATCCCCTCGGGTACGAAGTTGTTCTCTGTTGTAGTTTCTGCTTCAACAAGTTCAACTAGGCGCTGCACTACTTCGGCTGGGTCCATCTGGTTCGTGGTGACCATTTGTCCGACCATCTTGTGAATCTCTCTAGCGGGTGCATTGACCGCAGAGTCGTCGAACCATTCCCACATGGAGTCGGCCATGCGGTCATTGAAACCAGTGTTGTAGGGCGCAGGGTTAATGAGGCAGACGTCAATGCCTTGTGGAGCCAGTTCAGCGCGCATGGCTTTGCCCATTGCTTCTAATGCGTGCTTGGTCATTGCGTACGGGCCAAATCCGGGAGCTGCAAACTTGCCTGCGATGGAAGACATGATGATGATTCTTCCGGAACCTTGTTTAGCCATTGCCGGTAAAACTGCCTGTGTAATCGCCACAGTTCCAAAGACATTTACTTCAAAGACTTTACGAAGACGATCATTTGGCACGTCTGACATCGGCCCGGTCTGGCCGTATCCGGCGTTGTTGATAAGTACATCAACCTTCCAGTTGGACACACGAGCGATATCGGTGGCATTCGTAATGTCGAGCTTTTCTACTTGCAGCCCAGGCTGTTCGGCTTGGAGTGCGGATGCCTGTTCGGCTGTCTCAGTAGTGGCGATAACTCTGTGGCCTCGATCAAGCAACGCAATCGCTGCACCCTTGCCAAAACCAGATCCGGCTCCTGTAATGAGAATGTTTTTTGACATGAATGGTCTCCTTGATTGACCCAAACCTTAGGTGTTCTCAAGGCTCTCTGTTCGGTCGCGTCAGTATGTTCTGTGTTCAGTAGTCTCATGGCGTGGGGGCACGCGAAGAGATACAGACAGAACTGGTTTCTGCTGGACAAGTCTTTGAATTAGAGACGGTTTCAGTACATGGGAATCCGTTGCGAGTATTCAAAAATTCGCCACGAACGTTGGGTGAAGTGTGGCTAACTGCTGCAAAACGTGGAGACATTCCGTATCTCATATTCGACGATGTGGTGACCACATTTACCGAGGCCGATAAGCAGGTTCGCTCGTTAGCGGCGTGGTTACAGGCCCAAGGCATTCAACAAGGCGATCGTGTTGCGGTGGGAATGCGCAACTATCCCGAATGGGTTATTGCTTACTGGGCAACACAATGCATTGGCGCTGTGCTTGTCAGCCTGAACGCGTGGTGGGTGACTGATGAGTTGAAATATGCGCTCACAGATTCTGGTGCTCGTGCTGTTGTGGTCGACGGTGAACGACAAGATCGTTTGAGTAATGAAGTGCTGCAAGAACTCGAGATTGATATTGCTGTGGTGACACGAGGTGAGGATCGACAAAGTTGGACAATGTGGCACGACGTGACCGCAGATGAGAACCCTGAAATTCATGACATTCGTATTGACACCGATGACATTGCAACAATTTTGTACACGTCGGGAACAACTGGTTTTCCCAAAGGTGCTGCCGGAACACACCGTAACTACATCACGAACATGTGGAATGGATTGTTAGGCGTGGCTGTGGGCGCGCGAATGGCCGGCGTAGTGCCAACGTCTGCGCCCAAGCCTCAAACCGTTGCATTGTCAACGTTCCCGTTCTTTCACATCGCAGGCTTGTGTGGAATGAATGCCAATACAAACAATGGCGTGTGCATCATTACTCAATACAAGTGGGATGCAGCTGATGCATTGCGGCTTGTCGAGAAGTACAAGGTCAACACATTGGGTGGTGTTCCCACCGTTGTGCGTTCGTTCCTAGAACATCCCGACTTTGACAAGTACGACTTATCAAGTATCACTGCGATTTCACAAGGTGGCGCGCCTGTTCCGCCAGACTCTGTAGCAACGATTGAAAAAGAGTTTGCAGGAAAGGTGGGAGCTGCAAATGGGTATGGCCTCACTGAAACAACTGCAGCAGTAATCGGAAATAGTGGAGCTGCGTACTTTGCAAAGAAAGACAGTGTGGGTTTGCCGTTTGTCGGCACTGACATTCGCGTTGTGAATGAAGACGGCGTAGATCTTCCTGCTGGTTCTATTGGTGAAGTGTGGATCTATGGGCCGAACAATGTGCAGGGCTATTGGAATAAGCCTGAAGAGACAGCTAAAGCATTTACAGATGGCTGGTTTCATTCGGGTGATGCTGGTTTTGTAGATGAAGACGGCTTTGTGTACATCGTGGACCGCATTAAAGACATGGTGTTACGTGGCGGTGAAAACGTGTATTGCGTTGAGGTGGAGACAGTTCTGTTTGAGCATGACGCTGTGAAGGACTGCGCAGTTATTGGGTTGCCACACGAGAAACTTGGAGAAGAAGTGGCGGCGGTCATTGTTCCTGCCGATGGTCGTGGCGCACAAGATGCAGAAGCGTTAGAGGCATTTCTGAAGTCGCGACTTGCCGGTTTTAAGGTTCCAAGCAAGGTGTTTTGGCAAGCCGATGAACTTCCTCGCAATGCGACGGGAAAGGTGCTGAAAAAGGACCTGCGAGATCGCTACCACTTGATTAGGACCGACCCGAAACATCTACGGTAGGGATATGAAAGTAGACCTCACCATCGTGGATCACCTCCGTCGCGCCGAGCAGGTGTACGGGGACCGGATAGCAGTCATCGACGAACCTGACCAGCCTGCGAGCTCCTGGGGTACTTTGACTTACGCAGAGATGGCTCGGCGGGCACGCGCTCAAGCCGCTGGCCTAGACGCCCTGGGAGTGCCGCAGGGGGCTCGAGTGGCCGTAGTGAGCCACAACAGCGCTCGTTTGCTGACAGCCTTCTTTGGCGTGAGTGGCTATGGCCGTGTGCTCGTTCCCATCAACTTCCGTCTGGTGGCCGAAGAGATTTCATACATCATCGAACACTGTGGTGCTGAAGTGTTGCTGGTCGACCCAGAACTTGAGGAGTCGCTTGCGACAGTGACTGCCAAGCATAAGTTCGTGATTAGTGCCGAGTCTGACGCCATCTTGTACAAGTACGACACCGAGCCTGTCGCATGGGTGCCAGATGAAGATGCCACTGCAACCATCAACTACACCAGTGGAACAACAGCGCGTCCTAAGGGTGTGCAACTAACGCATCGCAACTTGTGGATCAACGCTGCAATCTTTGGTTGGCAGATGAACGTCAACGACCGCGATGTTTACTTGCACACGCTCCCGCAGTTTCATGCAAACGGATGGGGCATGGTGTTCTCAGTAACGGCGATGGGTGGCATGCATGTTGTGTTGCGCAAGGTAGATGGTGCAGAAATATTGCGACGTATTGATGCGTACGGTGTGACGCTGCTCTGCGGAGCACCTGCTGTAGCAAACATGGTTCTCGACGCAGCTGCAGACTCCGGATTGCCCACATCGCGTGACCAAGTGAGAATGGTCGTTGCTGGAGCACCACCACCAACAAAAACGATTGAGAGAATCGAAACTGATCTTGGGTGGGAGTTCGTGCAGATTTATGGCCTAACAGAAACGTCTCCACTTCTTACGATGAATCGCACCCGTGCTGAGTGGGATCATCTGTCGCCTGCAGATCGTGCAGCAAAACTGGGAGCTGCAGGTGCGCCGTCTCTCGGTGTTGAAATGAAAGTGGATGCAGAGGGCGAAGTGCTTGCACGGGGCAATGTGGTGATGTCTGGGTACTGGGAACAACCTGAAGAAACCTCAAAGGCAATCGTTGACGGTTGGTTCCATACAGGCGATGGCGGTTCTGAAGGCGAGAATCATTTCATCACGATTGCTGACCGTAAGAAAGATGTGATCATCTCGGGTGGCGAGAATGTGTCATCTATCGAAGTGGAAGATGCTGTTTTTTCTCATGCTGACGTTGCTGAAGTAGCTGTGATTGGGATACCCGATGAGAAGTGGGGCGAACTTGTGATGGCGCTTGTGGTGAAGACACCCGGTTCTGTACTCACCGAAGACGAACTGATTGCGTATGTGAAAACAAAGTTGGCCGGTTACAAGTGCCCGAAGCGAATCGAGTTCAGAAACGAACTTGCCCGCACCACAACTGGCAAACTTCAAAAGTTCAAGTTGCGTGCACCATATTGGGAAGGCCGCGAGAAGCAGGTCAACTGATGTTTGTTCCAAGCGGATCTGTCAGTTAATCAATAGTTATTAAATGACGAAATGTCACGTTGATGCGTGGCTGCAGTACTCGCGTGGTTTTCGCTATTCGGTGAAGCCAGTAGGTCTGACACGCACCCGACATGACAAGCAAAGATCCGTGGGGTAGCACCACAGAAATCACTTCGCGCGTTTGTTTATGGCGAAAGTCGAATCGGCGTTCTGCTCCCAAACTGACTGAAGCAATCACGGGGTTAGGGCCGTTGATTGCTTCATCATCTGAATGCCAGCCCATGGCGTCTTGACCTGTTCTGTACAAATTGAGCAGAGCGCCGTTGAATGAGTGGCCAGTATGTGTCTCACACGCGGCTCTCAGAGATGCAAGAGGCTCGATCCATGGGTGTGGGGTGCGAGGCACGCCTGAATATGTGTAGGGCAGATTCGCGTTGGCATGCCACGTGGACAAGCGAGGTTCAGGTATCTGTCTGCCAAAAAGTTTGATGCTGTGCTCTTCCCATGGGGTCTTGCTGTACAGGTCTGCGAAGAAGTCATCCGCCTCGGTTTCAGACAGGAACCCGGGAATTAGTACAGCTGACCCATCTGCAGGTAGTAACTCGCCACCGAAGGGAATGGATTGCTGGTGAGGCATCTCTAGATACCAGGTATCTGGCGTATGAAAGGCCTGGGTGTCAACACGTTCCAACGGTACTAGAAGTAATTGGGCTAGTTCAGTTTGAGGCAAGATAGGGCATGACTTCACAGCCGTCTCCACTTGGTTCACTTCGCCCTACATCGCCTCGCATTGCGCCGGTGCAACACATAGATGATGAACTCGCCGCCATTTTGGGCATGGGCATTAATGCGCCCGACGGAACTCCACTCAATATCTTCGGCACGATTGCACATCATCCACGACTATTGAAGCGGTTCATGAATTTTGCCGGGTTGTTCCTCAACAAAGGATTCCTGCCTGCACGTGAGCGCGAGATTGTGATCTTGCGCGTCGGTTGGAATTGTCAGTCGGTGTACGAATTCGGACAACACACGATCATCGGTGAACGTGTTGGTTTATCTCTAGAAGAAGTAACAGCGCTGACACGCGATGTTGAGGCGGGGCAATGGTCGAACAACGACTCGCATCTCATCGCAATGGCAGACGAATTATGCGCCGATAACTGCGTGAGTGACGCAACATGGCAAGCACTGGCACAAACATGGAACGAAGCAGAACTAGTAGAACTAGTGATGGTCGCAGGCGTGTACCGCTTGGTGTCAGGGTTCCTTAACACCATGGGTGTGGAGTTAGATGCTGATACTCCTGGCTGGCCAGGGCAGTAATTAATCCTCGAGAGGGTGGTGGCAGGCCACAAAGTGACCGACTGCTACTTCACGAAGTTGTGGTTCTTCGTTGACGCACTGTTCTGTTGCAGCTGGGCAACGTGTACGGAAACGGCATCCCGATGGCGGATCGATGGTCGATGGCGGTTCGCCTTGCATGAGTCCCGCGCTGATCTTGCGATCTGGGTCGGGAATCGGGACTGAACCAACGAGAGCCTTTGTGTAGTGGTGGCGTGTACGGAGGTACACATCATCTGGTGGGGCCACTTCACACACTTTGCCTAAGTACATCACCATGACTCGTGTGCTCACAGCCTTCACAACTGCTAGGTCGTGAGAGATAAAGATGAGTGTGAGGCCGTAGCGATCCTTCATGTCTTGCAGAAGGTTCAAAATCTGCGCCTGAACGCTCACGTCGAGTGCCGACACTGGTTCGTCACAAATGATCATGGTGGGGTCAAGGGCGAGTGCACGCGCGATGCTGATGCGCTGGCACTGGCCGCCAGAGAACTCGTACGAACGACGATCGCGAACTACCGCTGGGTCAAGGTTGGCAGCACGAAGAAGTTCATCAATCTTTTCGTTGATTTCCACCTCGTTGCCACGGTTCCAGACGCGCAATGGCTCGGCCAATACTTCACTGACGGGAAGACGTGGGTCGAGAGAGGAGATGGGGTCTTGGAAAATCATTTGCATCGCAGGACGCATTTCTCGCAGGTCGTGCTTGTTCATTGAGGTGAGTTCTTTGGACAAGAAATTCACTGAACCACTGGTGGGCTTCGGCAACTGAAGAATCGCCTTACCAAGTGTGGATTTACCGCAACCAGACTCGCCCACGATGGCGAGCGTCTCACCACGGATGAGGTCGAGGCTGATACCAGAGACAGCCTTCACAACTTTGCCACGTCCAAGGTTGAACTCGACCGTGAGGTCATCAACTACAAGAATGCGGTCGCCATCAGGCCGCATGTGTGCTTTGCCGCTACCAGCCATTACTTTTCTCCTCCGATAGGGAACCAGCACCGATACAGGTGTCCGTTTCCAGTGTCTTTCAATGGTGGCTTTTCCGCACGGCACTTGTCGGCAACATACGGACAGCGATCAGCGAACGGGCACCCAGGCTCGTTCTTTGTTGGGTCAGGAAGACGTCCTTCAATCACGGGAAGGCGAGTGCCAGTCGGTGTGTCAAGACGAGGAATGGACTTTAAGAGAGCCTCTGTGTACGGCATCTTCATGTTATTGAAGAGTTCCCTTGTGGGGGCCATCTCAACTACGTCACCTGCGTACATCACCGCGATTTTGTCGGTATGGCCGGCCACTACGCCAAGGTCGTGTGTGACAAGAATCATTGCCATGTTGAACTCTTTACGAAGTTCACTCAGGAGTTCAAGTACTTGAGCTTGCACTGTCACGTCGAGAGCGGTGGTGGGCTCATCGGCAAATAGAAGTTCAGGCTTGCAAGAAACAGCAATTGCTATCATGATGCGCTGACGCATACCGCCGGAAAGCTGATACGGAAATTTGCGCATCATGCCTTCTGGGTCAGCAATACGAACACGTCGAAGAAGTTCAATTGCCTGCTCGTGTGCTTCTTTCTTTGAAAGTTTCAGACGTACTGTGAGGCTCTCGGTGAGTTGTGTACCGATGCGGCGAACAGGATTCAATGTGGTCATTGGATCCTGGAAGATCATGGCCATACCGGTACCCCAAAGCTCGCGCAACTCTTTCTCGGGAAGCTCCGAGATCTCATTGCCCATGTACTTGATAGAGCCTGTACGTGTGGCAGTGCCGGGAAGAAGGCCCATGATGGCCCGGGACAACACTGTCTTGCCAGAGCCTGATTCGCCTACAACACCGATACTTTCGCCCTGTTCAAGAGTGATGGTTGCATCGTTGACCGCACGGAGGTTTCCGCGTGGTGTTGCGAACGTAATGGAAAGGCCAGTGACCTCTAAAACATTGCTCATATCTTTGACTCTCTCTTGTCGAGGTTGGCTCTGATGTAGTCGCCAAAGTAGTTGGTAGAGATAACGGTTAAACCGATACACGCAACGGGGATGTACACCTCATGCGGGGAGTATTCGAGGTTTGCACGACCAATTGCGAGCAATGAACCCCAACTTGCGCCACCCGGAATGCCGATGCCAAGGATCGAGAGTGATCCTTCAGCGATCATGACAACTCCAATCGCAAAGAAACCAATTGCCAAGATGGCAGGTGCCACGTTCGGGACGATGTGGCGCTTAATAATCTCAAAGTTCTTGGTTCCAATAGATTTTGAAGCCAAAACAAATTCACGACTAGACCATTGAAGAGTTGAGGCGCGGGCGATGCGACCAAGAATCGGAATGATGACGATCGTCAGTGAGATTGTTAAGACAAGCACACGGCGGAAATCTGATGCTGGTTGGTTGCTGTTTCCGTTTGCAAGAACCGAGATGAGCGCAAGCGACATCACCAAGTTAGGAATGGCGAGAATCATGTTGAATATTGAACTCATCACTTTGTCGTACGTGCCACGGTAGTAAGCGGCGGAGATTCCCAACAATGATCCGATACCTCCTCCAATAAATACGGAAGTAACCGCCACAAAGGTGGACATGCGAGCGCCATGCATCGTTGCGGTGAACATGTCCATACCGTCATATGAAGTTCCCAAGATATGACCGGGAACTTTGAATGGCCCGTCGCCTTGAGAGAAGTCAGAGATTGCGTCCCACTGAACATATGGAAACAGGTCGTATGTGACGGATACAAATACGACCGCAAAAAGCCAGAGTGAAGCCAACTTGAAGCCAATTGGCTTCTTCATAAATTTTTTAAACACGGCGCTCCTTTGTGCGTGGGTCGACAATATTGGCAATCACATCGACCATCGTGTTGAAGAACACATAGAAGGCAGCAGTGACGGCAATAAAGGACATGAGTGAGATGACTTGGCGAGAAGCGATTGCAAACGCAATCTGATATCCCAATCCAGGCAGGTTGAACAAAATCTCGGTGATGATTGTGCCACCCACGAGACCACCCATATTGAGAGCAGCTGAGGTGAGCAGGGTGGTGCTTGATGCCCGTAGTACGTGACGCCACAGAACTCGAGACTTCGAGATGCCCTTTGAGTTGGCCATCATGATGTAGTCGTCTTTCAATGTGGCGATTACATCGGTTCGCAATAGTCGCGTGTAGGAGGCAGTGATTCCCACGGAAAGAGACAGCACCGGTAACACCATTCCTTTTAGGTGTTCACCAAAATTCTCGGTGGGGCTGACGTATCCAAGAACCGGGAACCAGTCGAAGCGAACTGCCATAAACAAAACCAAGATGAGCGCAAGAGCGAACGATGGTATCGATGAGAGTGCAAACAACGTTGTCTGGAGGTAACGATCGAATCGTGAACCTTCGCGGTATGCGGAAATGAGACCAAGCGGCACGGAGACCAACAAGCCAACAATCTGTACATACAAGATGATGAGAAGTGTTGTTGGCAATGCACGCTTGAGAAGAACGGTGACGCTAATGGTGTCGTTGTTGCTGTATTGGTTGCCGAAGTTGCCCTGCCACATATCTGTGTACCACTTCCAGAAGAAGCCGAGTACGCCACGATCAAGACCCATGTCTTTACGCATCAACTCAACGCGTTCGGGCATTGCATTGGGCACAGCCATGACAGCTGGATCTCCGGGTAGTAGTTGAATGAGTAATGACAACAAAAACGTTGCACCACTGACGACTATTAGTGCGATGACTACGCGTTGAAGAATGTATTTAAAAGTTTCCAAGGCCCCCCCTGTGTTCAACTCATGTTACACAAACGAAAAGGGCCACTCCCAATTAGGAGTGGCCCTTCCGTATGTTTTTTTGCAAAGTGTTTCACCGAGGTGAAGACACATCACTTACATCACTTTGTGAGGTAAACGCCTGTCCAGTCGATTCCCCAGTTAGTAACAACACGCTGAGTCTTGCCCGAAGGTCCCTTCAGCTTGCCCACGTTCTTTACCTTCTTGGTGGTGAACAAGGCGTAGTAACCATGCGCAACTGATGACATCAGGTTCTCACTCTGAAGATATTCAGTTCCTGCTGCGTAAGCCTTCTTTACGGCTGCCCGCTCGGCTTTAGTTCCACCGTTACCGTCTGCACCGTTTGGCAAAGCCTGTGCTGCGTAAAACAGCTCATCAACTTTGGTGTCGGTGTGGCGGGTCAGGCTCAAGATTGTGCCAAGCAGCGGCTTGAAATATGCCGTTGAGCCTGTGAAACCAGTTGCAAACGAGTTAGAGACAACGAACGGCAAGTTGAAGCTCACATCGGTTCCTTCCATAAGAAGGATGAGGATTGCGTCGTACTGGTTACCTTTAGCAGCGTTAAACGCTTCACCAATGATGACGTATGACTCTTTCTGCACGATGTTCATTGTGATTCCAACGGCCTTGAGCTGTTGCGCGATCAACTTAACGTTGGCCAATGAAACTGCACTCATGTCAGCAGGAATGGTGAATGTGAGGTCTGCTTTGCCGGTCTCTGCCAAGCAAAGTGCCAAAGCGGCTTTTGCCTTCGCCTTGCTGTAAGTCGCAAAACCCTTCTTGCTGTACATCACGCTGGTTGGTCCAACGAGTGACGGAGCAGGAGTGGCTTCTCCATTAGTACGAATACGTGCCCATGTCACGCGGTCGATGCCGTGAGAGACAGCAGCGCGGCAGTTCTTGTTTGCGAACTGAGGCTGGATCTTCTGGTTGTACCAGAAAGATGGGTAGTACTCATTCTTCGACTTGTACTCAATAAGGCTCTTGTTGGTACGAATTTGCTTTACGTACTTTCCTTCGCCAGATGTGAACATCGCTGCGTCGTACTTGCCCTTAACAATTGCGTTCTTACGCTGTTGTGAGTCCTTGATGTTGTCAAATGTGATCGAATTCAAGTATGGCAACTGAACACCCTTGGCATCTTTGCGCCAGTAGTTCGGGTTGCGAACAACCTTCAACTTGTCGGCGTCACGCACGTAGTTTGATTCAACCATGAATGGTCCGGAACCCACTGGCTTTGCGCCACAAGTACCGGTTCCTGCTCCACCGCTTGCTACTGAACCGCCTGCGCCCTGAATCTGTGCCTTAGCACGGATGAAGGTACGACCAGATGCATACAAGGTGCCCAAGAAGTCGTTCTGTGAGCGGAACAATTTGAACACAACGGTTCCTGCAGCATCGTCAGCAGTAATGCTGAGGATGTTTGCGAGGAACGGAACGCCAGTGCCCAAATATGAGGCTCCTACTTGACCAGCTAGAACACCAGCACCACGACCTGCGTCATAGTTGAACTTGACAAGCGATGCATCGAGGGTTGTTCCGTCGTGCATCTTGATGCCTGAACGAATCTTGATGGTCCATGTCTTGAGGTCAAGAGTGCCGTCGGCATTCTTTCCCGCTGATCCAGATTCGGCGAGCACGGGAATCATGTCTCCACCGATTGACTTTTCAAACAATGTTTCGTAAATGGTACGAGCTGCCATCAAAGCCGAGTTGGCCAAGTTGTCAGGTCCGCACCAGCCGCCGAAGGTGTCGAAGATTGCAACTTTTGCATCTCCGCCGCCGCCAGCTGTCGGACCGGCTGCAACGCTGTTAGCGCTAGCACCGGTTGTGGCCAGAGCAGAAACGGCAAGCGAAGCAGCAAGAGCTGCTCCGACTTTACGTAACACTCGGGACCGTGTCGTATGACGTTGTGTCATTGAGTTACCCCCAAAATTGGCACACCACTGTGATGTGACTAAGGGCACGATAGCAGTAAGAATCGCTGTGACGCCAACCACACGCACCAGAAATAGATTGTGCTCGACAATTATTTGACGGGTTATTTTGATGAGCGATTGTCACCAAAATAGGTTGACGCTGGTGCTTTCAGTTAGTGAAAAAGTGCACTTTGATCGCGCCGCTGGCTCTGTCGTTGGCGGTGTCAAAGGCTTTTACTGCGTCATCAAGGCAATACCGATGGGTAATAAGGGTGGTAGCGATGTTTGGATTCCGCGCCAAAACGACTACAGCCTCTTCAAAATCATGGTGTTCGTGGTCATGGGTATAAAAGATGGACGGGATAACGGAGATTTCCTTCAACATCAGGGTGTTCGAAAGTGCCACCGGCGACCACACCATGCCGAACTCCACAATCGAGCCACGAGGCCTGGTGGCACTGACGCAGGCATCGAAAGACTGCTGGGTGCACACGGCGTCGAACGAGAAGTCGTAGTTGTTGCCTGGGGTGGAGATTGGGTGAGCCCTTAATGCCTCGGCGGCCTGAGTCTGGTGGGGGTGGCGCGTCACGATGTCTACTTCTACGCCGCGATCGACAAGAACAGCAGCTGTGAGAAGCCCGATGGAGCCGGCACCAACCACTATGGCTTTCATGCCAGGTGTAATAGGTATGCGATTGATTCCGTGCACAACGACTGCGAGTGGTTCTACGAGTGCAACCACATCTGGGTTCACGTTTGCAGGAACTGCAATCAACCTGGATTTTTCTACACGCACGAATTCTGCAAGTCCACCATCAATAGATGTGCCGTGAAGTGACGCAGCCGCCATCTTGCATGTGTGAGGTAGAGCGCGCTTACATTCTGCGCAGTAGCCACACTCACCAGTAGGCCTAACTGCAACAAGTTGGCCTGACTCTGTATAACCACCGAACTCGTGACCTAAAACAATTCCTGAGAGCCCAAGACTGATGAGGTGCAAATCGCTGCCACAAATTCCAGAGGACGTCACGCGAATGAGTTCACCTTCGCCCGAAGGAATATCTCTTTCTACTACTGAGACAGAACCCTGGTGAGACACAACTGCGCGCATGGGTGAACTGTAACCGTTTCAGGCAGTTTGCCGATTACGGGGTGGTGGTCGGTGGAACTGTTGATGTGCTTGTTGAGGTTGTAGTCGAAGATGTCGTAGTCGTCGTAGTCGTTGACGCATCCACGACTTGCCTGCCATACGTGCGCAAAGCATTCACAGAAAAACTCGCTCGCGTCTTATAGCCACTAACGGTGAGGTGGACGCCATCTGCAATAAAACGACTAGAGGCCTTTGGTGTAAAAGATGTGTTCCAGTCCGCGATACGAAGTTGTGGCCATCGTGACTGTGCTTTTACTAATGCTTTGTTGAATCGCGCGGACCGACTGATCCAATCACGTCTTCCAAGTGCCGAAAACTTTGTATTAACCCAGAGCACCGGAAGATCTCGGGTCTGTGCCATCACTAAATCAATGACGTATTTCGGATACCAAGACTCGGTGCGAGAAATCATGTCGTTAGTACCGAGTGCAATAACAATTGCCGTGGTGTCGGCAGTGAGATGCTTGGCAAGAATTGGCGCGGCAAGAGATGCTTTTCGACCTGGCTTGTCGTCGATGAAAACTTTTGGCCATATCGCCAAGCGTTCAACGCGTGATTGCAACTTGCCGAAGTAATCCGTACCCACGCTGAGGCTGTCTCCGATAATGAGAAGACGCCCCTGTCCATTGGGCGCGATGGATGCTGTTGGTGGTGCAGCAAAAGTTACCTGTGGGGCGATGAATGCCGAGACGCAGAGTCCCCCCACCAGCAACTGGCAGATTTTGGTGCGGGAGAGCATGTTGGACACCTTTCTATTGTGGCAAGGTTGTCGGGTGATTCGTAAGCACTTCCTCACATATTTTGCTCTTTCCACGATTGCGATTGCCCAGCCGATTCTGGACTTGTATGGAAAGAACACAACTGTGTTTTCGGCAGCAAAGATGTCAGCACTTGAAGTATGCGTTTTTGTGCTGATGGTGCTCTTGGTTCCGGCGTTGGTGACAACGGGAATCGATGCCATAAGCAAAGTTTTCGGGCCGCGCGTTAATGAGGCGGTGCGTCTGTGGCAGATCGCAGCGTTTTCGTTTCTAGTGGGTCTCGCGATTGCTCGAATCGCACAATGGCAGGGCAACTCTGTTCCCATTGCGGTGGGGATGGCCCTCGCCATTGCAGTACCCATCACTTTTGATCGATTTAAATCCGTACGTGATTGGTCGCGTTGGTTGTCGGCTCTTGGTGTCGCCGTGCTGGCTACTGCGTTGATTCAGTTGCAGCCAGTGATACTCGGAACCTCTGGCCCCACATCGGATGCGGTTATTGGCCGGACAGATGTTTCGGTTTTACAAATTGTGTTTGACGAGTTTCCGTTGTATGCACTGCTCGATGCTGATGGAAAGATCAATGCTGAAAGATTTCCCGGTTTTGCACAACTCGCACAGGAATCAACGTGGTTCAGAAACTCTGTCACGGTGTCCAACTTCACTCATCAGGCTGTTCCAGCAATTTTGGCCTCACAAGTGCCCACCCCAACTGGGGGACCATTCCTTCAGCAATACCCCAAAAACATTTTTTCTTTGTTCGGTGGCAAAACAGTTGTTGATGGCATAGAGCCTGTCACGAGTCTGTGTCCGCCGTCTGTGTGCGATTCTCAGGCGGGTTCCTCGTTCGGATTCAATGTGAGTCGGTACGTGAAGTTTGTTCGTGATGCGGGCTATGTATATGGTCATCGCGTCCTTCCGCCAATTGCGAGAACGAGGATTCCGTCCATTGAAGGTACATGGGGTGGCTTTGGCGCTGTTGCGAACAAGTTCAAAGAACAATTGGATGCTGGTGCGTTCTCACAAGTTGATGCAATCGCCGCGGGTGTTGATGCGTTGGTGAAGGACCCTTCGTCTCGAGTAGGGGTAGTGCATGCACTTGTTCCACATGCGCCATGGCGATTGACGCCTGATCACCGTGTCGCCCCGCTGTCTTCCTCTATAACTACGCAGAATCCAGACGATGAGGAAGTGGTGCGCGACACATACCAAACGTTCCTTATGCAAGTAGGGGTCGCTGATAATGCGATATCAGAGCTGATGGCCACATTGAAGGCCAACGGACGCTGGGACAACACTCTTCTTGTTGTCACCGCAGACCATGGCATCTCTTTCTTGCCCACCATGCCGCAACGACATACCGATTTCTCAGATATGGGTCAAGCAAACGATGTGTATCGAATTCCTACCTTTATTAAGTATCCGAAACAGTCAAGTGGCGAGGAGAGTGATTGCCCGATCTCGAACTTAGATTTGCTTCCAACAATCATTGAAGTGACCGAGACGAAAACATCGTGGGAGTTTGCGGGCTTGTCGGTAGCTGGCGAATGCCCAGCTACACGCAAACGCACGGTGGTCTCTGCTACTGGGGAGACGGCAGAGTTGACAGAGGGCTTTGAGGCTGTCCGTGCTCGTTCGGATTATTACAACTCGATTATTGGACGAGAAGGATCATTACGTCGAGTTGCCGCCGTCGGTTTGTCTGCATCACTTGTGGGTCAGGTGTTGCCGGCTTCTCCTACATCAACAACAGTCACGAGTTGGTCAGTCACACAGAAGAGCATGTTTGCAAATGTGTCTACAAAAAAAGGTGCGAGGGTCCCGTCACTGATTACTGGAAGGATTCAATTGTCTCAACCACTTGAAGAAGGTACTGAAGGTGTTGTTGCCATAGATGGAATTGCCGCTGGCGTTATTGGTGAACTGTCAGGTGCACGTGATGTGGTGTCATATGCGGCCATCTTGGATTACGGGCTATTGACCGAAGGTGCACACACCGTGGAATTGTTTGTTCGACTTCCAAATGGTGAACTCGAACGGGTGGGAAAAACTTCTTAGATCGTTGTTGACACCCAGGAGTCAGGGTCTTCAATACTGCGCACAACGCGGGGGACATCGTGAACATCGACCGGTGGGCTAATGAGGTAGCCCTGCGCACGGTGACAGTCAAGTGTTTTTAATGTCTGTAGTTGGCTCTTGTCTTCGACGCCTTCGGCAACAACGTCGGCACCCATTGCCTCGGCCATTGCAATGATGGTGCGAACGATGTTTTGGGTTGCTTGATCTGTGGACACATCGTTCACGAATGCTCTGTCAATTTTGATGCACTGAATAGGGAACTTCTGAAGAAGTGATAATGACGAGTAGCCAGTACCAAAGTCGTCAATCGCAATTCGTACACCTAAAGCATTGAGGCGTCGCAGCGCACTTAAGGCCTGAGTGGGTTCTGTAATCATGACGCTCTCGGTCACTTCAAGCCAGAGCTGCTCTGGTGATACGCCAGAAGATTCAAGGGCGTTACTAACGATTGTTACAAACTCTGGATCATGCAATTGACGAGCCGAGACATTAACGCTCATGGTGGTGCTGGGTGAACACACGCCGGTATCTACCCATGAACGCAATTGTTGTAATGCGTCGTTGATGGCCCATGACCCGAGCGGCACGATGGTGCCAGTTTCTTCTGCAATAGGAATGAAGTCGATGGGGGACACTGTTCCAGCGCCTGTGCGGTCCCATCTCATCAGGGCTTCAAATCCGATGACAATTCCGAGATCTATATCAACAATGGGTTGGTGCACGAGGCGTAGTTCGTTGCGTTCCAGGGCACGGTATAAAGCGGTCTCTACGTCTAATCGCTTTGTCACACTTTCAAGCATGGAGTCATCAAATAATGCAATGCAGTTACGCCCCGCTGACTTTGCACGGTACATCGCAGTATCAGCATGTTGCATGAGGTCCTCGGCAGATAAACGCAATGTAGGAACCGCATATGCAACTCCGATGCTTGCCGTGACAAACATGTCGCCCCCGTTTCCCTTCATTGGGTCTCGTAGCGCGTCAAGAATGCGTTCTGCGAGCACTACTGATTGCGTGGGGCTTTCGGTGGTGCTGTCGAGCACAACAAACTCATCACCGGCAATGCGGGCAACTGTTGCTTGAGGTGAAATAGCGTTAGAGAGTCGGCGTGCAACTTCAGTGAGTATGGCATCGCCTGTTGAATGCCCGAGGCTGTCGTTGATGCTTTTGAAACGATCAACGTCGATGAATAAAACGGTGGGTCGTTGTGTCGTCTTCCAAGATGACTGAATTGCCTTCTCGATATGTTCCAGCATGAGGATGCGGTTCGGTAATCCAGTTAATGAATCTGTCAGTGCGTTTCGCACGAGTGTGTCTTGAGTGGTCGCATTCAATCGGACGGATTGAATTACTCGAAGCATGACCGCTGCTGCGAGCACGATGACAGATACCGTGCGCACCCCGCGGTCGGTGGAGTCGTGTGGGTCTGTGATAGCTAAAACAATGATGGGTGCAATCAGTGACACAGTCGTTGTCATCAGGCGTGTCATTAATGGTGCTGTCGAACGCGAGATGGCTCCACTGTCGATATGACGGATGTTCGGATGGAGAAAACTGGCCCCTGCAAGAGCAAACGCAATGAAAAACGAAGCATTGACAGTGGATGCGAACAAATAGGCATCGGAACGAACGATGACTGACCGAAGAATAATTCCTGCCAATCCGAGTGACACAGATAATCCCAGGAACGCGACTGGAGCCGATGGCGCGGTGTTTGAGAAGAGCAATGTTGCGAGCAAGAACAACACAATCATTGCTACGCCTAATGTGGCGCTTTGTATCGCCGTGATGGCGGGTGTGTTGTTTGTGAGCGCTAACGATGGCTGAATCAGAAAAATCCAGACGAGCACCCACGCACCCAGACCAACGATGATTCCATCTGTCAGCACATTTGCCAATTGACCAATGAGGCGCCGACGCACAATAAGGAGAAGGCCAACGACCAATCCGGCTTGGCTGGCAAGCAGGAGCAGCTCGACTATGGGGGAAGTGCCGCTAGTTGATTGAGCCTCTATATGGCGAGATGCGGAAATGACAAGAATGGAGAAAGCCGCCGTTACAGCGACCACAAATGGGGGTTTATGGGCGATGGAACCAATCACGATTGCGCCAAACGCCCCAACCACGGCAATAAGGGCCGTAGTGCTGGTGGTACTGGCCTGAGTAATGCCGTGAAGGGCGCCGAGTGCGCCAGCTCCAAGGGCTGCCAACCATGACACTGCAATGAAGGCTCTACGCAACATAAAAACCTGATTTTTTCATGGTGGCACCGCCCAAGAGAACGAGTGTGACGGTACTACGCATCGGACAAGGAGGGTGGAATCATCAGGATTGGAGTCGGGTGGATAGTCTTTCACCAGATGTCAACTGTTGCCCCCACCGTCACGGTCGTAGTGCCGGGCACCCATCTCATGGCTGAACTGCTCGGGCCTCGAGACGAATACTTGCGACGCGTAGAGGAATCTTTTCCCGATGTGGCTGTAGCGGTGAGAGGGAACGAGATCACATGTAATGGCCCACGGTCTCATCAAGTGGGTCGCCTGTTTGAGGAGTTGGTGTTACTGCTCCAAAGTGGTGAGCGTCTCGATCAATCTGTCATGGATAGAAGCATCGTGATGGTGCGCGCTGAACAGCGGCCTAGTTCTGTCCTTACTGATGACATTTTGAAAGGGGCTAGAGGTCGCATGGTGCGTCCAAAGACCGCTGGTCAAAAGCGATACGTCGACGCCATTCGCGAGAACACAATTACTTTCGGAATTGGCCCTGCTGGTACTGGCAAGAGTTGGTTGGCAGTCGCGATGGCGGTGCAAGCGTTACATGCTCGACAAGTGCAGCGCATCGTATTGACTCGTCCTGCGGTGGAAGCTGGCGAACGGTTGGGTTTTCTTCCTGGTGACCTGATGGCAAAGATCGACCCATACCTTCGTCCACTGTATGACGCTCTGTATGACATGGTTGATCCTGAAGCGGCAATGAAATTAATTGAACGGCAAACTATTGAAGTAGCTCCTTTGGCTTTCATGCGTGGCCGCACCTTGAACAACTCATTTATCATTCTTGATGAGGCGCAGAACACCACTCCTGAACAAATGAAAATGTTTCTTACGCGAATTGGTTTCGGATCGAAAGTGGTTGTCACCGGAGACGTTTCACAAATAGATGTGCCAGATGGGCGTAGCGGGCTAGTAGGACTAGAAAAGAAACTCGGAAGCATTGACTCTTTGGGATTTGTTTACCTTGACGGTTCTGATGTTGTGCGGCACCGAATTGTGGCCGACATTGTTGCTGCCTACGAACGAGCAACGGTTGCTGATGCAAAACGTGCCAGTGCTCGAAAGTCGTCCACATGAGTGACATGAGGCCTCGAATACAGACCCCCAAGCGCACGGGTGGCGATGGAGTCCCGGAAGTGTTTTGTTCGGACGAACAATCGGGCATTGAAGTTGACTTAGTTCGCTGGCGAACATTGGCAGTGAATGCATTGATGCACTCAGGAGTTCGTGGCGGATGTGAGCTGTCACTATTTTTTGTTGATGCTGAAACCATGACCGACCTGAACGCTGAACACATGGGCAAAGTTGGCCCCACAGATGTTTTGGCTTTTCCGCTAGACGGTGTGGAGGTCACCGAATCGCAAGGACCTGGCGCGTTAACTCGCGGGCCGTCTCGGCCTCACCCTGACCACGACGATATGCCCACATTGTTGGGCGACGTGATTGTGTGTCCACTGGTGGCGCAACAGCAGTTTTCAGAACACGCAGGGACAATGGACGACGAGATTGCCCTTCTGGTGGTGCACGGAGTGCTTCATGTTTTAGGGTTTGACCATGACACTCCAGAGTCGGCAACCGACATGCGTGCCCGAGAGTTAGACATTTTGACCACCCACTATTGGAGCGGTCCCGCTCCTATCAGTTTTAGACAGGAACACAAAGAATGATTGCAGCAACACCAACCAGTGCCGACTGGTGGATGCTTATAGCGATTGCGTTACTGCTCTGCGTTCTCATAGTGCTCTCAATTGCCGAGATGGGATTGTCGCGCGTCTCGAAACCAAAGGCTCAAGCTCTTGCCGATTCGGGCAGCAAGGGTGGCCAAGCTCTCCTTGGTCTGGTCAGTCATCCTGAGCGATGGGTCAATCCATTGCTGTTGTCTGTGAATGTGTGCCAGACAGTGCAAGCCACGTTAACCGGTGTTGTGTCTGGCCGATTGTTCGGGCCGACGGGTGTTGTTGTTGGTGTGTTATTGAACGTTGTTGTGTTTTTTGTGTTCGCCGAGGCAGTGCCAAAGACATATGCAGTTCAACAGCCTGACCGTGCAGCGTTGTCTACATCGAAGCTCATTTCGCTACTTGTTGGCTTCTGGCCACTCATGATGATTTCAAAAGCTTTGATTGGCCTGACCAATATCGTCGTAAAAGGAAAGGGTCTTGAGCAAGGTCCATTCGTTGGTGAACAAGAATTCCTTGGGCTAGTTGAGGCTGCTGCTCAAGAGGAAGTGATTGAGCACGAAGAACGTGAACTCATCGAGTCCATCATTGAATTCGGTGACACAGTCGTGCGAGAGATCATGCGACCACGGCCCGACATCGTCAGTGTGGACTTCGGCAGCACCATTGATGCCGCTATTGACGAGGCGTTTGAGCATGGTGTTAGTCGTATGCCGGTTATGACTGAAGATGAAGACGGAAATCAAGACGTTGTTGGCATTGCCTATACAAAGGATTTGATGAAGAGGATTCGTGCAGGCGAAGGAGCGCAACCGGTGGACTCATTGATCAGACCTGCTGTTGTGATTCCAGAAAATAAGCCAGTAGCAAAGTTGATGCGCGAGATGCAGCGCGACCATTTCCATATGGCCATTGTTGCCGACGAATATGGCAGCATTACTGGTCTCGTCACATTGGAAGATTGTCTTGAAGAACTTGTCGGCGAAATTGTTGATGAGCACGACGATGAGGATCCGATGGTGCGTCCGCTTCCGAACGGCGAATCTCTCGTCGATGCAGGTATGGCAATCTCTGAGTTCAACGATCATTTCGAAACAAAGCTTGACGAAGAGGAATTCGACACTGTGGGCGGATTTCTCTTTGGCATCCTCGAACATGTGCCTGTCACAGGCGAGTCATTGGAGATAGATGGCTGGCGTTTTGTAGTGGACGAATTAGAGGGAAGACGCATTACGAAAGTGCGTGTGCTACCCGTTGTGGATGTCGAGTAGGTAGTTCTCCATCTCGGGCGATTAGTTTTCCCCTATGGAAATTTCACTTAAAGGCAAGGTGGCTCTGGTCACTGGAGCATCGCGCGGTATTGGTCTAGCTATTGCAAAGACATTTGCAGAATCCGGCGCGAGCGTGATGATGGTGTCACGCAAGATCGATGCTTCTTCTATGGAAGGAATCGACGGAGAAGTCGCAATCCGTCCCGCAAACGTGGGTGACCCAACTGCCGCTACGGATGTTGTGCGCGAAACTATCGAAAAGTTTGGGAGGCTCGATATTTTGGTGAACAATGCAGCGACCAATCCGTACTACGGACCAACACTTGGAGTAGATGACGGGCGTTATGAGAAAACATTTCAGGTGAACTTGAAGGCACCGATCCAGTGGACACAGGCCGCGTACGAAGCATCATTCAAAGACAATCCCGGCGTCATCATCAATATCGCATCTGTGGGTGGCTTGCGCACCGACGGTGGTGGCCTCGGCATCTACAACCTCACTAAGGCTGCACTCATTCATTACACGCGCCAACTGGCAAGCGAGATAGGGCCGAACCGTGTTGTTGGCATTGCGCCAGGACTCGTGAAGACAGATTTTGCAAGTTTCCTGGTTGAAAACTTTGGCGACCAGATTGCAAAGACAGTTCCTGTGCGTCGTTTGGGTGAGCCACAAGACATTGCAAACCTCGCAACCTTCTTGGCGTCTGAAGCCGCAAGTTGGATCACGGGTGAGACATACGTGATTGACGGCGGCGCTGGACTCAGCACCTCAAATGCTGGTTAGTTAGTAATTGAACTCACAAGAATGTTTCGCTGGGGTTTTCCAAGCGACGTTCGAGGAATTTCTGCGACTACATGTACGGCATGGGGTGCGCTGTATGCGGGCATGGTTTCCTTTACCCATTCACGAACCGCCTCGATAGACAAACTGTCGCCTCGTTCCAAGACCACAAACGCATGAACGGCGTGACCCCATTTGTTGTCAGGCACGCCTGCAACACACACATCACGAACCTCTGTCATTGCACTGAGACGTGTCTCGACTTGTTCGGGCCACACGTTTTCACCGCCTGTCACTATGAGATCATCTTCGCGGCCGTCTACATGGAGTGAGCCGTCAGTATCTATGTAGCCGTGGTCGCCCGTGCGGAGCCAACCATTAACAAGGGGAGTCGAGCCGTCGCGGTATGCACGCAGCAACATAGGTGCGCGCAAGAAAACAACACCGTCTCGGATGTCGATTTCAACTCCTTCAAGTGGCAGACCGTTGTAAACAACCCCACTGCCAGACTCTGTCAGTCCGTATGTCACCACAGCGTTAACTGGCCTGTGAACAGGTGCTTTTGCACCACCAAGAACAATGGTGCGAAACAGTGAAGTATCTACTTGCTGCATTGCTGTGGAAACCAACGAGACAATGGTTGCGCCTTCAGATGCAGCAGTGTTGTACGCCTCAACCGAGAACGAGGGGGCCGTGAGCAGGCGAGTGCCCATCACGAGAGATCGCAGAACGACCGACAGGCCTCCAATGTGAGACGGCGGGAGACACGCAAACCAGCAATCATCGCTGGTGATACCCAGCCGAGAACTTGTCGCTTGGGCACTTGCTTCAATTGCTTGATGCGTGAGGACGACACCCTTGGGGACGCCAGTTGTGCCGCTGGTGGCGATAACTACAGCATCACCATCTGACACCCTGTCGCCATGTGTCCTTGTGTCGCCAGTTGCGTCTGTGATCACAGTGGGTTTGATGACGCGAAGAATTTCTTGGCGTGCAGCTGGCGGTAGCCGTTGATCGAGAGGAAAGACTGCATCACCTGCGTCCCACGCCGTGCGCACGCGATTGACGAAAGCCTCACCCAGGGGTAGATCAAGGCAGACGAGTTCGTTCACCCTTTTAGCGTACGACCCATGCGACACTAGATGCATGACGAATGAACCTTCCCATGCACTTGGCTGGAAGAAATGGATACTTGGTGCCCGTCCGCGCACTTTGCCGGCCGCTGTAGTGCCTGTTTTTATTGGTATGGCATGCGCCGCATCTAGCGAGACCACGTTTTGGTGGCGCGCAGCATTGGCAGGTGTTGTCAGCCTTGCTTTGCAAGTGGGTGTGAATTACGCAAATGATTATTCAGATGGCATAAAGGGAACTGATGCAGTTCGTGTGGGGCCGCTGCGGTTAGTGGGATCCGGTGTAGCAAGTGCGTCCTCGGTTAAACGGGCTGCGCTAATGGCATTTGGGTGTGCTGCTGTCACTGGACTTGCTCTTGCGATTGTCACCAGTTGGTTGTTGATACTTGTAGGTGTCGTTTCCATCGCGGCGGCATGGACTTATACAGGTGGACCTCGACCATACGGATACGCAGGTCTTGGTGAGGTTTTCGTGTTTGTCTTTTTCGGTGTTGTAGCAACGCTTGGCACGGAGTATGTGGTGGCCGAACAAATGACATTGATGGGTCTGTTAGCAAGTGTTGTTGCCGGCTGTTTTGCTTGCTCATTACTTGTGATCAATAACTTGCGTGATATTCCGGGCGACACTGTCGCAGGGAAGCGAACCCTTGCCGTGAAGTTGGGTGACGTGAAGACGCGTTACCTATTTACCGCATTGCTCGCGATTGCTGGCGTCGTGATTATCGTGACGTCGTTTAAGGCGGGTCCATCTGCACTACTTGGACTTGTTGGTGTTGTCGCCGCAAAACCAGCACTTGATGCTGTGGCTCGTGGTGCACAAGGGAAAGACCTCATCAGTGTCCTTGGTGCAGTCGGGAAGGCACAGATGATTATGGGCCTCACCTACGCAGCAGGAATTGCTATCGCGCTTCTGTAGTTGCTGTAAAGCGAAGCAACTCCTCGGTAAACCTTTTTGGTTGTTCGAGATGCACCGTGTGTCCAGCACCTTCTATGGCTACACAAGTTGCGTTGGGAATAATTGTCGCCATTTCCAGAGCGATGGAATGGAACTTTGTGTCTGTCGTTCCGCAGAGCAGTAACACGGGCATAATTAGGTTGTGTAGTTGGTCCCACAAGGGCTCTTGCGTGCCTGTGCCCGCGTAGCGCAGAGAATTAGCCAACCCATTTGCCGTATTACGCAATCGGTCTGGTCGTTGATTTGTGGAGGTGTTGAGACCGGCAAAAAGTGGTTGAGACAACCATTCGTCGATGAATGCAGTGACGCCCACTTCTTCAATGTGATGAGCAAGAGTGTCGTCACTGTTCTTGCGAGCAAATCTTTCTTCGTCGTTTCGAATGCCTGCTGTACCGCTAACAAGCACAAGTGCAGATACTTTGTGTGGATGTTGCAGTGCGGTGTGCAAAGCCATACGTGCCCCCATGGAATAACCAACGAGGAATCCGGTTGGCATGATCGCTGCAATGTCGTCGCCAATTTGAGTGAGCGAACGTTTTCCATCTAGAGACTCGCCGTGACCTGGAGCATCAACCAATGTGCTGGCTAATGGCAAGTGTTCAACTAACTCCAACCAACTGTGTGATGTTTGCGTAAAGCCATGAAGAAATGTTGCCGGCGGACCGCTTCCGATGACGTGGGAGGAAAGTGTCATTTAGAAAGGACACGCTCCATGACGTTGATAAAAACGTCGATGTCCTGAGCGCCGGGAATGAGAAATTTGTTATCAATAACAAATGACGGAACTGCCGTTATCTCACGTGCGGCTGCGCCTTGGAAATCTTCCAACACTTCAGAGTTTCCCTCGTCGGTGTCGAGCCACTGTCGAAGTGCGGATGCATCCAGGCCAAGAGATTGCGCACAATCTGCGACCACATCCGCATCGCCAACATTGCGGCCTTTGGTGAAATAGGCGTTCAGTAAGTTTTCTTTGAATGCCGATTGCGTTTCTGCGCCGTGATGAGACAGCACCCAGTGAAGAGCGCGGTGGGCCAAAATTGTGTTTGCTCGAACTGCGATATCCATATTGAATTCAATGTTGTCCTGGGCAGCAACATCTGTGACATGGCGCAAAATCTGCTCGGCTCGCTCGCGACCACCGAATTTCTTGGCGTACGCGTCCACCACTGGGGTGGCTACCCCTGCTGGGGCAGTGGGGTCCAGCTGGAAAGCCTTGTACACCACCTCTATGGGCTCCGTGACACCTTTCTCGCGCAGGCGGGCAATTGCAGCCTCAAAACGGCGCTTACCTATAAAGCACCATGGGCACACAACGTCGGACCAAATTTCCACTCTCACAGGTGACACGATAGGTGACATGAGTTCTATCGGCGACACCGCAGCCACGTTTTGTGCCACCTTGGTGGACGAATGGATTCGACAAGGGGTTCGCCACGCCATGGTTGCGCCCGGAAGCCGAAGCACGCCACTGGCAGTTGCCCTTGCGCGTCGAAACGAAATTGCGGTGCACATATTCCATGACGAGCGCAGTGCGTCTTTTGCCGCCATTGGAATAGCTCTGGCGCAGGGTCGCCCTGCGATCTTGCTGTGTACGTCTGGCACTGCCGCCACTCATTTTCATGGCGCTGTTGTTGAAGCGCATCAGAGCAATGTGCCAATCATTGTGTGTACGGCTGATAGGCCTCCCGAGTTGCGTGATGTAGGCGCTCCTCAAACTATTGATCAAACAAAACTCTTCGGATCTGCTGTGAGATGGAGTTACGACCCCGGAGTTCCGTCTGATGACGCACGGGGTTCGTGGCGTGCGCTTGCCGCGCGTAGTTATGCCGAAAGTCTTGGCGCTCGGCCAGGTCCGGTGCACCTCAACCTCCCATTTAGAGAACCACTGGTTGGAAATGTGCAGGAGTTGCCTGCGGCGCGCGATGGTGCATGGTCACAAACTTTTCACGCTCAAGGCGTAGACCAATCTGTTATTACAAACATCGCCACGCACGTGACCGACAAGACCGGCATCATTGTTGCCGGTCGCGGTGCCTCGCGTGACGTTCTGACTCTCGCTAAAGCTTTGAATTGGCCTGTGTTCGCAGACCCACGCAGTGGTTTGAGAGAGTGTGACGAGTCTGTAGTTCTTGCATTCGATGGAATTGTGCGAGTGTCGCAGTTTGTTTCCACATACAAACCAGAAGTGGTGTTGTGGATCGGCGAACCACCGGCCTCCAAGGTGTTGGCGCAGTGGGTGTCCAGTCTTAACGCTTTTAAGGTTCATATCTCTAGTACGCCCTCGGTGATAGATCCTGCGCATTCAAATAGTTTGTCTGTGAGCGGCGATGTCGGATTGATGTGTGAACGACTCATTCCGCTTGTTCGTGCGTGCAGCAAAGAATGGGTACACGGTTGGCAGAAAGCCGAAACTGCGGCGCAAAAAGCAATTGCCGCTTGGACTACGGAAAACTTCTCCGAACCAACTGTGGCGAGAGTACTGACGTCGTCATTAGCTGTTGGTGGCCAGCTTGTTGTTTCCTCGTCCATGCCAATTCGAGATGTCGAGTGGTTCGGTTCGGTCACGGGCGGTGTCACTGTGCATTCGAACCGCGGAGCTAACGGCATTGATGGGGTGGTGAGTACAGCTGTGGGTGTCGCGCTAGGTTCTGGTTCGCCAACTTCATTGCTTATTGGTGATGTTGCCCTGTTGCACGACGTGAATGGTCTACTAGCACTGAATCGACGCGCCGTAGAGGTGTCCATTGTGGTGACGAACAACGATGGCGGATCAATTTTTTCATTCCTGCCGCAAGCAGAACATCTAGACCAGGCCACGTTTGAACTGTTGTATGGAACTCCACACGGTGTCTCGTTTGAACATGTGGCAAAAACCTATGGGCTTTCGTACTTCTGCGCAAGTGATGAAGAGTCTTTGCGTTCTGCTCTCGCTCAATCGGGAACCAAGATTGTAGAAGTGGTGTTAGACCGTTCTGTGAATGTCAGTCAGCACGACGAATTGAACAGCAGCATTGCTGCAGCCGTTAGTGCTACGGCCTAACGATGGCAGACAGCATCGCTTGAAACTTTGCCTGAGTCTCGGCGAGTTCTGAATAGGGATTGCTGTCTGCAACTATTCCGCCTCCTGCGAACAAGCGAGCACTCCGACGATCGGATGACAACTCTGCACAGCGAATGGTGACTGCAAAGCATCCGTCGCCGTCTCTGTTCATCCAGCCAACGGCCCCGCCATAAAAGTTTCGGTCCATCTCTTCGTGTTCAGAGATGAAATCGATTGCATCAGAAGAGGGAAACCCGCCTAATGCGGGCGTTGGGCAGAGTGCTTGTACGAGAGTAAACACATGTGCCGGAGGGTCATGCAGTGCGCCTTCAATGGCTGTGCCAAGGTGCTGCACGTTTGCCACGGTCACGATGGATGGCTCTGCCTCCCAGTCAAGATAAGAACAGTGGGGTAGCAACGTGTCGTGCACCATGTCGATGACGACACGATGTTCCAATTGATCTTTCGTGCTTGCAATCAAGGCTTCGGCTAACGCTGCATCTGTCTCTGCATCACCTGAACGTGGTGCAGTTCCTGCAAGCGGATGACTGCGAACTGTTCGGCCCGTTACCTCGACAAGCAGTTCTGGTGAAGCACCGATCATGTTGTTAATGCAGTATCGATAGCTGCTCCCAAATAGGGCCCGTAGTCGCAATAGAACTGCATGGGTGTCAATGGGGTCGTCTGCGTGCACTTCAATGTCTCTAGCAATGACAGCCTTGCGCAACAATCCGGCACGTACAGCATCACGAGCGGCTGTGACGGTATCTAGATAGCGACCAACAGGCATGACAGGCGACACCCGATATGAGTTGCTGGACGGACGCGGTGGTCGTGAATCATTGCTGCTCTCTAGAAGAGTACGAAGCGATTCATCTGTGAGGTCGTCTTCAGAATCGCTGACGACAGTCATGGTTGCTGAACCATCGGGGTGCTTTGTCAATGTGAGACCCATCAGGAGAAAAACCGAAGGGGTCTTGGGCAAAAAAGGAACAAGGCCAAATGCAATCGGTGTTGCCAGATTTGATTCAGTTGGTTGCGAATGACGCGACAAAGTCAATTCGCTTAGTACTGCATGCATGGCGTCAGAGTTAGTGCGAATAATCTCGTTTCGACCCGCAGAACCGAAGCCGCTTTTTACAAACAGCACTCCATCGCCGCCACACACTGCATTCAGATCGAAATCTGTAGAGACTGTGATCGTGCGGTAGATCATGGGTTTCGAGTGCCCACCATTAACTGTGTGAGTCCACCAGATAGTTGCGTGTGGGTTGCATCTGCAAAGCCTGCTGTTTGCAACATCTTCAACAACTCGTGTCGTTCAGGCAAGTACGCCACGCTGCGGGGCAAATAGCGGTACGCAGGGCCATCGCTAAGAAGCGCGCCAATACGCGGAACAACTTTTCCGAAGTAGATCTTGTTTCCGAATCGAATGAGGCGGCTGTGTGGAACACCGACGTCTAGTAACGCGACGCGTCCACCTGGCTTGATGGTGCGTGCACATTCAGCAAAAAAAGTTGGTAAGTCGACCAGGTTGCGTAAGGCAAACCCACAGATGATGCCATCGACTGAATGGTCGGGTACTGGAAGTCGAAGAATGTCAGCTTGAGCGCGCGGCGCATTGCTTCTGTCGGCACTTAGCATGCCAAACGACAAATCCATGGCAATGGGTTGTAACTTTTCGCGACGCAAATCAATACACAAGTCACCGGTACCAGCAGCAAGATCGAGAACAAGTGAGCCTGGAGCGAGTTGAAGGTCTTTCACCGCACGTTTACGCCACCGAACATCAAGACGAAAAGTCATCACTCGATTGACGAGGTCGTAACGAGGCGCAATGGCGTCGAACATGGACTGCACCATGCGCGCCTTGTCTTCGCCTTCAGGAAGGGATTGTGTGTCCCACGTTGGCCGAGGGGTGGGGTCTGGAGTGGTCACAGGGCAAGGCTATTGCTCGGAAACAGTGCAGACAGACTCTTGACTCGCAGACATTGGTCACGGGGCACAAGAATGAGTAAAACCGCTGTGTCAATTGGAGGCACCCCATGATTGATTTCACCCTTGCACCAGAACACGAAGCAATTCGTCTCAAAGTTCGCGACTTTATTGACAACGTGATTAAGCCTGCCATGGAACCATTTGGTCATCGCGACGACATGGCGCCTGAGATGCATGCAGAGTACGTGCGCGAATTGATTGGTCTTCGTAAGAAGGCTGTAGAAGTGGGGCTCTGGTTGCCACACATGCCAAAAGAGTGGGGCGGTATGGGCCTTGGGCACGTTGCTCTGGCAATGGTGCAAGCAGAAGCAGCAAAGACACGCGTGGGGCCATGGGTGTTCAACTGTCAAGCTCCCGATGAAGGAAACATGCATACCTTGCTTCACTGGGCAACCGATGAGCAAAAGGAGAAGTACCTCAAGCCATTGGTGAATGGAGTGTCGTCTTCTTGTTTCGCGATGACTGAACCAGAAGTTGCAGGATCTGACCCAACATTGATTCGTACACACGGAATCAAAGATGGTGACGAGTGGATCATCAACGGTCACAAATGGTTTATCTCTGGCGCACGCCGCGCCAAGTTTGCGATTCTGATTGCCCGCACCGAAATGGATGTGCCTGAAGGATCTCGTGGTGCAAACACTGCTTTCATCATCGATCTCCCAAGCAAGGGCTGGAACGATGTGCGCGAAGTGGAGACAATGCACGGCGCCACAGGACACTCTGAAATTGTCCTTGAAGACTTACGTGTTCATGACTCACAAATTCTTGGTGGTCGTGGCAACGGACACCGTCTTGGTCAGTACCGACTCGGACCAGCGCGTCTTGCGCATTGCATGCGCTGGGTGGCACAAGCAGAGACCGCGCTCGACATGATGGTGGATCGTTCACTTAATCGTTACTCGCATGGTTCGCTACTTGCAGAAAAGCAAGGAGTTCAGTGGTTAATTGCTGATTCGGCAATGGAGTTGTACCAATGCAAGCTCATGATTTTGCATGCTGCTTCAAAGATTGATGCCGGAACTGATTTCCGTCAAGAAGTTTCCATGGCGAAGCACTTTGTGGCCAATAGCTTGAACCGCATTATCGACCGTGCGATTCAAGTGCACGGAGCATTGGGGTACTCAACAGACACTCCGCTTGCTGGCATGGCACAAAACGCACGTTGGGCTCGCTTTGCTGATGGTGCAGACGAAATTCACCAGATGCGTATCGCCGAGATCACCATCAAAGCATTCACAGATACCGGAACCACTCGTACCGCTACGGGTGACTTGCCGATCTAAATATCTGGATTACCGCGCAGCGTCGAGGGCGGTTTGTTTCGCCCATCGATAATCGGCCTTGCCTGCAGGCGAGCGAACAATGGCTGGTACGAATACAAACGCTTTCGGCAATTTGTAGCGCGCAATGTGGTGCTCTGCTTCCGTGAGTAACGCTTGCTCGTTTGGCTGAGCACCATCTTTTAGTCGTACTACAGCTACTACTTCGTTGCCCCAACGTTCGCTCGGGCGTCCAGCAACAACGCAGTCGTACACATCGGGATGCGCTTTGACAGCAGCTTCCACTTCTTCGGCGAAGATTTTCTCTCCACCAGAGTTGATGGTGACAGAGTCGCGTCCGTGTACTTCGATCATGTTGTCTGCTGTGAGGCGAGCGCGGTCACCAGGAACTACATAGCGAACTCCGTTGACAACGGGATATGTCTTTTTGGTCTTTGCCTCGTCGTGCAAATAGCCCAGTGCTAAGCGTCCGCTTTTGGCCAACCATCCAAGGTCGTCGTGGCCAGCTTCAAGTTCACGAGAGAGGTCTTCAGACAAGATGTGATTTTGAGGCGCTAATGGAAACGCGCCTGTAGTCGAAGATTCACCTGTTGCAACTTGCGAGAGTTGTCCGCCTGCTTCAGACGAGCCAAGTCCGTCAACAACCATGACGTTTGGTAGGTGAGAGTGGAACTCCACCTTCAGATGCGCAGAGAGCGGAGCGCCACCCGACAAAATGGAGAGCAGCGATGACAAGTCGTGATTGCTGGCGGCAAGACCATCGAGCAGCGGCCTTGCAAAAGCGTCACCAACAATCAGCAAAAAGTTTGCACGTTCGGCTTCAATGATTCCCCAGATGTCGTCGGCGTCTAGGCGATCCGGCTGCGACTGAACAATGATGGTGCCACCGGACAACCATGTACGCATGGCAATCCAATGTGCGGCGCCATGCATGAATGGCGGACTCGGAACAGCACGCAGCGCGCCCGCTGCTTCTGCAACAAACTCTTCTACTGTTGCAGCGGTTTTTGACCCACCAAAACATTCGACAACTGCGTCAGCATTTCGCCATAAAACACCCTTTGGCATGCCGGTTGTTCCACCCGTGTACAAGATGTACAAATCATCGCCGTGATAGCCCGCGACAGGTTTTGTGCTGGGTGATTGAGTGAGCGCATCTTCGTACCAAATCGCACCATCGAGCAATGGGTTTCCCGAGGAGTCGGGCACTTGAATGACAACACGCAGATTCGGCAGCATTGGCCGGACTGCTGCAAGCAATGGTGCAAACCGAGAGTGCACGATGCATGCAGAGGCGTTTGAGTCTGTGAGCAGATACTCAAGTTCTTCTGCCACATATCGATAGTTCACGTTGAACGGCGCAACACGAGCTTTCCAAGAACCGAGCATGGCTTCAAGGTATTCATTGCCGTTGTGAAGGTAGATGGCCAGGTGATCTTGGCCAGATTCCCAGTTCAGTAACGAATCACGTTCGGTCTGGCAGCCAAGTCCTTGTGAGGCCAAGTAGTTAGCTAGTTGGCGAGTGCGCAGTGTGATGTCATTCCATGTGAAACGCTTCTCGCGAAAAATGAGGCACTCCTCATCTGGTCGTGTGGCCGCTATGGCTTCATGAATTTCGGCGATGCTAAGAACTGCGGGTGGGAAGAGCGACATAGATGAACGATAACCTCGACATACAAGGAGGGACTATGTCGAACAATTCCCACAGCCCGTTATTCGGAGTATTCATTCCACAAGGCTGGAAGATGGAACTTGCTGGCATTGAAGGTGCTCAAGCCCAATGGCAGACATCGGTTGATGTGGCGGTACTTGCTGAGAAACTTGGGTACGACTCGATTTGGGTATACGACCACTTCCACAATGTTCCTAAGCCTGCTCAAGAAGCAGTGTTTGAATGTTGGACCACTATTGCTGCCATTAGTCAGCGCACGAGCCGCATCAGGCTCGGACAGATGGTGGGCTGTAACAGTTATCGCAACCCAGGCCTCTTAGCAAAGATCACTTCCACAGTCGATGTCATCTCTGGTGGTCGTCTCGACTGGGGTATCGGGGCTGGTTGGTACGAAAGCGAATACAAGGGCTACGGATACGAGTTTGCCAAGCCATCTGATCGCATCGGAATGTTGCGCGAGACAGTTGAGATCGTGAAGTCAATGTGGACAAACGCAGAGACAAACTACGACGGCAAGTACTACAAGATGTCTCGCGCGAATTGTGACCCTAAGCCATTGCAGCAGCCAACTCCTCCCGTGTGGATTGGTGGCGGTGGTGAGCAGTTGACCCTGCGAGTTGTTGCCCAACATGCTGATGTCTCAAACTTTGGTAGCTCGCTCGAAGAGTTCATAAAAAAGCGCGCAATTCTTCAGGATCATTGCCGCATCATCGGTCGAGACGAAGACACCATTCGCAAAACTATTTCTAGCGAAGTATTCATTCGTGAAACTGAAAAAGAAATTATTGAGGCCGGGTCGAAGAATCTTTGGGGTGAACCTGCAGAGTCATGGCGAGCCAAGGCTCTGGTGGGCACGCCAGAGCAGGTGAGCGAAAAGATCCAGAAGTATTTAGATGCGGATTGCACCGGATTCATTCCGTGGTGTGCTGATTACCCGTCAACCGAGACTCTTGAACTATTTGCGACGAAAGTGATTTCCAACTTTCGCTAAAAGTTAGTTACCCAGCGAAGTACTGGAAGATAACTTCCGCGACGCACGACGGCTTTGAAGCACCCTCGCACTCGAAGGTGGCCTCGAGGGTGACGCGTGCGCCGCCTGCTGTGTCTTCAACTGTAAGAAGCTTGAAGCCTGCACGAATCTGTGATCCGACTTTTACAGGGGCGATGAAACGAACCTTGTTTGCGCCGTAGTTCACGCCCATTGCAATGCCACCAACGGTGAATGCCTGAGGAAGAAGTACAGGCCCGAGGGACAAAGTGAGATAACCGTGTGCGATAGGGCCGCCAAAAGGACCGGCATTTGCTTTTTCAACATCAATGTGAATCCACTGGAAGTCTCCGGTGGCTTCTGCAAACTTGTTAACACGCTCCTGCGAGACGTCCATGTACTCGGAGTATCCGAGGTGTTCGCCGATAAGGCCTTTTAGTGCTTCGATGGATTCAATATGTCGTGGTGCCATGTACTTAGTGTGTCACAGGGCGAGGTGCCAAGGATTAACGGAGCCATCTTTTGACATATTGCTGGGTCATGGAGTGAAGCAGGAGAGCCACCAAAGCCGCGTCGAAAAGAAATCCAATGGTGTCGCCCCCTGTGAGGACCCAGCTCGTATCGCCGTAGTTGGTTTGAAGGGTAATTAATTGACGAGCGACAAAGGGAGAGAAGGATGCGGCTACAGCAAGAACCCATCCAAGACGTTTACCGTTGGCCATCAGGTATGCGCCAGCGATGTATGCAACCACCATGCAGAGGGCAAACAGCAGGTTTAAGCCACCCAGTAGCCGTAAAAAGCCGATTTCTCCAGATCTGTCGAGCAATGCGATGACTGCGAAAGCCCCATCGATGTAGAGAAGGAACATCGCGATGGCAAGCGTTTGAGGGTGCATGCGGTCGAACCACTTTTTCGGATCCAAGTTTTTGAATGCATAAGAAAACATGTCTTCAGTGTGTCAGGTGCGATGGGTGTTTGTGAAGGACCATTCTGTTTTTACAGTCAGCAAAAGAGTGAAGATTCATTATTTTGCACACTGCAGTGCAAAAGTCACTACATTGTTGTTGTGCGCAGTGGATTCGTGACCTTTGTAGGTCGACCAAATGTTGGGAAGTCAACATTGGTGAACGCAATTTGTGGAGTCAAGATCTCCATCGTCTCCAACAAGCCGCAAACAACGCGCACTCGAATTCGCGGCGTGTACCACGGTGGCGAAACTCAGATCGTTTTCGTCGACACTCCTGGTCTTCACAAGCCGGTCACACCACTCGGTGAACGAGTCAACGCAACCGCCCTCGACAGTGTGAAAGATGTCGACATCGTGTGTCTCATCATTGACGCATGTAAACCTTTCGGCAAAGGCGATCAGTGGGTTGCGGATCGTATTGATATTAAGAATGCATTTGTCATCGTGAATAAATCCGATAAAGCAACGCGTGAGCAATTGATGTCGCAATTACAGGCTGTTTCTGCTCTTGAAGCAGCTGAATATTTCCCAGTGTCAGCGCGAACCAGCGAAGGGGTTCCCGAACTTCTCGCTGCACTCGCTGCACGTATGCCGGAGGGGCCTGAGTATTACCCAGCCGACATGGTGACCGACACTGATGATTCTCAATGGGTGGCTGAACTCGTGCGCGAACAATTACTTGCAGTGTTGAAAGATGAGTTGCCGTATTCAGTTGCTACCAAAGTGACCGAGTGGGAATGGCCGCGAGTGCGTTGCGAGATTTATGTTGAGCGCGAAAGCCAAAAAGGAATGGTCATCGGCAAAGGTGGTGAGCTCCTCAAGCAAGTGGGGATACAGGTTCGTGCTCAGATGCCCGAAGGTGCCTTCATAGAGCTGCATGTGGTGGTCGACAAGGACTGGCAACAGAATCTGGACCGCCTGGAGCGACTCGGTTATTAATCCGCGGGGGCGTCGGTGATGTCCTGCAGAAACTTTTCGATTTCTTCACGGTTTCGGGTGCGCGTCATAGGGGGAAGAGCGCTGATAAGCGTGCGCCAGTAGCCAGCGACAGCGAGTCGGCGATCGAGAACTGCCACTACGCCCTTGTCGTTAGCAGTTCGAATAAGGCGACCAGCAGCCTGGGCCAAGGAAGTTGCTGCAATCGGTAAGTCGATTTGTCCAAACGCAACGTCTTTTCCGACAGCCTCGCGACGGGCTTCGAGCAACGGGTCGTCCGGGCGGGGGAACGGCAGCTTGTCGAGCACAACAAGCGACAAAGTGCGCCCTGGAAGGTCGACGCCCTGGAAAAATGATTGAGAGGCAAAGATGCATGAGTTCTCGTCCTCTAGGAACATCTGGATGAGTCGTTGACGTGGATAATCAGATGGGCTCAAGATGGGGTACGGAAGGCGCAAACGAAGTTCTTCGGTGGCTTGGTTGAGTGCTTTGTTGCTTGTGAACAGAGCCAATGTGCGCCCGCCAGCAGCGCGAATAAGTGTTTCCAGTTCGTCGTGTACAAATGCTGTGAAATTAGGAGAATTACGATCGGGGAAATCGGGTGAGCAATACAGTCGCGAGTTCTTTTCGTAATCGAACGGACTTTCTACGCTGATGACTTCAGTGCCTTCAAGGGGTAGGCCGACTCGGGCAGGCAACGAATTGGGGATAGTGGCGCTAGTGAGCACTGCTGCAACATTTCCCCACACGGACCCCGACAAAACATCACCCACATGTAATGGACTAATGCGTAATTGTGGTCGCTCTGTGCTTCCCTCTACGTACGCCACGTACCCCTCGTACTTGCCAAGTGCAAGGTCGAGTGCTTCTGCAAGACGATTGGCTTGGGTTTGAGCGCGCAGGTTCTTTTGGTTAGTGGCTTCGTTGTCTGTCTTAATGCCCCGCATTTGTCCGATGAGGCCACCAATTTCGATACGAGCGATGGAGAGTGGCTCGGTGATGCTGGTGGGCATGGGGGTGGAGAGACGGTTGCCATGAAAAGGTGTGAGCGCCGCAGAGAAACGAGTACCGGCTTGTTCCATCTTTGAAGTGATTGTGGGATCGGCAATAACTTTCCTGATTGCAGATGCAAGGGAAGAGAATCGGCCAGCACTGAGAGCAACTCCCACTGTGTCGCTCATGATGGCTTCAAGTTGGTGGGCTTCGTCGAAGATGACTACTTCGTGCGGCGGCAACAAAGCGCCGCCACTCGCAATGTGTAACCCATAAATGTGAAGGTTTACAACAACCACGTCTGCTTCTGCGCCACGTTCACGCGCTTTCTCGGCGAAACATTCATTGCCGACTGGGCAATTCTTTCGCCCTGGACATTCGTCGCTGCCAACGGAAGTAGCACTGCGAGCACGGTCGCTAGGAAGGTGATCTAGTTCTTCAAAATCTCCGGTAGTAGTGGTGCGCGACCAAGCGATGATGGAGTCAACTTCTTTTTTATAGGACCCAGAAAGTTCTTCGAACTCAAGTTGTGCAGATTTATCTGACAGTTCATTAACGCGTTGTTTGCACACGTAATTACTGCGACCCTTAATGACGGCCCAAGTGAAATCGATACCCAGATGTTGTGCGAGAAGAGGTAAGTCATTGCGATGCAATTGGTCTTGCAGTGTTTTTGTAGCCGTAGCTACGACGGTCTTTTTGCCATTGAGTAACGCGGGGACTAGATATCCAAGAGATTTACCGGTACCAGTGCCTGCTTGCACGATGATGGAGCGCCCCGAGGCCAAACTTTCCGCAATGGCTGCAGACATATCAATTTGTCCTTGGCGTTCTTCGGCGCCGCTGAAAGAACTAGTGACTTTGCGTAAAGTTTCGACGGCTGCACGTGCAGCTAATGAACCACTCATGCGTTGGCATGCTCTTCATAAGACGCCAAAGCCTTAGCGAATTCATTGGCATCGAAGTCGGGCCAGGTGCGCTCGGTGAAGTAGATGTGTGAGCCTGTGATCTGCCACAAAAGAAAATTTGAAATACGCGTTTCACCCGATGTGCGAACAAGCAGATCTACTTGAGGCATCTGCGGGTCGTACAGATTGGCTTCAATTGCTTGCGGTGTAACTGGGCCGTTGGTCATGGCGCGCTTGGCCGCACGCACTAGTTCGGCTCTGCTTCCGTAGTCGAACGCGACTGTGACATTGAGGCCGGTATTGCCTTGCGTGTCGGCAATTGCTTTCTTGATGGCCTTTTGCACATAGACAGGAGTCCGTGCGCCAGATTCGGAGAATGGACGGCCAATCCACTTGGTGCGTGCATTGTTGGAATTCATCTCGTCGGTACGAGAGAAAAGTTTGCGGTGCAGCGACAAGATGTGGCGCACTTCGGTACGAGGTCGCACCCAGTTCTCTGTAGAGAACCCAAAGACGGTTAACCAGCCAATGGATCGGCGCGCTGCTTGACGAACTACTTCGGCCAATGCTTCTTCACCTGCTGTGTGGCCGTCGGTACGGGGAAGGCCCTTGCGACGGGCCCAACGGCCATTGCCGTCCATGATGCATGCCATGTGCAGAGGAGGCGCTGGTGAGGTTTTCATGGCAGTAGCACCCTAGTAACTCGTTGTGTCGTGTGAGGTGCAACAGGCTCAAGTGGCGTGGCGTGAGAGACTAGGAGCGTGCCGAATACTGCTGACTTTGTCGAAAATGGTCTGTCTCATGTAGTGGTATCTGGCGGCACACCGGGGCAGTGGCTGAACATGACCATCGCCGAATGGCAGAGACGATTGTGTTCGTTGTCTGACGGCGCTGCCGCTGGAGGAGCTCACTGGGTCACCTTGCTTCCTCATCATGGTGAAGATTTCGCCACCGTTGAAAGAGTCAAGTTCAGAGAATTACTCGAGTCGACGGGAAAAATAGTGGTGATCGAAGTGGGTCACGGTGAACGGTACGTGTGGCATCGCGATAACGGAGTCAATGTGATTGTCGACTGCATGGCAAGTGGGCATGAAAGATTTGCCGCCAATGTAGAGGCCTTGCGCATGCGTGGAGTTTCGCCCGACGACATGTCCGAAGAACTGTTGTCACAAGAACTGTTGCAGCCAGCAGAGCAAGAAGCCGATTTAGTTGTCGTGATGGGGCCACCACATCGAATGCCTGAATCAATGGTGTGGGAGCTTGCCTATAGCGAACTTGTTTTTATTGACATTGCTTGGTCCGATTTGAACTCCAGTCATTTGGAGTTGGCAATCGATGATTTCAATCGTCGCCACCGACGTTTTGGTGGACTTGACTCGTGAGCACGTATAGAGACAATGCGGTAGTGCTTGGCTCATACAAGTTCGGTGAAGCAGATCGCGTTGTTGTGTTATTGACGGAAAAGTATGGCAAGGTACGTGCCGTTGCTCGTGGTGTGCGCAAAACAAAATCTTCTATCGGTGCACGGTTAGAACCCATGAGTCATGTCGACATTGCATTGCGTAGTGGCCGTGACCTCGACACTGTTGCTGAGGTGAAATTGGTGCACACGCACTCCGCATTGCGCATGGACTTCGATCGCATGAACCAGGGGTTGTCGATGTTGGAAGCCGTCAACAAATTGACACCAGACCGAGAACCAGTACCGCATTTGTATGCGGTACTGTCGCGTGCATTGCATGCATTGAATGAGCGCGGGTCTCCACTGATGCTCGGGGCTTTTTATTGGCGACTGCTAGCGATAGAAGGCCATGGACCTCAGTTAGATGTTTGTGTTCGTTGTGGCGAGGAAGGCTCTATCGCCACGTTTGACGTTCAGGAAGGCGGAGTTCATTGCAGCGCGTGTCGCTCGGGGGTTCCCATCTCGGCTGCTGGGCTTTCGTTATTGCGAATGATTTTGGGTGGCCAAATGAGTGAAGCACTGAACATGGAAGAAAATTCTGCCGTGACCGAGGTGAGCCAATTGGCAATGGAAGCTATGGAGAGTCATCTCGAGCGAAAGCTACGAAGTCTCGGTGTGTTCGACCGCCACTTGTAGGCTAGATACCTATGCCCGCTAAAGACCTTGAACAGATTGTCAATCTGTGTAAACGCAGGGGGTTTGTATACCCCAGTGCTGAAATCTACGGAGGTTTCCGTTCCTCATATGACTACGGCCCATTGGGCTCATTGATGTTGCGCAACGTGAAGGATGCGTGGGTGCGAACCATGGTGCAGCAACGAGACGACGTTGTGCTGATTGACGCAGCCATCCTTGGGCCTCCACAAATCTTTGAAGCCTCTGGTCACTTGGCGAACTTCTCTGATCCGCTTGTGGATTGCACGGTGTGTAAACGACGTTTCCGTGAAGACCACATTGAGACGCGCGATTGCCCTCAAGGCATGAAGGGTTGTCAATTTACTGAAGCACGCGCTTTCAACTTGATGTTTAAGACCACAGCTGGCCCAGTAGAGGCTGCGGGTGCAGATGTGTATTTACGGCCAGAGACCGCACAAGGCATGTTTGTGAACTTCTCGAACGTATTGCAAACAAGCCGCAAAAAACCACCATTTGGTATTGCGCAAGTGGGCAAAAGTTTCCGCAACGAAATCACACCAGGAAACTTCATTTTCCGTACTCGCGAATTCGAGCAGATGGAACTTGAATTTTTTGTTCCACCAGCCGAAGGCCCGAAGTGGTACGAGTACTGGTGTCAAGCACGTATGGACTGGTACGTGGAACTTGGCATTCCACGCGAGATGTTGCGCATAAGGGCTCACGATGCCGATGAGCTCTCGCATTATTCAGCCGGAACCAGCGATGTTGAATTTATGTTCCCGTGGGGATGGGGAGAACTAGAAGGAATTGCACAACGCACCGACTTCGACCTCACCCAGCACTCAAATGCATCAGGCCAAAAGTTGGA
>SXGQ01068147.1_pt1 | contig 58650 bp, 57 predicted proteins | sample 3178371 | NCBI WGS metagenome assembly SXGQ01 (sample SAMN11356859, study PRJNA531348) | freshwater metagenome | isolation source: freshwater sample F1-20 | place: China: Fuxian Lake, Yuxi | collected 2017-12-25
CGAAAAGGGCCAACAAACACGTGAAAGGGACTGGGAAGACAAGCCAGGGAAGCCCAGGTTTGTCATCCCAGACCGTTTCGGGGTTTCCCGGCAGAAAGGGGCCAAAAACCCACAACTGGACTGGGATGACAACCCTGGGAAGCCCAGGCTTGTCATCCCAGTCCGTTTCGGGGTTTCCTGGACAAAAATGCCAAAAAACCGCGAAACGACTGGGATGATAATCCTGGGAAGCCCAGGGTTGTCATCCCAGTCCGTTTCGGGCTTTTCTAGCCGAAAAGAGACAAAAAACCCGAAATGGATTGGGATGACAACCCTGGGAAGCCCACGCTTGTCATCCCAATCCGTTTTGGGGTTTTCTGGCCGAAAAAGGCCACAAAAACCCGAAACGGACTGGGATGACAACCCTAGGAAGCCCAGGCTTGTCATCCCAATCCGTTTCGGGGTTTTCTGGCCGAAAATGACCAACAAACCTTGAAACGGACTGGATGACAACCCTGGGAAGCCCAGGCTTGTCATCCCAGTCCGTTTCGGGGTTTTCTGGCGGACAAGAGCCAAAAAAACCCAAAACGGACTGGGATGACAACCCTTGGAAACCCAAGCTTGTCATCCCAGGCCATTTCGGGGTTTTCTGGCCGAAAAGGGCGAAAAAATCCCGAAACGTACTGGGATGACAACCCTGGGAAGCCCAGGCTTGTCATCCCAGTCCGTTTCGGGGTTTTCTGGCCGAAAAAATGCCAAAAACGCCGAAATGGACTGAGATGACAACCCTGGCCAGTCCGTTTGGGGCTTTTCTGGCCGAAAAGGGCCAAAAAACCGGAAATGGATTGGGAAAGCAACACTGGGAAGCCCAGGCTTGTCATGCCAATCCGTTTCGGGGTTTTCTGGCCGAAAAGGGCCAAAAAACCTTGAAACGGACTGGGATGACGACCCTGGGAAGCCCAGCCTTGTCATCCCAGTCCGTTTTGGGGAACCGGTCCCTCGCACAAAGCCTGATCCACCACGGGCAAGCACTTGGTCATGGCATGACCATAAAAATTCATGCCCTGGCCTTGCTGCGCTATCGGCACCACAATGGCGCGGTAGCCACGCGCTTCACAACTCTTTACCAAATCGTCAGCTAACTCCGTGAAGCGACCCGGCGTGCAATAAGTGACAAAGGTCAGCGGGTGATAAGCCATTGAGTCATCCGTTAATGAAGGCTTTTGGCGCTGGACTGGTACAACGCTGTCAGCGTGGGAATGAATGTATCCAGCGTGTAGGATTCACGCAGTCCACGCCAATCAGGCCTCAGCTTTTGCGCGGCGTGATAGGCATCAACCAGATCTTGCTCGCGCTCGACGTCGATACCCCAAACCCCTTGCCACAGTGATGCGGTTGACCCGGCGCGGTAGCCCAGTAGTGGCGTAGACGCTGCGACAGGATCAAATGCTTTATTAGGCCAACAGCTCATGGCGTAGTCATGCTTGACCGGATCAACACCGTAATCGTTATAGCCAATAAAGCTCAGCTCGTAGTGCGCAAGAATCGGCACGATCTGGTCTGCGGCAACAGGCGGATGCAAAATACAACCAGGCAGCAAGCGGTAGACACGACTCAGCTCTTCCAGTTTGGCGCGCTTGGGGTACACGTGTACGTCAATCCCTGCACGGCACAGCGCCGTCCACTGTGGCAAGTAGTAGCGGTAACCGGTGCCGGTGCTGCCTGGATCACTTACCAAGCCACCGTAGTACACCACACCGCGTATGCGCGGCTGATCAGCGGCCTGATCAAGATCGACCTGGCACTCTGCGCGCAATGGGTAGTTCGGAATAAAGTGAATGGTCTTGTCAGGACAAAACCGTTGTAACCATTGCCCGTGATCCAGGCTAGTCACGACGATGGATGTGTTGGGGTGTGCCATGACCCATGGCTCGGTAGGATCATCAATGCCGCGCAAGCTGCTGATATCGTGGCGATGGACAATAATTTTTCGGTCAGGCATGGCCTGCAATAGCCTTGCCGCCAAGTCGGTCGCATCGCAAAACACATGAATCACATCGTGCGTCTTGATCTCGCGCGCCAGCTGCTCAAGATTATTGCGTGTCCAGCGGTGGCATTTTGCGGGATCCATACCGGCTTGCTGCTGAATCGGGTTCAGCATATACACATCCACCGCCGCCACACCGAACATCTGGCACGCTAGTCGCCAGATCTTTACACGGCACGCAGAAAAATCATTGGCAACTAACGCGATTCTCATCCAGCGGCTTGATTGAGATACGCCGCATTCGGCGCCAGATCACGACTCACTAATCCATGCGACTCGCGAATAATGTCTCGAATTCGTTCGGCGGCCATACCATCCCCGTAGGGATTTTTAGCGCAGCGCGTAACAACATTGCCTGGTTTATTGTCCAGCACGCGGCTAGCGAGTTCAACGATACGCTCGGCGTCGTTATCCACCAAACGTACCATACCCAGATCAGTCATTTCGGGGCGCTCGGTAATATTGCGTGCCACCAGTACCGGCACGCCGAGGCTTGGCGCTTCTTCCTGAATACCGCCTGAATCCGTAATGATCAAGGCAGCGTGCATCATCAGGTACACGAAGCTGAGGTAGTCCTGTGGCTCGATCAGGTGCACATTACGAGTGTGACCAAGCCGCGCATGAACTTGATCATGGACGCTCGGGTTGCGGTGCACCGGGAACACAATCTCTACATCGGGCCGTTGCGCCAATAGCTCGATTGCTTCGCATACCGCGCCGATACCGGAACCAATGTTTTCACGCCGGTGCGCTGTGACCAGGACGAGCTTCTTCTCGTTAATCTGATCGCGGAACTTTGCTTTCAAAGTCTGCTGCAGCAATACATTACGACCAAGCCGATCGCGTATGAAAAAAAGTGCATCGACTACAGTGTTGCCGGTAACGTGAATCTGCTTTGAGGGAATACGCTCATTCAGCAGATTTTGCCTGGCGCGCTCGGACGGCGCAAAGTGCAGCTTGGCGAGTTTTGCCACGACAGATCGGTTCAGCTCCTCAGGCCACGGTGAACTAATATCCCAAGTGCGCAGGCCCGCCTCCACATGCCCCACCGGCACGCGCTCGTAAAAAGCTGCAAGACCGGCGCCCAGCGTGGTGGTGGTGTCACCATGAACCAGTACTAAATCAAATTTCTTCTGGCTTAGTACCTGCTTGACCCCCAGCATAATGTTGCTGGTCAGTTCTGCAAGGTCTTGTCCCTTGCGCATCAGGTTAAGGTCAAAATCAGGCCGGATATCAAATATCTCGAGAATCTGATCCAGCATCTCGCGGTGCTGCGCGGTGACGCATACGCTGAGTTGCATGTCGGGGTCTGATTTCAGCGCGCTGACCAGCGGCGCCATTTTGATCGCTTCCGGCCGCGTACCAATGACCAGCAAGAGTTGTAGTGTTGGCGTCATATTGTTTATTCGCGTTCTGTTTATGCATCTCGAATATTTCTTGTTACTGAGCCAGCTTTTTCAGTCGACAAATCTGCGCACGCGCCGGTAGCGGGCGTGTCACGGTTGTCAAGGGATACAGGTGCTACTTACTTGCTGCGGGTGCTACTTGCTTACCAAGGTTTCTACTTGCTTGCTGCGGGCGTGAGGCCAACGAGCGCAAGCCACCGAGTGCATGGCGGGGTGTCGATCCGCCGATGAATGATTGTTTAATTAATTAATTGATTATCAAGCAATGCCTCGGGAAAGCTATTTGAACACATGAAACAGATTTCGCAAAGCATGCTGGCAATCCAATCCGATGACGTTACCTATTCTCGGCAAGGATTAATCAAATCGACAACAATTTGGGACAAGCGGAAATAATCCGCGACGGCCACTTAAACCCTGAAGTGTGAATGGGGATTATTTTTGGTTGTTGGGTATGGATTCACCACCTGCGTTGAGTAAACGCTCTAACATAGCGGCTGCGTTGACTCGTCTATGCCCGTTTATCCGAGGCTGTTGAGAATGCCGGTCGTTCGACAGTTACGTGCTCATCTTATTTTTCCTGCCGCCATTCTCAACCACTATGCGCGCGATCATCACTGTTATCAGTCTTTGCGGCTCATTTCTTTGGAGTGGTCATGCTATGGCAATTGAAGAGCCACCGTTTCGTGTGCTCCAATCCGAGCCACCCTTCGAGCATCGGCTATACACCGGCTTTGTTGTTGCCGAAACCGATGTGGTTGGTGACTTCGATGCAGCCAGCCGTAGCGGCTTCAGACGGGTTGCGGGGTATATATTCGGAGACAACCAATTACAAAGTGGCGGCAACCGAAAAATCGAGATGACCGCTCCTGTCACTGTCGAGCCGAAAGATCAGGGCTGGCGCTTGCATTTTGTGATGCCCAGCGCTGAGTCTCTCTCCAGCCTGCCCAAACCGAATAACCCTGATGTCAAACTGCGCCAGGTACCAGAGCACGCGGTAGCGGCGATCCGCTTCAGTGGGTTCACGACACAGGCAGCAGTACAAGAGCAGACCAGCAAGCTACGCAATTGGATGAGTAGCAAACAACTCGAGGCGGCCGGGCCTGCGCAGGTTGCTCGGTATAACGATCCGTTTACGCTGCCATGGCGAAGAAGGAATGAGATTCTGATTCCAGTGGCGCCTCAGCGCTAATACAGCCGAACCGTTCTTGCTGCATCAGCGAATCGCTAAATTACATTGATATGAACATCATCCCACCCAAGGTACTTGCCTTTGATGTGTTTGGTACTGTGGTTGACTGGCATGGCTCGATCTGGCGTGAGGCAGAGGCCCTCATCCCCGGAGTTAACGGTAATCGCTTCGCGTCCGCCTGGCGCGCCGGGTACAAGCCGGCGATGGACGAGGTTCGTTCCGGTCAGCGTGGCTGGACAAAAATTGATGACCTGCACAGGATTATTCTTGATCGCGTTTTGAAAGATTTTGATATTGCGCTGGACGAGCAGAAACGACGCACACTCAACCGCGCATGGCACCGATTAAATCCATGGCCGGATACGCTTGAAGGCATGCATCGCCTGAAATCTCGTTTCATGCTTACCTCACTCTCAAACGGTAATCTCGGTCTTCTCGCCAATATGGCGAAGCACGCAGCTTTACCGTGGGATCTGATTTTGTCAGCCGAGGTGTTCCACCATTACAAGCCTGATCCTGAGACCTATCTCGGCGTTGCCGACATCTTCGAACTTCAACCTGATCAGGTGATGCTGGTTGCCGCGCACGAAGATGATCTGGACGCGGCTAAAGCCTGCGGCTTGCAAACCGCATTTATTCGTCGTGAGCATGAATATGGGCCAGATATCCTTATGAAATATGGGGATTTAACCCGCTTCACGTATTCTGCGAACGATCTGCATGATTTAGCCGCGCAATTAGGTGTCTAACCACCGCCCGGGATTTACATATTGGGCTTGGCAAGGCAGTATTGCCCCTGCTCCAAATTTCGCTGCCCAGTCAACCCAGCCAAGCTCAATCATCACACAGAAAGCCACCGCTAAAATTTGCTGTGATCAGGTCGTCTCTGATCACGCCGGGCAGCTCGCCGGATATCACACAACTAATAAGAAGCGCACAACATGCTGGAAATTTCTGCGACCTGCCTGGTCATCACTTCCCTACTGGCTTATGTGAATTTTCGCTATATCGGATTGCCGATCACCATCGGTGTGATGGCGACCTCGCTCGGATTATCTTTGCTGATCGTAGGCTTGGGATTTGCCGGTATCGATTTTGGCTTGCAGCAGCAGATGGAGGGCATGCTCAAAGCCATCGACTTTTCCAATGTGCTGATGCAAGGCATGCTGTCGCTATTACTCTTTGCGGGCGCACTGCATATCGATTTATCCGAGTTAAAGGCGTACCGTTGGCAGGTACTTGGGTTGGCATTTTTCTCTACCCTGCTCTCTACCTTTATAGTGGGTCTTGCCGCTTATGTGGCGCTACCGCTGCTAGGTATACAACTTCCCCTGATCTACTGTTTGCTGTTTGGCGCGCTGATCTCACCCACTGATCCGATTGCAGTGATGGGTATTTTGAAATCTGCCGGTATTCCTAAAAATCTTGAATTAGTCATTGCGGGTGAATCGCTCTTCAATGATGGTGTGGGTGTGGTGATTTTCTCGATCTTGATGGGTATGCTGATGATGGGCAAAGTACCCAGCTTCGACGAAGGCCTCGGCTTGTTGACGCGTGAAGCGGGTGGTGGCCTGTTGTACGGGTTGATCCTCGGTTACGTCACGTTTCGTCTGTTGGCGAGTATCGATAACTACCAAGTCGAGGTAATGCTGACGCTAGCGGCAGTGATGGGCGGTTATCTGTTAGCGAGCAAGTTGCATGTATCGGGTCCGTTGGCCATGGTCGTTGCGGGATTAGTTGTTGGCAATCATGGACGCGAGTTCGCAATGTCACACACCACGCGTCAGTATGTCGATATGTTCTGGGAGATGATCGACGACATTCTCAATGCTGTGCTGTTCGTGCTGATTGGTATGGAGGTATTGGTGATTGCGTTTTCATTCAACCTGATACTGGCAGCTTTGGTGATGGTGGTGATGACGTTGATTGCACGCGGATTGACGGTGTGGTTACCCGTCAAAATAGCGCCCGCTTATTTCAATTTGCCGCGTGGCGCCGGCGTGGTGCTGACTTGGGGTGGTTTGCGTGGCGGTATCTCGGTGGCTTTGGCGCTGTCCCTACCTCAAGGCCCCGAGCGCGACGTAGTACTCACGCTTACCTACGGCATTGTGGTGTTTTCGATTCTGATGCAGGGCCTCACTATTGGCCAGGTTGCCAGTCGCGCGGTGCGCGTTGATCCCGCTGAACCGGATGTTGAAAGTAGCGATACGCGCGCACCCGGCTAGCGCACTACAGAGCGACCCGCAATATCGCTTACTTGGTGGTCAGGCTTTTCACCGTCAGCGTGCTGGTAGCCACGCCTACCGCCGCACCCACCGCCACATCCGAGGCAATCTGGTCATTGGTTTTCGGCTTGCCGCCGCAGTTTTCGGCGATCTTGGCGGCATCGACCTGATCAGCCGTATCGAAGCCAGCGTTGGCAGCCACCACAGGTAACAGCAAGCCCCCGGAAAAAAACAGCAAAATCGGTGAGGCAACCATGCGGGTGTTCTTGAGCTCTTTATGCGTCTCAGCTGCAGCGAGCGTATCTTGACAGCCGCGAGTCTTAAACTTGGGGTTGTCGCGATCAAGCCGGATCGAGGCCAACTCCGACTGGCTCGCGCAGCCACATAAAGCGGCCAGCAGCAGTGACACAGCAGTCGGACGAATCAAGGAAATACCCATAGCCAGTGGCACATCATCCTGTCAGGGAGATGCATTCTGGCAACTTTTTATGAAGCTGTAAACAGGTACCCGCCGCGCCATTCAACCGCAATCGCTTATTACCGTAGCCGTCGATGGCCAGCTCAAGACATGCCCGGTCTCCTGTTCAAACCGCTGAAGATCTTCCGGGGTATCGAGATCAGTGGCGTAGTGACGGTTATCTGTAGACATCCAGGCGATTTGCTCGGGATGCTGCTGGCGCCAGCTGCGACACATGCGGTCATCTTCACCGGCCAGCCATAGCTGCCGCAACTCAGCGCTCAAGATGACCGGGTTACCCGGCACCGCGCTTCCGTCGTCTGACACAACACGCGGCACCACCATGGATTTATCACCGCGATGACGAAATGCGTTGAGCAAAGCCGTGACATCCTGCGCCTCGACCAGAGGCTGATCGGCCAGCGCTACGATTACCGCGTCGACGCCGGAAGATAGCGCCTGCAAACCAAGACGCACCGATGAGGCCTGCCCGTCATCGGGTGCAGGGTTACGAACGCTTGTAAGGCCTTGCGCGGGCAGCACAGAGGCGATCTGCTCAGCATAATGCCCTAACACCACCACGATCTCTTGCACGCCGGCTGCGTACAGCGCGTTTAATTGACGCAGCACCAACGGCACACCGTCAAACTGCAGCAGACATTTTGGGCGACCACCCATACGCGAGGCCGCGCCGGCCGCGAGTAATACTGCGCCTATGCTCATCGATCACGCCCCGCGCGACCTGGCTTGAATTCAATAATCACCCCGCGCAGGGGCGTGGCACCGATGTTCTCAACCACATGAATAACCGGAGCACTGAAGCCTATCGCGTCTGGCATGATTTCCATGATGAGCTCGGGTTTATTGTCAGGCCACTGACGCAGTGTGGTTCGATTCAATTGAATCACTACCCGCTGGCTATGACTGTGCCTTGCACGTGTGTCACCGGGCGCGAGCTTTTCCTCAAACACAAAAAAATCATGCGCATCAAACAAGGTATTATTTTTTTCGGCTGCGATCATCTCGCCGGGTGCGTTCGATGCAGGATGATCTGGTTTGATCACCACTTCAATAAAATCACTACCTTTCACCGAGTAGCTGTCAGCCGGGCCAAAGACAGCGAGCTCACCGCGTTTCAAGCTACGCTGAGTGCCAGCCACCTGAATCTCGGTCGCTGCAAGTGCGACGATGATGCGGTCAGCGCAACCCGGGGTTGTACCCGAGGCGCAGGTCGTCGTAGCGCGGGTGGCGCGCACAAATGCATTATCAATCGCTTGCGCGCAGGCGGCGCCCAATGGCAAAGTTAAAAACAAACACCAAAATCGTTTCGTGGTTCGTGCGCGTCCATACGATGAGCGAGTACCAGCGCCAGTATTAAAAAACAAAATACGCTTACGACGCCAGACGGTTCACTGTAGCATGCAGCCGTAGCGTTAGCGTTTCAAGCGGAAAGGACCATCGCATGATTATCAGAATGATTACTCGCCGACCTTATGTCGTAATGTTCGAGCGCCGGCTGCCGGCGCCCGGTGGATTGCAAGTTGGATTTCTCGATCGATTGCAAGGTGCATTGCTCAATGCCCGAACGTGCTTTGTGCTGAGCTACGTATCAAGTTGTACGACAAAATTGAGGCCGAGTTCGGCGCTTTCCCTAACCTTAGGTTTCATGCTGCTGGCGCTCTCTGTCAGCGCAGGTGCAGCCGGAGTGCCACGCTTCGCGGTGGATATCAGCTGGCCCAAGCCATTGCCCAACCAATGGGTGCTGGGCGAGATCGGCGGCATTGCGGTAGACGCGCGCGACCACATCTGGGTTTATCAACGGCCACGCTCGCTGACTGACGATGAGCGTGGTGCTGCGAGCGATCCGCCCTCCTCGAAATGCTGCCGTCCGGCGCCGCCTGTTTTGGAATTTGACGCCGAAGGTAATCTGCTATCGGCATGGGGTGGCCCGGGCCCCGGCTTTGAATGGCCAGAACGCGAGCACGGTATTTTTGTAGATGCCAATGATCATGTCTGGATCGCGGGTAACGCAAAAACCGATGCGCAGGTACTCAAGTTCACGCGAGACGGTAAGTTTTTGCAGCAGTTCGGGCGCGCCGGCCGCACCTCAGGCAGTAATAGCCCGACTGATCTTGGTCGACCTGCGCTCGCGATTTCCGACATCGCAACCGGCGAGCTGTACATTGCAGATGGTTACGGTAATCGACGCGTTCTGGTACTCGACGCTGCTACCGGTGCGTACAAACGGCACTGGGGCGCTTACGGTAATCGACCAGACGATACCGACCTCGGCAACTACGACCCTGCAGCGCCACGCGCCAAACAATTTCGCGCCACCGTTCATTGCGTGCGTATCGCGCACGATGGTCTGGTCTATGTCTGCGACCGATTAAATAATCGAATCCAAGTATTTCAGCGAGATGGCAGTTTCGTGAAAGAGTATCTGCTTGAACCTAAGACACGACATGTGGGTTCGGTATGGGATATTGCGTTCTCCGAAGATAAAGAGCAGCGTTACATGTATGTTGCCGATGGCACCAACAGTGAAATTCATATTTTGCTGCGGAGTACCGGCGAACGATTAAGCGCGTTTGGTCGTAGCGGGCGCCAAGCCGGTCAGTTTCATTGGGTGCATGGTATTGCTGCAGACTCAAAAGGGAATATTTACACCGGCGAAGTCGACTCAGGAAAGCGGGTGCAAAAGTTCAAGCGTCTGCCTGACTAAAGATAGGTATTACGCTACGCCGCTTCTCTTGAATCAGCGGCAAGCAGCGATTATTGTCCTGGTAAATCGCAACGCAATCGAGGCACTGAAAACACTCGCTGTAAGCCACTTTGCCAACACTAGAAATCGACTGATAATCACAGCGGTGACGACAGGTTTGGCAAGGTGTACCGCAAGCCTCGCGACGGGCTATCCAACCCCAGCGGCGCAAAGGATCAAGTATGGCTAATGCCGCGCCGAGCGGGCACAGGTAGCGGCAGTAGCCACGGTAGACCAGCACACTCAGCGCGAGCAAGGCAATTGCCCACACCAGGTATGGCCAGTCGCGCACAAAGTACAAGCTGATGGCCGTCTTGAAAGGCTCAACTTCAATCGCCAGTTCGGTCAGATTCGGCGCTGCCCACAGCGATGCAATCACTGCCGCCAGCACAAGGTACTTCAATAATTTCAGGCGTTGATCAATGCCTGCCCGCAAGCGCTTCGGTTTGATACCAACGCGACGCGTGATCATGCTAATCAGTTCTTGTAACGCACCGAAAGGACACAGCCAGCCGCAGAAAGTGCCACGCCCCCAAATCAACAAAGTGAAACCGACAAATATCCACAGAATCACCGTCATCGGGTCTACTAACAAAAAGCTCAAGTCATTGCCGGTGGTGAGCGCATCTATAGACGCCGTGATATTGACGATGCTGAGTTGGCCCTGCGCATACCACCCAATAAACCCGAGCGTGAACAGCAAATAAGCGGTACGAAAAACCCGTAAGCGTCGGTGACTCGCGGTAGTGCTTCGCTGTCGGACTAATGCAAACGATAAAACTACCAAGCCGCCAAGCAGCACCGCGATGTCAACGCTGCGCCGCTCCCAAGCCTCAACCCAGGGCGCATTCAACCAAGCAGCCACCGTCGCGCGCCAACCGTGGAATGCATACGGCAGCTCAAACTCGGTATATGCCACCTGGTTGGGAAAGGTGCCAAAGCGACGCCCTAAACGGAACTGTAAATCGAAAGCCTGCTGCGGATTTAATGGTGTTGCGCTATCAACGATCAGCACATGAGCCCGCGCACCATTGGGGTAGCCCGGCAAAGCCATTGATTTATCGTACGCAATCGATCGTACGTTAATCGCCTTACCGCCTTGTTTGAGTACAAACGGCAGCGGGTCATCAATACGCTGGCTCTCGTACATCATGTTGTGCAATGGTCCGGTTTCCATTACCACAATCGCCTGACTATCACGCATGTTCGCGACGAGTAACCGCCAGCCCTCCTCGCCCAGCAAATTACGTCCGACCGATGGCAAGCTGGCGAGCGCCACATGAAATTGCAGCGCTAACTCATCGGGTTTGGTGGCAGCGATTTTGTCGGCACCCGCTGCACGCGTTCCAGCAAACGCCTTTTCAACTTGAGCGCGCGTGAGCGATGTCGGCTCCACCATACGTCGTGAAAGCAGCTGATTCCAGCTGAGCGGGCGAATCTCCTGGGTGAGCAGATCACCGCGTGTCAACGATACTGCATTACCTTCGCCCAGTATGCTGCCTTTACTGGCAGCATCAAGGTGCGCGCGTGCCACTGACGCGGCTGATTGCATGATGGTTCTATCCATCGCCTTCACAGTCACCGTACCCGCCTGCACGCCATGAAACGTAGCGCGCTTCTCGTCAAATAAGGTGCGCGCACGAAAATCCAGAATATGGGTTTCATGCCTTACGGTGATACCCACATACTGATTCGCAAAATCCGTTAGCTTTGCAATACCCGCTTCCGACCGGAATAGCGGCTCTCGGTGGTCAAGCAAGCGAGAGAGCAGGAATTTTCCTTCAGTATCGATCGCCACCAGGATATTGATGGGTTTACCGCCATAGCCGCGCACTGGCTCAAAATCGATCGACTCGAATGCGTAGCCGATTAATCGCGGCTTTTCATTTTCAGCGACCGGCTCACGCGAGAATAATGGCCAAACCGGTACACTCGGGTTGATCTCACCCACTTGGTACTGGTTCGATAAAAAGCTATCTACCTCGGTTTTTTTCAAGGTGACGGCGCCCGCAATTACGGGCAGCGCCAGCGCCAGCCAACAGCACCGGATTAACCGGCGACCCCAGGATCCCATACGTCTCTTTATGTTTATTCGTTTTACATCGCGACTGAAAACCAGACGGTATCAGCCGAAAGCTCGCACGCCCTCGTGTGCAGCGCACTGATTATGTGCGACAGTGTAAGCGCAATGCGGCTGAATCAGCTTAGATGCCCAAGCGTAGTCAGGGGTTAAACCCTGATCGTCGTTATGCTTTTTGCACCAGTTCATGCCGTCGGGTGCAAAGGTATCCAACGCGCCAAACCGGGAAGGTGGGTAAGCGCTGCGTGGGTGATTTTTCGCGTAAAATCATCTAACAGTTGTATGCAATCCGCTCCAACGTCCTACCTACCTAACTACGTACCGTGGCACAGACTCTGTTCGATAAATATGGCGGTGTCCCGGTCGTGACCGAAATCGTCAGAGATTTTTACAAGCGCCTGATGCGACGCCCTAACTTGCGCCGGTATTTTGTAAATGTATCGCTGGAAGCGGTCATTCATCATCAAATAGCGTTTGTATCAATGGTGATGGGCAAAACCCCGCATGAGTATGTGGGTCGCAGCATGAAAGCCGCACACCAAGGCTTGGGCATCACTGGCACATCGTTTGAACTCGCGGCGCAGTTGCTGTCTGACACCCTGGTCGCTGCGAAAGTCGAGCAGGCCGACATCGACACCATCATGGCAAAGGTTGCCTCACTGCGGGCTGATATTGTCGAGCGCTAGCCGGAACAATAGCTTGGGCTAAGTCGTTTCAAAAATTATGTACTTGACGCCATATGGTTAGGAGTCCATAATTTGCTACATGCGCTGGACAGTGCTTTTCCACGACGCCTTTGCCCAAGAGTTCGACCAATTTCAGGGTGACTTGCAAGACGAGCTTCTGGCACACGCCCTTTTGCTAGCGGAATTTGGACCCAACCTCGGGCGTCCAACTGTTGACACCCTCAAGGGCTCGCGGTACCCCAATATGAAAGAATTACGTTTTTCTTGGATCGGTGAGGTCTGGCGTGTTGCATTCGCCTTCGATCCAAAACGACAGGGAATCTTGCTGTGTGGAGGTAATAAATCCGGAGTTGATCAGCGTCGCTTTTACAAGCGCTTAATCGCGACCGCTGAAGAGCGCTACGAAGAATACATGCATAGCCTGGTCCAACCGAGCAAGGAGAGACACCATGCCAAAAAAGCTGAATGAGGTAATTGCTGCGCTACCCAAGTCACGACAAAAAAAGATCGAAGCTCGAGCAATGGAGTTGGCGACGCTAAAAGATTTGCGGCAGGCCAGTCAGCAAACACAGGAGCAACTAGCTGCCACACTGGGGGTTCGACAAGATACGATCTCGCGCCTCGAAAAGCGCAACGACATGTTGCTGTCAACCTTACGCGAATATATAGAAAGCATGGGGGGCCAACTTGAGATCGTGGCGCATTTTCCAAACAGGCCACCGTTCGTGATCGAGCATCTAGGCATTGCGCGAACAAGCGCTCGTAAGACCCACGCGTCAGGGCGTTCTAGACGTAGTCCACGTGTTTAGCAGGGCATGTAATGTCAGCTGTCTACATGCGCATTGCGCGGGCGTGCCTATCAAAGGAAATTTTCACCAGATGCTGACAACGCCATCAGCCAAACAATGCAGCTGGTTACAGCCGGACTTCGATCGGGCCGATCACATCCAGAATTTTCCAAAGCGCGAGCGACGCATCGTTCGAGACTTCTTCATCTTCCAGCATGAGATCCAGCTCTGAGACAGTGAGCCTGCGAAATGCCAGAGCGGCAGCTTCAGCTTGCTCGTCGAGCAGTTGCATGGCAACGCTCACCTCATTGATCAGCACATCTTTGTCTAGCTGCTGCACAGCGTGACGCACGGTTTGCTGCATGGCTTGCAGCGCACTGGATAGCGCTGCCGAAGACGTCTCAAGAACAGCGGCGTTCGGCGTTGAACGGGAGCGCTCCAGAAAGCGATCTAGCGCGCAAAGTTCGCCGCGCTCTAAATCAATAAAAAATTGTGAGGACACGCTAATTTACCTCCCACCGATAGGGAGCAGCGCCGGGAGCCGCAAAGGCAGACGCATAGTGACTTTGACATGCGGAAACTACCACAGGGAACGCTGATTAGCCAAGCATTATGGCGGTGTGCGCTTCATACCTCTGAGTCGATATTATCAACATAGATACAGCCTATTTTTTAATCGGCACAGCAATTGAACCATCACACATAATTTTTTATTAATAAAAACACGCATTTTTTGTTTTGACGACACGCATCTCGCGGTTAGACTTTCCCTTGGCGTGCGTGCGTCTGGGTTGCAAGCAGCTGACCCGACCATGTAGCGCCCTGTCAGACCATGTCCCTTAGCCTACGAAGCTACTTGGAGGATGCACATGATGGAGAATCAAGTGAACGCAGCGCCCGCCGCTGATCACGGCGAGCCTCAGGTGATGGATCAGCAGCCGGCCTCGGCTGGTGACATTGAACGCTTCTTGATGCCGCCAAAGGAATTTGTCCGGCTAATCTATGTAATCAGCGGCGCGGTGATGGTGTTACTGAGTTTGGCGATCTGGCTGATGATGAGTCTGGCCTGAATCGTTCATCAGCGGTTAGGGTCTCAAACGTGGAGGAATAGCATGGTCTACGCGATTTTTGCGCTGATTTTTATCGCGCTGCTGCTGGTAATGCGGCAAACCTTCAGCCAGCTGGATAACTGGCGCTCAGGCAGCAAACACTGAAAATACGCCTGTCTTAAACAGCCACTCGTGCAATTTGGGTGGCTGGCAGCGGTTTTACTGCCTAATACTTTAGTATAATCCGCTGTATGTCACCCCTGGTACCTGCAGCGGACAGGGAGCAGCTCTCTCGGGTCCGGGCGTCACTGGCGCAGGATGGCCTTGACTTGGCCATGATCGGTCGCGACCGTGACCAGCTCTCGATGTACGCAGCGGCGGTCGCCACCGGTCTGGCTGAACAAGGCGGTTGGCACGTCGAAAAGCTAGACCCGAGCCGCCTTGAGACCTTGCTGGCCGATCTGGTGCTGGCGCGCTTTGACGGCGCGTTGCAGTCGTTGACAGAACATGCTGCCACCGCACGCACCCGTTCGCCGCGCGCTTATTTAGTGTTCATACCAAATGCTCAAGACCTCCCGGCGGCCGAGCTAAGGCACCTGCTGCGCCTGATGCGCGGTACCGGCCACAGCGCGCTGCGGGTGGTGACACTATTTACTGGTAGCGCAAGCAGCTGCGAACAAAAACTCAGCGCACTAGGCGCCAAAGTGGCGCGCTGGTATCTGGACGAAGCACCCGGTGATGAGGCCGATGATGATCTCGTTTTATCTGCCGGTGAACGTGGCGCATCTAAACCCACCGCATCTGAGCGCGCTCCATCCAAACGCACGTCATCTAAACGCGCTGTGCAGCGACATGCTCACTACCGTCAGAGGCGAACGGTAGGCGCTGGTTTGATTACCTATGGCAGCCTGATGCTGGCGTTAATGGCCGGGCCCGCGCTGTGGCCGGGTGCCGATCAGCTGGCGCGGTTACTGCCATTTCCAGCCTCATCAGACACCAGCAGCAGCCTGGCCGGTGTACCGGTGTTCATGCCCGCCACGGTAAACGGTAACTATGAAATCCAGCTGCCGGCCGCGGGGCTACCTGATTCGCCGGTCAGTCAAACCGCTAACGATGCGCTGTACTCAGGCACCGATGCAGCCCCATCAGCGCAGACTGCCCCTGCCGCATCGACGCTCGGTACAACAGCGTCTTCCGAGTTATCTCCCACAGACTCGGCCAAGCCAGCGGGAGTGCCGGATCAATGAATCTATCGAGCGACCTGCTGCTGTTTTTCTTGCTGAGCAGTGTGGCGCTACTCGCGCTCGATGTGGCGCGCTACCCGGTAGCGCCTCGACCGCGCGATTTCGCTGTCTGGGTTGCCGCATTAGCGATGCTGGTACACCCGCTGGCCTTACTGCTGGCTGAACATTTTTCTGTTGCGGTAGATCTCACCCCAGCGCTGGCATTTGACCTGATCGCCGCATCGGCGATTGCCAGTGCGATAGCGGGTCGCGCGCCCGGCGGAAAGTGGTTTTTACCGCTGCTGATCTTGTCGGTCGTATCGCTGGTGGCTGGCGTTCAGCTGCTGCCGGCACGCGGCACCGGTGTTACTGGCTCCTTGATGGCGACGCTACTGCTGTGCGTGACGATGGCGGGCGCCGCCGCCGAGTGCACGCGACACGCGCGCGTGCACCCGCACTCGCAACGCGTAGTGATGCTGCTCGCGCTGCTGTGCGGTACTGGTGCCTTGCTGCAGATACTGATGCTTCTGCTCGCGCTGGGCTTACAGCCTGATACCAATGAACTTGGCGACGCCCGCACAATTTCGAATGCGGTGGGCAGCGGTTGGTTGTTATTGAAGCTGCTACTGATCAGCGCTGTGCTTACGTTGCGCAGTGCCAAGCACAGCGCATGGCTGGATCGGGTTGGTAGGCAACTGGTCGACACAGCGAATGCCAGTACCAATGATCTTCTGGTGGTATCGCAAGCGTTTTATCAGCTACCGGCAGCGATGCTGGTGACCGCCGATGACGGGCGCATTTTGTTCGCCAGCGCACAAGCCCGCCGGCAGCTATCGTATCCGGATACAACTGATCGCTTGCTGGAAGATTTATTCATTGCCGTGCAGCCGATCGGTCAGCAGCAAGTGCGCGCCTTGTTCGAGCGTCCGGATCGGCAGGCAGAGCTGGTGCTGATCCGCATGATTGGCGTGGAATGCGGCGGGCAGTCGTATCATTTACTGCAGCTCGATAAGCTGCCATTTGACTTTGACATCTTGCGTAGCTTGCTGGTCGATACCCGCAACGACGCACCGCACGAGGCCAGTGGCTTGCTCGATCATCACTTCGCCATCGCGGCGATGGCCGACGGCTGGTTCCGATTGCTCGATCCGATCGATCGCTACGCCGGTGCCGGCGTGTTCTGGGACAAGCTGCGGCTGCTCTCTGATAACGATAGCGAGATATCGCATTTGGAAAATGGCATTGCTACCGCCAATGAAGCGCACGGCTGGCTGCTTTTACGACGTGGCGGTGGTTTATCGGTATCTCTCAGAAAAATGAAAACACCGGATTACAAACTGTTCTACCGCGTGCAAATGACGCTGGTCGATGATGCAACCCGCACTGGTCATGACGGCCCGTACGCCGGCACCCGCGAGGCACGATGATGAACCTGTTGAGACAGGAACCGCAGCTACACACGACGGTGCTCGGCAAGATGATCGAGCGGGTGCGGCGCGAGCACCACTTGAGTACTGTGACCCTGGCGATGCTGGCTGGATTAAGCGACGCTCAGATTCGCGCCATAGAAGAAGGCGCATCACATGCATTTGTTGATGAGGCGCATCGGGTTGACTGCGCGCGCCGCATCGCCATCGCGATGGGTCTGCCCGATACCTATTTTCTGCAAACCGATAATCTGCCTGTGGAGCAGCGTACGGCACCACCGGAGCCGACGCCGAGTGATGCTATTGGTCGCGCCATGTGGGGACACTTGCCGGTGGCAGCGCTCAAGGTTTTATCGTCCGTGCGGAGTATTGATCCACTGCCACCATCGCAGCAGCGTCGCACCGGCTCACCGATGCTGCTGGCATTGATTCTTGCTTTGTTACTGGCCGGATTGATTATCGGCTTGCGCTTGCTGCGCTGATTCAATCGCCTCAATTACAATCGCGTGTATGCACGCACTCCCCTCCCTGCTGATCATTGATGATCACCCGATTATCCGCGCCGCGCTGGCTGATGCGTTACGACGACGTTTTCCGCGCGTCCGTCTCGAAGCCGTGGGTGATGCCGAGTCCGGTATTGCCTTGCTCAAGCAAGAAGTCAAAAAGCGTAAAGCGCAGTCTTGGTGCGTGCTGATTGATCTTGGCCTTCCCGGCATCAGCGGCCTCGCCGCCATCACGCAACTACGCGCACTCAGCGATGCGGTTCAGGTGATTGCGATTTCCGGTAATGATGATGCGCTGCAGGTGGGCGCCTGCTTTGGTGCCGGCGCCGCCGCCTTCATCAGCAAGGCTGCGCCGACTGAGGATTCAATCACCATCGTTGCGCAAGCGGTAGAAGGCACCTTGATCAAAGGTACCTGGTTGTCTGCGCGGGGTTTAGCCGACAGCTCTGCGCTCAACCGCATCGCGCTCACCGAGCGACAAATTCAAGTGCTGTCGATGATCTGTCAGGGCATGAGCAATCGCGAGATCGCCGATCAGCTCGGCATCACCGAGATCACCGCGAAATCGCATGTCGGTGGTATTTTCCGTGAGCTTCATGTGGCTAGTCGCACGCAGGCCGTGTTGGTCGCGCAAAAGTTAGGGCTGTTTGCCAATAACCATTAACTATCCGGCGCCAGCAACGCTGCCGGCCTGAGCAGGCAGGTTTTACTCTGGCTCAGAAAACAGCGCAGCATTGATCGCGGCGCGCAGCTTCTCCGTGCTGAACGGGCGCTGAAGCACGCTTACCTTGGAACCCACTTGACGCTGCAGATCGGTGAACAGTATCTCGTCACTGCACAGCAGTACCGGGATAGCACTGTTGAATTCATCGTTTATGCGCGTAATCACCTGCGCGGCGGGTTCCGACTGCATCTGTGCATCGACCATCACGATACTGGGCACGCGGCCCTGTGCCGCAAGCTGCCGTATCGCGTCGTCGCTACTCCCTGCCACAATTACCGCTATACCGATGCCCGGCGCAAGCAGCCGCAGCGCATTACCCACATCGGGATCGGCATCCACGCATACCAGCAAGGTGTTTTCAGGTGGCTCGAATAGCACCTGTGGAATCAAGCGCTCGATCAAATATGTTTCGGCCAGCGCTAACTGCTCAGTTCCGATGGCGGGATGACTTGCCAGCGGCAGGTCGATCGCAAACACCGAGCCAATACCTACATGACTACGGAGCGAGATCCGCGCACCAATACGTGCAGCCAGCCGACGCGCAATCGCCAAACCAAGTCCAACGCCCTGCGTTGTGATTGCTGTAGTATCACCCCGCGTAAATTCATCGAATATTTTTTTTCTAAGCGCAACTGCAATTCCGGCACCGGTATCAACAACAGCAATGCGGCAGCGATCAGCGCGTCGTGTCAGGCGTAATCGCACACCACCGCGCTGCGTATAGCGCATGGCGTTACTGATAAAGTTGCGCAGGATGCGTTCGAGTAAGCGCGGATCGGTCTGTAAAAAAAGATTCTCCTGCGCCGACGCGCGTAGCGTGAGTGTGAGCCCGAGATCTTCTGCAATACGCCGGTGTTGCGCCACCATCTGCTCGCAAAATTCACGCGCATCGACATACTCCATGGCGACCTCTATCGCGCCACTATCGAGCCGGCTGACGTCGAGCATGCTATCGAAGACATCATTCATGTAGCTCATGCTTTGTCGAAGTCGCAGCAGGCTTTCGGTGGCGCGCGCGCGCTCAGTGGCATCCAGCGAGGCATGCGCAAGGCTGCGCTCTACGCTACCCAGGTAAAGGTTAATCGCCTGCATCGGCTGTTTCAGGTCATGACTGAATGACGCCAGAAAGCGCGAGCGGTCAACCTCGATATCGCGCAGAGAAAGCCGCCGCGCGGCCAAGTCTTGCAGCATGTCGTCGATGCGGCGACGGCTACGCTGCTCGCGCAGGCTGCGTATCAGCACCCAGCATGCCAGTGCAATCAATAGCAAACCACACAGCAACACCGCCAACGCAAACGGCAGGTTGTTCAGCATCACGAGCACCTCAGCCATGACACCCAGCCCGCCCGAATTGACCAGCGCGCGCGCAGCCCGACTGCGGTGGCCGAATAAAATTTCGCATCAGCATGTTTCCCGCCAGATATGCGCTGTATTATACTTTAGTGTGATTGGTAGGCGTAGCCAAAGGAGCAATCAAGCCAATGCAAAAGCCACCGCAGCCGCCACCTGGCGGACCGAGCGATGCGTGGGAAGGTGCTACGCCAGGGGATGCGCGCGGCCGCAGCAGCGGCAACCCTTTTGGGCGCGCGTTTCACGGGCCGGCCTCGCCACCGCCGCGCAGCGGCACGCCGAGCAGCTCGCGTCTGGACGCTGGCGCCAGCATGGGCGAAGACCTTGGCCTTGGCAGACTGCCGGCCGGCTTCGGCGATCTAGCGCGCCAACTCAGCGAGACCAACCTGCTGGTCGATCGCGCTATTTCCTCTATCAGTGCCGAGCCGGGTCAGAGCAGCCCCGCCGAGACATTGGCAGAGCTGGGCGACAGCCTCAGCCAGCTGTTTACCCAATTGGATCAGGGCGTCGGCGACAGCGATGGCCCGTGGCAGGGAATCACCGAGGCGCTGCGCGATCTGGCGGAAAGAATCGAGCGCCGCGAGCAGCTGCGTGCCGAGCTGCAGCTGACCCAGCATGCGATCGACAAGGCCAAGGCGCGCGTGATCGACCAGATTCAAGATGCCGCCCGCATCGAGCAAGAGCGGCTGTCGGTGACCCGATTGCGCAGCCAGTTGGCAGCGGTGATGGCCGACAAGCTGCTGAATAAATTACGTTGAAACCGGGTGGACAAAATCTTTCTTTTCTGCTTGCGCTAATACTAAAGTATGGTTAGTATTGCCGCGAAGAACTAAAATTGCGTGGCCCGAAGCGCCCGCACCAATGGAGGTATCAAGCTATGGCCGAGAGTCTGCAGAAATGGTTAGGGCGCAACCGCCCGCCGCGCGTACAGATCACTTACGACGTCGAAATCGGCGACGCGATTGAGAAGCGCGAGCTGCCGCTGGTGGTGGGTGTGCTGGCTGATCTGGCGGGCAAGCCCGAGAGCGCGCCCCCGAAAATGAAAGATCGGCGCTTTGTAGAGATCGACCGCGATAACTTTGACGAGATCATGACCAAGATCGGGCCACGGCTCGACATCAGCGTGCCCGACATGCTGAAGGGTAGCGGCAACTTGAAGATTGAGCTCACGCCGAAGAAGTTTGCTGATTTCCACCCCGAGGCCATCGTGGCGCAAGTGCCCCGACTCAAAAAGCTGCTCGAGGCACGCCTTGAGTTGCGTGATCTGCTGGCCAAGCTGGATGGCAATGACGATCTCGACGGTCTGTTGGCCGGCATTGTTAAGAACACCGAGGGGCTGAAGCAGATTCGTAATGCAGCCGGCAGCAGCAGCGGTGCTGGTAGCAGTTCGGGCGGCAGCAACGACAAGCCCGCCGCGAAAAAAGAAGAAGACAAACCCGAGGCGAAGTCTGACGACGCCCCGAGCGCTGAATAACGCGCGCCACACGCAGGCAAACCTCCGCATCCTCACCGAGACGAGTGACCGACATGGCAGATACCAAACCCTCCTCCTCCGGCGCTGGCGCCTCTGGCACCGGCAGCCTTCTGGACCAAATTGTCTTGAACGGCAAAATGGCCAACGAGCCTTCGCAAGAGCCGTATGCCAAGCGCATGCTGAGCCAGTTCGCGTCGCAGATTCTCGACGAGGACATGAAGTTCAGCCCCGACAAGGGCGTGGTGACAATGATCAACGAGCGTATCGCCGAGATCGATGATCTGCTCACCAAACAACTCAACGAGATCATGCACCACCCCGAGTTTCAGGCGCTGGAAGGCGCATGGCACGGCCTGCATGATTTTGTGTTTGGCAGCGAAACCAGCACCCGCCTGAAAATTCGCCTGATGAGCGTCAGCAAGCAAGAATTGCTGAACGATCTTGAAACTGCGGTCGACTACGACACCAGCGCACTGTTCAAAAAAGTGTATGAAGAGGAGTACGGCACCTTTGGCGGCTACCCCTACTCGGTGCTGATTGGTGATTACTACTTCGGTCGTCACCCGCAAGATATGGCACTGCTGGAGCGCGTATCGAAAGTTGCAGCGGCAGCGCATGCGCCGTTCATCTCGGCGGCGTCGCCGGCGCTGTTCGATATGAAGCGTTTCACCGACCTTGGTGGCCCGCGCGATTTATCAAAAATTTTCGAGAGCGCAGAGCTTGCGACCTGGAAAGCCTTCCGCGAGGGCGAAGACTCTCGCTATGTTGCGCTGACCCTGCCACGCTATTTGGCGCGTCTACCTTACGGCAATAAAACCAAGCCGATCGAGCAGTTCGCATTTGAAGAGGATGTTGATGGCAAAAACCACGATAAGTACCTGTGGTCGAATAGTGCTTATCAACTAGGCTTACGGATCACTGATGCATTCGCCAAGTACGGCTGGACCACCGCCATTCGCGGTGTTGAAGGCGGCGGCAAGGTCGAGGGCATGACCGCGCATACGTATCAGACTGACGAGGGCGATATTGCGCTGAAGTGCCCGACCGAGGTGCTGATTACCGATCGTCGCGAAAAAGAACTAAACGATCTTGGTTTCATCGCAGTCGTCAATGCCAAAGGTACGCCCTACGCTGCCTTCTTTGGTGGCCAAACTGTGAACAAGCCTAAGGTGTATAACAAAGACCTGGCCAATGCCAACGCGAATTTGTCAGCGCGCCTGCCTTACATGCTGGCAGCATCGCGTTTCGCGCACTACGTAAAAGTGATTGCGCGTGACAAAGTAGGTAGCTTCCAGACGCGCGATACCTTGCAAACCTATCTCAATACCTGGATCGCCGACTATGTGTGCCTAAGCGAATCAGCACCGCAAGAAACCAAAGCACGACTGCCGCTGGCCAGCGCGCGCGTTGACGTGAGCGAGATTCCGGGGCGCCCTGGTGCTTACTCGGCGGTGGTATTTGTACGGCCGCATTTCCAGATGGAAGAGTTGACTGCCTCGATCCGCATGGTGGCCGAGTTACCTGCGCCAGCAGCGTGATCGCAAGCGCTTGATTCTCGCCGACCCATCATGATCGCGACCCATTTTTAGGATGAACCACCATGGATAACTGTAATATTCTGCTACAGATCGACGGCGTCAAAGGCAGCAGCACCTTGGCTGATTATGCTGACCAGATCGAGTGCTACTCATGGACCTTCGACGTGGTTCAGCCGAGCAGTAACACCAAGTCTGGTACCGAACGCACGGCGGCTAACCCGATGTTCTCCGACATCAAGCTCACCAAAGAGACTGATGTCTCATCGACCGATTTGTTGCGATTATGCGCAACTGCCAAAGAGGTCGACAAAGTAACCATCACCATGCTGCGCAAGGCGAACGAAGAGAACGCGCCCTTGCTCAAGGTCGAGCTGGAGAAGGTCATCATCAGTCATTACAGCATCGCCAGCGCGCATGAGCCGCATCCGCTCGAAACCGGGGTGGATGGTGCGCGGCGGCCACTGGAAACTATCTCGCTGAATTTCGTGAAGATCAAGATGGAGTACAACCATCAGGCGAATGACGGCACCATCGCCGGCAAGACCGATTTCGGCTACGACCTGGCGATCAACAAGAAAGCGTGATCACTTGTTACCGGCGATACGCCACGATAGAGGTGAAGCTCGATGTCATTCCTGTTCCCGGGTGGGCCCATCCCGCTGTTCGACAAGCTCGACCAGCGCGCCGCACCGCCGGGGCATGAGTCTGGCCAAGGACTATCTGCGGATGGTGTCGAAGCCTCGGTTGAGCGCGAGCTGCACAAGCTGCTGAACTCACGCTCGCGCATCTCACTCAGCGACTTCGCCCAAGCCGAGCTGACCGTGCTCGACTACGGTATTCCGGATTACACCGCCCTCTCGGCCCGTAGCGATACCGATCGCACCCGTATCGCGCGCGCTATCGAGCTCGCAATTCAGCGGTTTGAACCACGACTCAGCAAGCCCGTTGTTACGCCCATCGGTGCTGCAAACGGCATCACAATTGCGTTATTCGAGATCGATGCCGATCTGAAGATCGCCAACACCGTTCGTCGTGTTCGATTCACCCTCGCCGCCGAAACACCGCGCACCCTGCAACCCGGCGCCGAGTTGACAGAGGTGACCGCATGAGCGCCCTCATCGCTCAACAAGCAGCGGCTTGCCGGCATGACCGGCTTTTCGCAGGGGGAATGTCATGAACTCACGCGCCGGTGACAATGAGCTGCTGGATTACTACTTGCGCGAGCTTGACTGGCTGCGCAACCAAGGCCGCGACTTTGCCAAGCGCTACCCTAAAGTAGGTGCGCGGCTGGATTTGCATGGCGGCGAGTCGCATGACCCGCATACCGAGCGGCTGATTGAATCGGTGGCGTTTCTGGCAGCACGCGTGCGGCGCGATATCGATGCAGATTTTCCGCAAGTTGCCAGCGCGCTACTGGAAAATCTCTACCCTTCGCTGCTGGCGCCACTGCCCTCGATGACCGTGGTACAGATGACGCTCGGTGCAGCGCAGGGCAAGGTAACTGCCGGTCTTGGTGTACCGCGTCATACCGCTTTAGTAGCGTATGCAGAGAGCGGCGAAGAAGTCCGGTTCCGTACTGCGTGGGACAGCACGCTGTGGCCGCTTCAGATTACCGATGCCAAGGTCGATGACGAGGGCGCCATTGCATTACTTGTCAGCGCCGACGACGGCACGCAATTAGAAGAATTAGCGCTCGATACGCTGCGCATTCACCTTGCCGGCGACAGTGCCACGGTCGCTACGCTGTACGAGTGCATGTCGGCGCGCTTGAAGTCTATTCATGTCACCGACGCTACTGGCGCCACGGTCGCGCGGCTGCCCGCTACGCAATGCCAACGGGTAGGATTTGATGCGCAACACACCGTGCTGCCACAAGCACCCGGCGCGCATCCCGCGTATGGTCTGCTGCAAGAGTATTTCGCGTTTCCGGCCAAGTTCCACTTCTTTGATATTCATGGCCTGGGTGCGCTGCGGCTGCAGGGCCGGCAGTTCAGCCTGAAGCTTGATGTGGGTGCGGCCTCGCGCAAGTTGCGCGCGATTGATGCGCAGACATTCCGTTTGGGTTGCACGGTAGCGGTGAATCTGTTTCCGCGCAGCTCAGAGCCTATTCAGATCAACCATACCCAGCACGAGGTGATGCTGGTTGGCGATCGTGCGCGCGAGGCTTCGACCGAGATTCATTCCATTGCGCAGGTCACTGCCTCCGAACCCGGCTCTGATCAGCCATTGCAGTTACGGCACATCGCCGCACTGCAAGCGGGTGAACAGATGGATGATGTGTTTTGGGTAGCGCGGCGTGAACGTAGCCTGCGCGCGGATATTACTGGTACTGATGTATACCTGTCGTTTGTCGATAGGCGGCAGCAGCGGCGCGCGCCCTCGGCGGTGGTATACGCACGTACGCTGTGTACTAACCGTGGGCTAGCCGAGCAGATCACCCCGCAGACCTTGCTGGTGGGTGAAGGTGTCTCAAACGGGCTGCAGATACGCTGCGTCGCAGAGCCATCGCGCCAGCGTATGCCGCCACTCGGTAGCGACACATTGTGGCGACTGGTGTCGCTGCTTAATTTGCAGCATCAATCACTAATCAGCAACCAGCAAGGACGTGATCACTTACGTGAACTGCTGTCGCTGTTCAGCTCTGAGCAGCAGCGCGATCTGGAGCAGATCCGTGGCATACAACGGCTCAGTGCGCGCGCAGTGACACGACAACTCGGACATCAGGCCTGGCGCGGCGTGTGTCGCGGTACCGGGGTGCGGCTGGAGCTCGAGCCCGAGGCCTTCGTCGGTGCCTCGCCAGTGCTGTTCTCTGCGGTACTCGCGCATTTCTTCGCGCTGTACACCACGGTCAATTCATTTGTTGAGCTGGGCATCTGGCGCGGAGACGAGTGTCTGGTGCAATGGCCCCCAATGAGCGGCGCGCAGGAGCTTCTATAAATGAGCGCGCGCGATGCCGATACTCAGCTGATCCCTGCGCTACTCGCGCAGCCGCAGGGCTTTGATCTGTTTCAGGCGATCAGTCTGCTGGAGCGCGCCGGTATCGCTGATGGACACGCCGCTGTGGGCGCTGAGCAAGGTACCGAAGCGGTACGGCTGTCGAGTCATATCTCGCTCGATTTCGACGCCAGCGATGTGTGTGATGCACAGCGTGGCTCAGCGACAGGTGAGCCGTTCACACTAAAAACGCCGGTGCTTTCATTGCTCGGTCAAGCCGGGCCGATGCCGGCGGCGTTTACCGAAATGATCATCGCGCGCAATGCGGTGAAAGATTTCGCGACGGCCGAGTTTCTGGATATTTTTCATCATCGCTTGCTGTCGCTGTTTTACCTCGGCCGCAAGCGTCACCGACCATCGGTGGGTGGTGATGCGCACAGCGCCAGTGTGGGATGCGCTACGCGCCGCTTGTGTGGCAGCACACAACTTGAGGCAAGCGACGAGGGCCGGTGGTTACGGCACGCAGGTCTACTGGCTGGGGCACCGCGCTCGATCGCATCATTATGCACGCTGCTGTATGACCGGTTTCAGATCGCATTTCATGGTGAGCAGTTTGTCGGGCAGTGGCTGGCGCTTGAACAAGATGATCTGACACTGCTGGGTGACACCACACGCGCGCCAGTGCTCGGTCAAACTGCGCTGCTCGGCCGGCAGGCCTGGGATCAATCTGCAGCAATACGCTTGTGCGCAACCGATCTGCCGCTGACACGGGTGATGCAATTGCTGCCCGGTGGCGATCAGCATGACATCTTCAAGGCCACGGTGCGTGACTTCTTGCCCGCAGCGTTGATGGTCGAGGTATCGCTGACCCCAAGCGCCGAGACCGTTCGCTCTGCCTCGTTAAGTGCAACCGGGCGCCCACGCTTGGGCTGGAACGCCTGGGTCGCAGAGCGTAACGGGCGCAGCGCTACTACCATCACCGAAACGCCACCACCGGCACGTTTCTCGTTTGATTGTGCGCATCATGAGCACTGAACTGCGCACCCTGATACAGCGGCTAGACCATGAAAGCCGCGCTGCCATGGAGCGTGCGGCTGAGTTATGCGCGCAGCAAACGCATTTCAGTGTCGACCCCGAGCATCTGTTGATTGAGCTGGTGCGCGATCAAGATGGCGCGCTGAGCCGACTGCTGACCCACTTCCAGATTTCCGGCCGCCATGTACAGACCCAGCTGCAGGACACGCTGGATAAACTCAAACGCGGTAATGGCCGTACACCCGTCTTGTCAGAGCATCTACCGCGTTTGCTCGAAAACGCGTGGGTGATCGCCTCGGTACAACTCGGCGAGAGCCAGATCGATGCGGGTTGTTTACTTCTCGCAGTTTTGGAATCCGACACCCTGCGCGGCATGCTGCTCGAGTCAGCGCCCAGCCTGCTGCAACTACCGCGTGACAGTCTGCGTCAGCAGCTGCGCAGCTTATTCGGCGTTGCGTCTGCTGCACGTTCAGACACAGATTCTGGCGCGCATCGTGCTGGCGCAAAGCCGCCTGCATCAACCGCCAACGCCGAGCGCCAAAAAACACCCGCACTTGATCAGTACACGCTTGATCTGACTGAACAAGCACGGCAAGGCCAACTCGATCCGGTGATCGGGCGTGATCAAGAAATCAATCAGCTGATCGAGACTTTACTTCGTCGTCGTCAGAATAACCCGATTCTGACCGGCGAGGCCGGTGTCGGTAAAACTGCAGTAGTCGAAGGATTTGCTCAACGCGTGGTGAAAGGCACGGTACCGGCGCCATTAAAAGATGTGTCAGTACGCGCACTTGACCTCGGCTTGCTGCAAGCCGGTGCCGGCATGCGCGGTGAATTCGAGCGCCGCCTGAAAGATGTGATCCTTGAAGTAAAAGCCGCCATACCACCGGTGGTTTTGTTTATCGATGAGGCACATCAGTTAATAGGTGCCGGTGGCAGCGAAGGTGTGGGCGATGCGGCTAACTTGCTCAAGCCGGTACTGGCACGTGGCGAGTTGCGGACGATTGCCGCCACCACGTGGTCGGAGTACAAACAACATATTGAGCGTGACCCGGCGCTGACCCGGCGCTTTCAAGTGGTGAAGGTTGCCGAACCCGGCACCGATACTGCTATCGCGATGCTGTCAGCAGTTGTATCGCGACTGGAAGCCCATCACGGCGTTCGCATCAGCCATGAGGCGGTACAAGACGCGGTGAATTTATCGCACCGCTACTTACGTGCGCGACAGCTACCGGATAAAGCGATCAGCGTGCTGGATACCGCCTGCGCGCGGGTAGCGCATGGCGTGGCAGATCGCGTATCAAACAACGCAACAATCCATTCACAACCTACAGCTGATCTCGCTAAGACAGATCAGGCCAAGCCCTGCGTCGGTTCTGAAGCAGTGGCCAATGTGCTATCCAGCTGGACCGGCATACCGCTCGGTCGCATGCTGGCCGATGAGCAGCGTACGGTGCTCGAGTTACACCAACGATTGCGTGAGCGCGTGGTCGGACAAGACGAGGCGCTGGATTGTATTGCGCGTCAGATTCGTAGTCATCGCGCGGGCCTGGATGATGAATCCAAACCCGTGGGCGTATTTTTATTGGTTGGTCCCAGTGGCGTCGGCAAAACCGAAACAGCGCATCAGCTTGCCGAGCAGTTGTACGGTAGCCGCGACCATCTGATTACGATTAATTTGTCAGAGTACCAAGAGCCACACTCAGTGGCGGGCTTGAAAGGCGCACCGCCGGGCTACGTTGGCTACGGTCGTGGTGGCGTCCTGACCGAAGCAGTCCGGCGCCAACCCTACAGCTTATTACTGCTTGACGAAATGGAAAAAGCACATCCCGATGTGCTGGAGCTGTTTTATCAAGTATTCGACAAAGGCACGATGGAAGACGCCGAGGGCACAAGCATCGATTTTCGTCATACGCTGATTCTGCTGACCTCGAACGCTGCGCAAGAAGTTGTGGTGAACACGTGCAAGCAGCGACCACATGCCAGCCTCGAGCAGATCAACCATGCCTTGCGCCCTGCACTATTAAAGCAATTTCCGGCAGCGTTTCTTGGTCGGCTAACGCTTGTGCCATACCGTCCTATTGCAGATGCCGAGCTGCTACGTATTACAGGGTTGAAACTGAATCAGTTAGGTGAACGTGTCAACCGTAATCACGCGGCACAGTTGCAGTGGGAGCCGGGTGTTGCAACTGCGATCGTGGCGCGCTGCCATGAGGTGGAGAGCGGTGCGCGCAATATTGATCACATCATCACGCAAAATCTGTTACCGGCAATTGCAAGTGAGGTACTCGCAAAAATTGCGGCATCAGCGCAATTTACTCTGATCGCGCTGAGTATCGATCTGCAGGGCGGTTTTAAGGTAAGCCTGAAGAACAGCGCTACTGATGGTATCGGCGGCGCTAGTGGCAGCGCTGGTGCTGGCGGTGCTGGTGGTAGCAGCACAAACCTGAGCGCAGCCGCTGGGTCGGGGGTGATCGCATGAGACAAGACTTCACGCAGCAGCATGTACGCATTGCAATCAGCACCGTATTTGGCAAAGACAAACTACTGCTCGAAAATTTTTCCGGTACTGAGTCGCTGTCGCGTACTTTCGCGTTTTCATTAACCATGAAATCCGGCGATGTCGCGCTTGATCCGGATACCATCGTCGGTACACTCGCCACGGTACAGGTGATTCATGGCGATGGCATGACGCGTTACTTTCACGGGCTGATCAATGGCTTTACACAAGCCGGTATCGATGCTGAGTTTGCCTGGTACAGCGCCGAGATGGTGCCATCGCTGTGGCTGCTGTCATTATCACGCGATCGGCGCATCTACCAAAACCAAAGCACCGTACAAATTGTTGAATCGGTGCTGCAGTCCTTCGGTATCAAGTTCATTAATCGCCTCAAAGGTAGCTACGCAACACGTGAGTACTGCGTGCAGTATGACGAGACGCCACTGGATTTCATCATGCGGCTGATGGCGCAAGAAGGTATTTTCTATTTCTTTCAGTTCGCTGATGGTAGCCACACCATGGTGCTGGGTGATGACCCTCTGGCTCACCATGATTGCGAAAACAGTGCATTAATTTATCGCGGTCGTGCCGACACGCGTGGCTGGCCCGACACTGTGCTGCGCTTCGAGGCCAGCGGCCGCTTGGTCACGCGCGACTATAACGGCCGTGATTATGACTACCTGAAACCAAGTACCTCGCTTGCAGCCGAAGCGATCGGTAAAGCAGGTCGCGGCAAATTTTATGAGTACCCTCACCTGCACACTACGGTTGCTGCGGGCAAGCAGCAGCAAACGGTAAAGGTACAACATAGTCAATCAGAGTCGTCGAATGCTGCCGGCGAAAGTTTATGCAACAGCCTGTACGCAGGTGGTGTTTTTACGCTCACCAAGCATCCGAATACAAAACTTAATGCGCGCTACGTGATTCGTAGTGTTAGTCACCGTGCTGATATCACGGGCTATACCAACCACTTCGAAGCCTTTCCTGCCAAGCTGCCATTTCGTCCGCCGCGATCAGTACCGCAGCCGGTAGTTCCGGGCAGTCACTCGGCGTTTGTGGTTGGCCCCGACGGCGAAGAGATCTGGACTGACTTGCACGGACGCGTGAAAGTAAAGTTTCACTGGGACCAGAGCAGCATTCAGGATGACAAAGCCTCGTGCTGGGTACGCGTCTCGCAGGCGTGGGCAGGTAACGGCTGGGGCGCCCTGTTCATCCCGCGTATCGGTCAGGAAGTTATTGTCAGCTACCTTGACGGTAATCCTGATCGCCCACTAATTACCGGTAGCGTTTACAACGGCGAGCAGGCGACACCAGTCAATTTACCGAGCAAGCAGATGCAGTCGGTGATTCGCTCGCGCCCAACCAAGAGCGGTAATGGTCGGTCGAAAACCACCGAGATAGCAGACGGTCGCATGCACGGCAACGAGCTGCGCTTCGATGACAAAATTGGCGATGAAGAGCTCTACCTTCATGCTGAGCATGATATGAAGGTCGATATCGAGCATGATCTTGATACTACGCTGTACAAGGGATCAGAGCAGCACCTGATCAAGAAAGGCGATCGCAGCGTTGAAGTTACCTTAGGCAATGAGACTCACACCGTTGGCGGCAAGCGTGATGTCACGGTGCATAAAGACGAGAGCCATAGCAACACCACCAACTTCGAGCATACCGTCAAAAGTAACTACACACTGGAGGTCGATGGCGATCTAGCCGAGACCATCAAAGGCAAGACCACGATCAAGATTACTGGTGATCTGGTGATTGATGTCGGCGGCAGCATCACCTTCAAATCCGGCAAGGCGATGGATATCAGTGCAGGTACCGCGATCGGTGTGAAAGCGGGCACCGAGTTGAAGAGCGAATCCGGTACCAGCTACGCGATCAAGGCCGGCACTGAATTAAAACTCGATGCGCTGACGCTGGCTGCCAAGGCCTCGGCCTCAGGTCAGGTTGATGGTGGCGGCATGCTCACCATCAAGGGTGGCATGGTGAAAATCAACTAAGGCTGATGATGAGTACCCCGCCCCTCTCTGCCATCAGTCAATCACTGCTCGAGCTGCGTGATGACAGCGGCCGCTTGCTACATAACATCAGCACCCGCCAAGGCGTGCTACACGGCGCACTGCAAAGCTTCAATGCCGCCGGGCAGACGGTGCAACGTGCCGCCTATCAAAACGGTATGCGTCATGGTTTGAGTGAGTACTACGATGGTTCACGTCTGCAAATGCAGCAGCAATTTGTCAAAGGCCTGGCGCAAGGGCCGGCCAAGCTGTTTGACGCCGCAGGCAATCTGGCGGCAGAGATGAACTATGTCGCGGGCCAACTGGAAGGTGAATCGCGCTATTACGCGCAAGGCCGGCTGGTCAGGACTGCCAACTACCGCGGTGGCAAGCTGCATGGGGTGGTGGAAGATTTCGGGTTGGATGGCGCGCTGCTGCAAAGAACCAGCTACCAAGCCAATGCGCTGCACGGCCCGACGCTCCGTTACTGGCCCAATGGTCAGGTGATGCAGCGTGTTGATTACGATCTCGGGCTCATGCAAGGCGCGGTACGTCAGTTCGACCAAGCAGGTAAAGCGCTCGGTGAACCCGGGCCCACCTTGGTCAAGCGCTTCGAGCAATTACTGCGGGGGCAACCATGAGTATGCTGGTGTGCTCTGGCGCGATGCTGAAGTGCCCGTTCGGTTCGGCGCCCTCCACGCTCAGCGTGCTACCGGCAAATCTTGTGCAGTCGGGCGCACCCTCGGCCAACATCATGGATCACGTGCCGATGCTGAACATACCGCCGTTCGGTATGTGCAATTCATTGGCCAACCCGATGGTGGCAGCGGCGACTGCAGCGGCGATGGGTGCGTTAACACCGATGCCATGCATACCGGTGACCAGCGCGCCGTGGGCGCCCGGCTCGCCCACCGTACAAATTGCCAATATGCCGGCGCTCAATGACAGCTCCACATTACCCTGCAACTGGGGCGGTGTGATTCAGGTGTCGATGGCGGGTCAAACCACGGTGACAGTGGCATGAAGATTTCGCTCCTGCTCACGCCACGACTGGTGGTCATTATCAGCGCCTGCGGTACTGCTGTCGTGCTACTACTTCTGATGCTTGGCTTCGAGCTGGGGCTGCGCCAGGCCCATGAAGACTACGCGGCACAGGCCAAGGCCAGAGGCGAGCCACTGTACGATGCCAATGCAATGAGCACTGGCCGTAAAACTGCATCGTCCGGTACTGCAGCGTCCGGTGCTGCATCATCCAACGCCACTACCTCAGGCACTACGCAGGGTGGCGCAACAGATTCCACGGGCAGTAGCAGCATGAGCCGAGGCACGCCATGAGACAGCGCGCGCTACTGCTGATGGTGCTGGTGTCTGCGCTGCTCACAGCGAGTGGCTGCAGCAGCATAAAAAATTTCGTGACGCCGGCAGGTGTAAAGCTGGATTGGGAATCGGTCACCCTGAGCGTTGCAGCAGGCGCCAACCGCGACTACCCATTGGCGATTGATGTGGTGCTGATCAGCGACGAATCACTCGCACAGAAAATTATCGGCATGCCTGCGCGTGAATGGTTCAGCGCGCGCGACAGCTTGCGCAAAGCCTTCCCGGAAGCACTGAGCGTCAACAGCGTTGAGCTGGCACCGGGAGAATCCATCAAGCTTGCCGACCAGCGCTGGTCGGGTCGCCGTGTGGCAGCGGCCTTGGTGTTTGCAGATTATCTGGTCGCTGGTCCGCATATGGCGCGGATCGAGACCTTACGTGGACGAGTGCAGCTGGATTTCGGTGCCAGCCAGTTCACTGCGTTCAGCCTGGGGAAATAAATGCGCCCACCATCAACTTTGTTCGGAGGCTGGCGATGAAGTGTCCTGATCGCATACAGTGGCACGAAGGCATGCTGCTCTCACCGCAGCACTTTCAGCTGGAGTCAGCGCGGGTTGATGCGCTGATCGGCTGGCACACCTTGAGCAGTACACCTTACGGCTGGGGCGTGAAGCGGCTGAAGTTTGATCTGTCGTTGTTACCCGCTGGGATGGTGCGTGTACTGGAGCTGGAGGCGATCCTGCCGGACGGTACTGCTGTTTTGCTTGATCCCAGCGATGCGCTAATGCCCGAACTGTCGCTGAAGATTGATCCGGCGCGCGATCAACTCGCGCTGCATCCACAAACTGTGTGGCTGTCACTACCGGTCTCGCGCAATATGAAAACACCCGAGATCAGCGCGCGCTTTTTATCGGTAAAGAGCGAGCCTCTGGAAGATGAAGTCTCCGAGGCTGCGCCGGCGGATATTCCGCGTCTGATTCCAAACTTGTCACTATCGATTGGTGATGCACCGCCACCGCTAGCGGTAGGTATGGCGATTGCCAATGTGATGGAAGACGATGGCATGATCAAGTTGGGCCCTGCACTACCCGCGCTACTCGATCTGCATGCGGTACCCGATCTGTTGGATGCGCTGCGTGATTTCAGTCATACGCTGCGCAGCAAAGCCGCCTTCATCGCACGCCAGCTCGCCGGACTACCCGCCACCGAGCAGCGCGGTGAGCGTGTCGCACTCACGCAGCGGCTGGCCTGCCTGGCACCTGCGATGCCCGCACTTGAGGCGCAGCTGCAGAGCGCGGTGATTCCACCCTACCCGCTGTATCTTGCGCTGTGCAATTTTCTGGGGCCAATGGCGCTGTTGCGCCCGGGTGCCTTGCCGATTACACCACCGCCCTATGTACATGCGCAGCCGCATCTCAGTTTGCTGCCGCTGCTCAAGGAACTACAAGACAACCTGGCCGAGATCAGTCAGGACTACCGCGAGGTTGCCTTTGAATGGGTCAACGGTACATTCGAGCTGACCTTGCGCCCCGAGTGGGTCGGCAAGCGCTTGGTAGTTGGTGTGAAAGGTGGTCTTTCGGGCGAGATTGAAGACTGGATGGACAGCGCACTGATCGGTCCCTCGCACGTATTTAACGAGCTGCGAGAAAAACGTGTGCTGGGTTATCGACGCGCACGCATCTCGGCTGCGCCCGAGATGCAGCTGCACGGATTACCCGGGGTGCTGCTATACGAGATTGTGCCGGGCCCCGAGCTGATGCGTGCCGATAGCCGCTTGCTGGTGGGTGGCTCGGGTCGTGCCGGTAGCAAGATGCGTCCCGGCAGCATGCAGCTGTTCATCAAAACCCAAGGCCGCTGACAAGGTCGGCATACGTCATCACCATGGGCAAGCTCTACCTTCCTAAACCGATCAGCGCAGCATCAAGCATGCTGGCTACGGTAGACACGCTCGCCCCAACGCTATCATTTACTGACAGCAGCGCACAGCAGGGTGCGGCACTGCTCAAGCAGCTACGCGATTTTGTTGCTGAGGTATTGCAGCTGATCGAATCATTGCCGCTGCCGTCTGCTGCTGACGATGACCCGAGCCTGCACGCACGCCAGCTCGCCGAGGAGGCGTGCGAGCGCGTATCGCGCATGATCGGCGCGCGAACACTCGACCTTTCCCATAGCACCAACACCACCACACGCGCCGCTACTGATGAGCTGCGCTATCTGATGGCCGCGCTGGCCGACGAGCTACTACTGTCACGCGACTGGCCTGGTCGCTCGCGGTTCACCGAAACGCTGATCGAGACGCGTCTGTTTGGCAGCAGCGTCGCTGGCGATGTGATTTTTGAGCGCATAGACGCACAACTTGCCGGTAAAGCCGACGTATCGCAGGCGATGGCACCGCTGTATTTATTTGCAATCTCTGTCGGCTTCGAAGGACGCCACCGCGGCTTGAAAGCCGATGATGCATTACAGCCGCTGAAGGATGCATTGTTTGAATTGATTTACCGGCGCGAAGCACAACTTGGCGCGAAGCGGGCCGATCAGATCGACGCAGGCGATCGCGTGCTGTCGCCGCAGGCCTACCACTACCCGTTATCAAATATTGTTCCGGTCAAATTCTTTCGCTTCAGCCGCGGCGTGCTCGCCTTTATCGGCACCATGCTGCTACTGGTTGCGCTATCTCAGGTAGCCTGGCGCTGGACCACCGCGCCTGTCCGTAAAGCACTTGAGCCATCGGCACCGGCACCTGCAAAACAAATCATACCGAGCGGGGCCGAACGTGGATAACGGCCTTACTATCGGCGTCATTATCGGCTTGCTCTCGGTAGCGCTTGGGGTGCTACTGATTGCGCTGCGTGCCGGAGTTGATCGCGAGGCTGACAAAGCTGGTGCGCGTCGCGCGCTGCTGGATATCGGCCGGCTCCGCGCATCATTCGATGAAGCAGTCAGCACCATAGAACGCAATATTGCTGATCGCAATAAGCGCTACGACATCCCGTGGGTGGTGTTGTTGCATGATGGTGATGAAAGCGCTCGTCCTGCGATTGAGCGCTGCGGGCTTTCTCGTGTGCTCGCCGGTGAAACGACGACAGCGGCACCGAGCGGCTTGTACTGGCATCTATTTGATCGCGGTGTCGTCATCGAGCTGAGCGCCGAGCAACTTGATGATGCGATAGCCAGCGACACACAAGAAAAACGCTGGGAGGCCTTCGTCGCACTGTGCGGCAAGTACCGACCGCAGCGGCCATTGGATTCTGTCGTTATCGCCGTACCTGCGGCGATGCTGGCGGATCGTAGCCCGCAAGGACGTGAACACCTGCGCGCGCGTGCTGATGCTGCGAGCAGAAGAATCTGGATCGCACAAAACCGCTACGCGATGCGCTTTGCGGTCTATGTCGTGGTTACCGGCTGCGATCAATTGCCGGGCTTCAGTGATTTTGCGCAAGCGCTACCGCTCTCCATGCAAGACGGTATGTTGGGTTGGTCTTCACCGCACCAGCCATCGACATTGTTTCAAACCGGATGGGTTGATCAGGCCTTCGATCAGGTCGAACAAAACCTGGTAGATAGCAGCGCTGAGTTGTTTGCATCGAAAGCAACGTTGCACTCAGCTACCGACGTTTTCTTGCTGCCTTCGCAGGTAGCATCACTGCGCGCGGGCGCGCGCGAGTATCTCGACGCGTTGATGCGCCCGAACGCTTTCCATGAGCCCTTCTTCTTGCGCGGTATCTACCTGAGCGGTAACGCCGAGCGGCCGATGTTCCTGCGTGGCGTGATGGAAGCCAAGGTATTCGCAGAGTTTGGCTTGTCGCGCGCCGCGCACTCACAAAAACTGGCACGCCCACTGATGAGCAAGGTCGGGCGCTGGCTGGCAGTCGGTATTCCTTTGTTTTATGCATTCGGTATCGTCGCCAGTACCATCCAGTTGCAACGGGTACTACCTGTGCTTGCTGAGGGGCTTGAGGGACTGAAACGCGATATCGAGTACCGGACCCAAGCAAGTAATACCGGAGAGCGTATCGACTTCGAGTGGTACCGTAAAACCGCGCTGCAGCTGATGATCGGCTTGGAGGATTTGCAGTCACGTCGACTCACCAAAATGGTATCGATCGCTGACGCCAGCGTGATTAATCCCTTTATGCCCGGCTCATGGCCGATTTTTGATGATATTCGTGAGCGGGCAAGACAGCGTATTTCGAGTGAGTTTGCTGACCTTGGTTTACGCACGCTGCAGCAAGCCGTTTACCGCCGTACTGCTGAGCTGACTCAGGCGCCGCTCAACCCAATCACCTTCCAACTTACCGGTAGCAGTACAGATTGTGACGGCCCTCAGTTGTTAAGCACTTCAACCATGTCCAGCGCCGCGCCCACGATTGCCCTTGAGCGCTTAACAGAGTTCGTGGCCTTGCAGCGTTATGCAAATGATGTAGCACGCTTGGAAACCAATGTCAGTAGCTTGCTACATCTGGGCTCACCGCATAAAAATAGCCAAGCGTCGCTGCGTATGCTGGTACTCGATACCCTTGGCGCTGAATTACCCGGTGATCTGGAAGCAAGTGTCAGATTATTTCAGGATGCCGCCAAAAAAGAAATAACCCTGGTCGACCATACTGCAGTCTCACGCGCAGTCAGCTGCGGCTATACACATGCGATGCTGTCATTGAACAAGCAACTGTTCGACGATAACGCGCTACTGCGTAGCGAGGAGCGCGTTCTGACTGCACGCAACGCAGTCCTGAAACTATTTAGCGGTAAAGAAGCGCCTGGTAGCAGCGAAGCGATACAAAGCTACCGCCGCCTGCGTGATGCGCTGAACGAGCAGCGCTCTTTGCTTGCTACCGGGCAGGGGAACTGGCTCTGGCATGAAGAATTAAAGCTGGGGCCATCGTATGAAAAATTAACCAAGCAGTTTGCTGATAATGACTTAATTAGTAACCCGGCAATCGCCGAGATCGAGCGCCGTACCAAAGAAGATTTTTCACGTGCGCGTCAGCGCTTCATGAATCTGTTTGGTTCCGGTACCGATATGGGAATCAGAGCCGATAGCAAACAAGGCGCTCTGCAAATGTCAGAAGAGCGCCAAGCGCTACTCACTGCTCTAGAGCATTTACTTGCAGAGCCTTTCATGCAACCTGCCGTTGGTGATGCGCTGGAAGCTACATCGCGCAACACCTTGGTGCAATGGGATAATGCGCAGCTAGCGCGCGCAGTTAAACTCGGTGAGGGATATCGCAAATATTTGACTGACGATCTACCGAAATTTCCCATCATGATGCAAGAGGCCGTGGGCGATCTGATCGACTACCAGTACGCACTGCGTATCGTGGACTTAGTGGGACATGCGTATACAAAAATCGATCGAGCCAGTGCTACGCCCAGCTCGCTACAGGCTTCCAACGCATCGCTCGAGCTCGCCAGCCAGCAAATTAAAAAACTGGTGGCATTACTGAACGAGCTTGGGCAAGAAAGCGAAGCGGTAGCACTACAAACCATACTGGCTAACGACGCCTCAGCACGCCTGCAGCTGCTCAATGACGCCTTACAAAACGCCCGCGCTTACCAGATTCTGGACGACACTGAAGAGGCTCGTGCCGAGCAGCGCGACCGACTGCTACTGTTTGCGCAGGGAGATGACCCTGCTGAATACTTGAGTAACCAGCTGACCATGCTGCAGGGGCTGTCGTCCCAAGCGCAACTGATCAGAGCGGCGCTGCCCGCCGATACACGCAATAACACTGATCTCGCGCGCTGGCAGGGCATCGCACGCGAGATCGATTTGCATAATGCCAAAGACCCCAAAGGCAGTATCATCAAACTCGAGCGATTCATCAATGAATTAGCGCGCGAGCTCGATGGGCCGGCGTGTCTGGCGGTACTACGAGCGCATGAACCCCCCAAGCGCAGCACCAACTATTTTACCGAGCGACATACGGAACTACACCGCGCCTTAAGCCGGCGCTGCCTGTCGCTTGACCGTCGCTCATTTGCCGAGCAATGGCGGACATTCGCGAATGACTTTAACAAACTCCTGAAAGGTCGGCGCCCCTTTATTGGTAACCGTAGCATGCTGCGTGCAAACGAATTAAGCGCACTTGCGCCCGCTGATCAGGCTGATGTGAGTGCGGTACTACAGCGACTACCGGGTGTTTCGCCAGACGTATTCTCGCGAAACAATGTACCGGAGGGTGCCGCCGTACCGATACGCGACTTCGCCGCACAAGCCGTTCAGGTAAGGCAGCTGATGGCATCACTGTTCCCCGCTGATCCTGCCGCACCGACAGGTCTGGATGTGGCGATCAAGTTCCGTACACAAACACAGGCGGAGCAAGACGGTAACAAGATCATCGACTGGACGGTCAGTATTGGGGATCAAACACTGAGCCTGCGCGACACGCCGCGCGCGCTGCGCTGGCGCCCGGGTCAGACGGTACGTATCAACCTGCGCTTTGCCAATGACGTACCGATCGTGCCGCGCGCCGATACAGATAATCCGTATCTTGAGGTGAGCCGCAAGAATGCCACTTTCCGCTTTGACGGGCCGTGGGCTTTGTTCGACATGATGCAGTTGATGCGCACTGCCGAATTATCGGATACGCGAAACTCGACGCTAAAACTAGATATTCCGGTGCAATCTGACGAGCGCGACCCGACCTCGCGCGCGCGACCTGTTCGAGTGTTTATCGGTGTGACCTTGTCAGAACCCGGCAAGACCACCGCACTACCTTGGCCTGCGCACTTCCCCGAGCGGGCGCCGACACTGGAGCGATGATGGGTAACATCGAGTTCGAGACAGCGCTGAACCAACTACTGCTACCGATTTCCTCGGCCGAGCCAGCAGGACGATGGATGCGCTACGAGCCAACATTTGCCGCGATTAGCCGCATGCGTGAGGAGGATGACCCGAACCTGCCGATGGGCGATTGGGAAAGACCGCTTCAAAAAGCAGATTGGGCTCAGGTCGCCGAGGCCAGTAGTCAACTACTCAAGCAAGACAGTAAGGATTTTCAGGTGGCAGCGTGGCTTGCAGATGCCTGGATACGCACCCACTCATGGCAAGGGCTGTGCGCAGGGCTGCAGCTGATCAACAGTATCGCTGAACGGTTCTGGCGTGCAGCGTGGCCAGCGCTGGATGAAGATAACGCCGATCGTCGTGTAGCACCGTTCGTATGGATGAACACTAATTTGCCGAGAACGATTCGTTTGAATACCGTACTGCTGCCCGTATCGCTACACCGTGAGCAGCCGGTAACGCTGCTCGATTGGGAGAGCGCGCCACTGATCGATGATGGAAAAGCAGATAGCGCTGGCAGCGATACACGTCCAAGTCGCCGCAACTTACGCGAACGTGTACGCACCAGCGACGGTGCATTTTTACAAAGCGTGCTGTATCAGGCTGAACAGGCAAAAACAGATATTCAGCGATTGGCGCATTTTCTGGATGCGCAACTACGTGATGAATCGCCCTCGCTCTCCAAACTAATGGCAGCAATTGATGGTGCGCGCCAAGCAGCACAAGCGCTGTTACCGCCGGGAGTAGTCGTAACTACACCGAGTACTGCGGTTGCTACAGGTGCAGCGGATACTGTAAACATGACAGGCACTTCAAGCCCAGCCCTTACTGCAGGCAATGCACCTAACATTGCGCCTAACGACTTACCGGCTCATGAACCGAGTCATATTGCGTCGCCGGTAGCTACCGATAAGACACAAAATATCAATCACCAAGATCCTGCCATTGAACGCGCGCAGGCCTATATAGCACTGGCCGAGATCGCTGCCCGGTTAAAAATACTCGAGCCGCACAGCCCTACGCCGTTCATGATCGAGCGTGCGCTGGCGCTCGGCAATATGCCGCTGCCAGAGATGATCGCAGCGATCAATGCCAGTGCCGGATCGATGGATAGGTTCTTTGAATTGCTGGGTATAAGCCCGCCTAAAACATAACGGCTCTAACCGGTGTAAGGCTTGAGAAGGTAAGACACAACTTGTTTCGACATCAAATTAGCTTGTGCCACCATCGCCGCAGCTGCATTTTTTCGAATCTCTGCTGACGCCAAGTTAGCCGCCTCAGCCGCAAGATCCGCATTCATCACATTGCCGTAGGCGGTGGAGCGAATTGTCGATTGGTTGTTATTGAGTGTCTTTCGGTAATCGAGCACATTATTTTGTGCACCGGCCAGCGCTTGGTATGAAGAGACCATCTCGATCGCTTTATCAATCACCGTCAGGGCATTACTACCGCCGGTTTGCGTCGAAATATTCAATGCGGCGATTTTTGTATCATCTGCAGAGCCGCCATAGGTGCCCGCCCGAAAACCCAGCGTCTGCATATTGGTAGCACCGTTGGTACCTGCGGCCAGAGTAAACGTAGCGCTTGAGCTCAGCTTTACGGTTGAAATGAAGGCCATCGCTCCTGCGGCGCTTGCAGCTGCGCTCGTCAACCCAAGACCACCCAAACCGAGTCGATCGCCAGAAACTGCGGCACCACTTTTACTGATCCCTATCGATATGTTGCGACCATCGACTGCGGTCATCGTCAAGCCAGAGCCGTTATTTGCAACGGTGACGCCCGTCTGGCCAGCATACGGTTGAAGTGCTGTAACAACCTCGTCAATGCTTGTAGCACTACTAAAATTAACACTGATTGAAGTACCATTCAGATAAACGGTATCGACATCGCCAGCAGTAAAACTTGACCCTATCAATGTATTGTTATTCGCCGAAGCTGTTACGCCCGTAGTTGCTGACTGTCGATTGATCGCTGCTGCTATCGATATAGCACTGGAGGCCTTGGTTGATGACGTGGTCGTCGCGACGGTAGCAGTATCGTCCGAATTGAATGCTGCACCGATCGTGTATCCATTAATCATGAGATCACCGAATGACAAGGTGGTCGGCGCAGAGGTAGAACCGGATCGCGTAGTCGAGGTGACTTGTGCGGTATTGGCTGCATAGCTACCTGCAACTAATCCGGCATTGGAAATATTTTTACCAATTTGGCTTGATAAAGTAATGCTACTACTTCCCAAACTTCGTAGTGTGAAGCTGCCTGAGTAGGTAGCATTGGAGGCAAGGCCTGTAACTGCCGTTGCCAACGTACTTGAAATCGTGATGTTTCTTCCATCTGCAGCGGTGAGCATCACCCCGCGCGATGAGTCTCCACCATCACTGGCAACTACGCCGGTCTGACCCGAGTTCAGATTGATCGCTGTAATTACGGCGGCTCGGTTGGTATCTAATGTGTCGCCGGCATTCAAGGTGAGTGAAATAGCAACACCGTTGATGGTCATCGTTCCGGTTGCTGCACCGACGGTTGACATACTTGCCCCAGCTACCTGCGTCGTACCGACTTTGGCTTCAACATTAGTGGTCGCACTCACGCGGTTAATCGCGGCCGCTTTTGCGATGGCACTGGCAGCCTTGGATGTGGAAGAGTAGTTGTCATCGGTAGTCAACGATGCGCCTACTGTAACGCCATTAATCTGCAAGTCGCCTGAGCTTAAGGCCGACGGCGAGCTGGCGCCCTGCGATGACAGCGTAATCGTGTCGCCCTTACCTAACGCGCTGGTACCCGCTGAAAAAAACTTTACCGACGAAGTCTCGGCGCTATCGATACCAGTCTGGATTTTAAGCGATGGAGTTGAACCATCGAGCAGCGAGATCCCGTTGTAGGTGGTCGCGCTCACCACAGCGTTAATGTCAGACAGGTAGGACTGCAGCGCAGTCTGGTTACTCGTTCGAGTTGCCGCGCTGGTCGTTCCTGTGGACGATGACAGCGCCAACTCGCGCATTTTGGTCAGCATCGAGGCAATGCTGGTCAGCCCCTTATCGGCAGACTGAACGGCGGAAATAGCGGCATTGATGTTATCGACCGCCTTGACGTGTGACGACACCTGCGCTTTCAGGCGATTGGCCACCATCAAACCTGCTGGGTCGTCTTTTGCGTTGTTGATCCTTAAGGTCGTACTGATGCGTTCGGTTGCCTGCGCTGCGTCGCGGGTCGCGTTGGTTAACGCAAGTGCCGAACTAAGTGCCACATCGTTCATCACGATCATTGCCGCCTCCACCGAAACATCTCATCCCGGTTGAGGTTAGCAAGAAAAAACAGCAACTCGAAAAACTTTAGCGTTTTTTACGGCGATTACATCGATTTACGCATGTTACGCTTGAAGTGGCTAAAGTTTTTCACCTCGGTGTTTCGAGAATTTTTATAAAAATGTCAGCATTCAAACTGAGCGAGTTGGCTATTCAAGCGTGTAGGCAAAAAAAAACCGACCAGCTGGTCGGTTTTTTTGAGCTCAGCAAATCGAGCATGCTCAAATTGTTTCGAGGTCGGGTTCGGTAGCAGGTTTGAGGATGTGCTCAGCTATAGGTTAAACGCATTCTTTGATTGAAAGCCGCAGCGTCAAAAGCCGCAGGCTCACCACTGGCCTCGCCCTCGATCAGTGCCGCACGGATGGCGTCTATCTCGGTGCTCCCCTCATGCTTACCGTAAATCAGGCAATCGCCTTCAGCCCTTTTTTTTGAATCACGGTCAATAGCCTTAGCGCCGGCCCCCCTGGTTTCTTCACGCCACGCTCCCAATCAGACACAAGATTCTTCGATACATTCAAGTAACGAGCAAAGACCGGCTGAGATATATGCTCACGCTGCCGAATTTGCTTGATCTCCTCCGGGGCCAGAACCTGAATCGGCGTTAAGCAGGCTTCATCGAATTCACGCATCGTCTGTTTGTCGATTGCGCCAATCTCACGCAGAGACTCCATGGTCTCGTGTATGGCGGCAAGCGCATCACTTCGGTATTTCTTGGGCATGATTGAAAATCTTCTCAACCCGGGCTACAACTGACGCGCCACATCCATTCGATGATGCAATATTCGAACGATAGAAATTCCATACGTAGTTATTTGAAAATAGACCGCGTGGCTTTCGACGTTGCGTCTGCGGTAGCCCCGTCGAATGTGATCACAAGCAGGTGCCGTTTTTGGGTATTGCGCCAACGCTTTGAATGTTTCGGTCAAGACATCAACATAGCGATCGGCCTGTTGCTCACCCCAATGCTCAAAGCTATAACTCCAAATAGCTTCCAAGTCGCTCTCGGCAGCCGGTGTAAGACGATATTCAGCCATTGGCTGAACGCATTCTTTGCTTGAAAGCCGCAGCGTCAAAAGCCGCAGGCTCACCACTGGCCTCGCCCTCGATCAGTGCCGCACGGATGGCGTCCAATTCAGCACTACGTTCCTGCTCTCGTCGGATCAAGTCGCGAATGTACTCGCTATCATTGGTGTAATTACCAGCATCAATTTGGGCCTTAACCCAGTGATCTTGTTGCTCTGTCAGGGTGATGGTCTTTCGTACGGTTCCCATGGCTGCGCTCTTTCGTCCTCGAGCCATCAATCTATCATATTATTGGTGCAAAACAGTGCATCAATACGATCTGGCACTCTTGGTTTACACCTCGAGTAGCAAAAAAAATCCCAACCGATGGGTTGGGATTTTTGTCGTTCAGGGCGCCTGGCCCCGAGGTGTTGACTGTTTTGTTTACTTGCGCTGTATGGTCTCGAGGAATTTCACGATATTAAGAATATCCGCATCGGAAATCGTACCGCCCCAGTTTGGCATACCCAACTCGGGACGGCCGTTAGTGATAGTCGTAACAGCAACCTCGCGCCATTTATCGTCGTAGCGCTTGGAGAGCTTGCGCAAATCGCGCTCTTGCTGCGGGCTGGCGCCATTCTGGCCGTGGCAGTGCGAGCAGCGGCTGTTGAACATGGCTTTGACGTCGTCAAGGTTGACATCATTCACCTTGATCATGTTGGCACGCCAATCCGCCTTGGCGCCGCCTGCAGCCATCACGCCCGCTGCATTCTTATGGGCTGATTGCGTCGCACTCGCTTGTGCGTTCCCGCCAGCGACTTGGTCTTTAATCACGTTCCATGATCCCTTGGCATCCAGCACGACTGGTGCGGCCTGAGGGAAAGCGTATTTTTGTTGGAGCTGTTTTATCTCGGGTTGCAAATCGGTGAGCGCCTGATCAATTTTGGCTTTCAGCTCAGGGTTTTTCTTGGAGACAGCAACCGCTACCTGGCCATTCAGGCCTTGGCCCGCAACCGGTGTAACTTTCCAGCGCTCTGCGAATTGTTTTACGTTTTGATATCCCGCGCTGGGTCCCCAGAGCACGGCAACATCGATCTCACCTTTGTCGAGCGCTGCGAATACCGCGTCTTGTTCGCGGAAGTTGTGGCAGTCGTAGCCCGTTTCATTGGAGAGCACAATATGCGGCGTGGATCCGTGCAGCACACCAATGCGCTTGCCTTTCAGATCTTCCATGCCGCTGAATGAGAATGATGCGGGTGCTACTACGGCATACCCAACATCAAGAAATGCGCGGGTTTTTTCCAAACCCCTAAGCTTGTAATCTGCATTCGCAGGCAAGGCAAAGTAGGCGTCGCACATGTCCATGGTATTGCGGACAGCGCGACGCTGGTTATACGTCAACCACCAAACATATTCGGCAGAAGCACCCAAGCGCTGCACAACCATATCAGCGAGCTCGATATACAAACCCTTCTCTGCGCCTTCGGATTTGCTGAAAGGCAGGTTGTCAGGGTCGGCGCAGATCTTGATGGTATCTGCAGACGCCAGCGGCGCTGCAAACACACCTGCCACCAAAGCGACAGCAGACCAAACGCGAGCACGGTTGTAAAGCGACTTGGGCATTTCCAATCTCCGAATTAGTTCAACGCAAAGACGAACAGCGTGCCGCCCTCAGGGCTGGCATCGACCATCTTCTGACCGAGGTCACCCAGGAACGCCGGGATCGACTGTGTGCGGCCCGACACAACGGCAACATACTGCTTGCCATCGATGACGTAGGTCATAGGCGCAGCAGTGATACCTGAGCCAGTGTTGAACTTCCAGAGTTCCTTGCCGGACTTGCCGTCATAGGCACGGAACACGCCCTGGATGTCACCCGCAAACACCAGACCGGAAGCGGTGGTCATGGTGCCGCCGTTGAACGGCAGCGGCTGCTTGTTCATCCAAACGGTTTTGCCTGTCATCGGGTCAAACGCCTTCAGACCACCGCCGTGGCCGCCTGGGCCCAGCTTGCCGAGATCAAAGTTGACCGACAGGTAGAACTGACCGCGCTTGTAGTCTTCCTGCACGCCTTCCATGTCCATGCACAGGTTCATGGTTGGGATGTAGACCAGACCGGTCTGCTTGTTGTAGCTCATCGGCATCCAGTTCTTGCCGCCGAGGAGGTTCGGGCAAACGTTCACGGCTTTACGCTTGAAGCCAGGACGGAACTTGTTGTCTGGTGCTTCGATTGGTGCACCGGTCTTCAGATCAACGCCAGTCGCCCAGTTCACGCCATCAACGAACTGCTTGGCAGACAGCAGCTTGCCGTTTGCGCGGTCGATAACGTAGAAAAAGCCATTCCGGTTTGCAGTCATGATGACTGGAACCGTTTTGCCGTCGAATGGCAGATCAGCGAACACCAACTCGTTAACGCCGTCGTAGTCCCATGCGTCATGTGGTGTGTACTGATAGTGCCACTGGATCTGACCCGTGTTAGCGTTCAGCGCCACGACAGAAGCGGTGTACAGGTTGCTGTACTTGCCTACGTCGGAGCTGTCGTTACCACGTACTGCTGCCGCCCATGGTGCCGGGTTGGAGGTACCGTAGTAGACCAGGTTCAGCTTGGGGTCATACGAACCGATGAACCATGCTGCACCACCGCCATGCTTACCGGAGTCACCCTTCCAGGTGTCGCCGCCTTTTTCGCCGGCGTCAGGCACGGTGTGAGTACGCCAGACTTCCTTGCCGCTGTTCTGGTCGAATGCAACGACCGCACCACGAGCGCCGTACTCACCACCACCAAAACCGGTGATCACGAGATTGCCAGCGATAGTGGGTGGCGACGTGATCACCGAACCCTGGGTGTAATCAACAACGGTCGAGGTCCAGAGCTCTTTGCCGGTCTTCGCATCAACTGCGGTCAGCTTGGCATCCAAACGACCAAAGAAGATCTTGCCATTGGCATGCGCAACGCCACGGCTGTTGACGTCGCAGCAGGCGAACTGATCAACGTTCTTCGGCAGCTCTGGCGAATGACGCCATTTCACTTCACCGGTTTTGGCGTTAACAGCGTAAACATTCTTCGGACCGAATGAAGAAGTTACATACATCGTGTCGCCGACCAAAATCGGGGTGGATTCCTGCGAGCGGTTAGTGCCCAACTGCAGCGCCCACTTGACTTGCAGGTTTTTGACGTTACCAGCATTGACTTGAGTCGCTGTACTAAAGCGAGTGTTACCGGTGTCGCCACCGTACACACCCCAGTCTTTAGCCATGGCGACCGGTGCTGCTACCAGCATCGCCGCAGTGGCTAGTGTTTTCATGGATAGCTTCATTGTGTCTCCGTTTATCGAGTGCTAGGGTTGCGTAGACCCCGGTGTTATTAATTTAACAATCGCTTAAATAAAGCTGCTGCCCGTAATACACCACAAGTATCTAAGCATGTCGATGGTACAAGGTATCTAAAAAAAATCAACGAATATCCCACTACATTAGTCATGGTTTTTAGTGTTGGCTCTACGACCATGGCACCGACTCAAATGGACAAAATGAAACACGCCAGACACACGGTTTTGAATGGTTTTTCAGAGGGAAAATCAACTCCGCAGTGCAGCAAAGTTAATCAGGCACAGAGCGTCAATCACTGTTCGCCTTACAAAATCTGACAGTGACGGGCGTGGAAACAAAACAGGTGTAACAAAAAACGAGTCGGTGCGTACCTGCGATTCTTACATTAGCTTACGTAAGCTTGTGAAAGCTTTCCCGAATTGATCAGCATGCGCTCACAGGCTTTTGTAGCTGAGCAGTGTCATGCGCATTACCCCACCCTGAAAAAACCGCGCCGTGGTCGGCTCAGTCCGCTCAAGCTGCACCAAACCTACATTCGGGCAGTACCACTCAAGGTTCACCATCGGCGCTTCTTTGTAGGTCATTTCGCGTTCGTGCCAGATATGCAAAGGCGTAACGCCTTTGATCACCACACAGCCGCTAAAGTCACCTGCGGGTGTGCTCACCTTTTGATCGGTAGCCTCAACCGCATAGCTCATCGTCAAGTCACGAAAGCGATCGACATATTTGAATTCTTGTGGCCACTCATTCCGGCGCTTCAAAAAATAGGGTGAGGTTGTCGTGGTCCACTTATCTTCTTTACTCAGCTTGGCCGGAATCACTGTACGTGGGGCGCGATCGAGCACCGCAACTTTATCGTTCGGGGTGCGGCTGGCAATGCGATGTACACCTTTATCGTCAATCTTTAGCCAGTAGTCATTACCGTAGTCGCTGCGGCGACGCCAGGTCTCGACACCATTCAAATCTACCTTGCCAAGATTACTCATGGTGATTGTGGATCGATCAACATACGGCTCGGGTGCGTCGTAGCTGATCTCAATACGATAGGTCCAGCGCATGCCCTCCGCGAGTGGGAACAGCGGATTATCATTGTCCGGCTTATCGCACCCCGCCAGCCACAGCAACGGGCTCAGGAAAGCGATAGCCACTACCGCAGGCCGACACTTTTTCAGCAGAGCCATATTATTTTTCCGGCACCTGTGGCGACGGCAGATCCATGATCTTGATCTCCTGCTCATCTTTGCCGGGGTTTAACCAACTTGGCCCTGTACCCTGACCCGATTTCGCCTCTGCTGTGCCCATCTGACTGATACCGCGCTGACCTTTTTTCATACCCTCGTTAATACGCTCATGGAGTGCACGCATGTAGGGCAGCTTGTAACCACGCGGCTCGAGTTGACGTCTACCCTCTTCAATCGGTGTCACCCACAGATACAGCGCGCCTGCGTACTTCGGCGTTGGCTCCTCTACCACTGCAGCGATCAACAAGAAGCGCGCAGGTAAAGGGTCATTACTCGGGTAACCAACCACACTCATCACCGCGCTATAACCGTAAAAATAGAACGCACAAACACCTAAGGTCAGCGCACCTTTGAGCCAGCGCGGCCAACTGGAAAATACCAGCGCCAGCGCAAATAAAAAAACAAATACCGCGAACGCGATAATCAGTGTCAGGGTCATGTGAGCGACTTCGCTAAGGATTTCGGGATAGTGTTGACGTTGGTAACCGCGCCGCTGGGGTCAATCGTGAAGCGCACAAAGGTCGCCTCTTTACCGCGCCCCTCGAGCGTGGCCTGGCCATAAAACACCAACTCGGCTTTGGGGTTCACCTTAATAACGGTCAGCGTCGCCTCAACCGGCTTACCGGCCTTCGGGTCGTTCAGCTCCAGCTCTTTGGTCTCGTAGTAATGCACATTCGCGACATACTCGCCGGGAATGATGCTGCGGATGGTGGTGACCTCCTGCCGAATCGGATTCACCACTTTTTTACCGTTGACCATAATGGTGTTATTGGAGTTACCGCGATCATCGCGATCGAGATGCATCAAACCTGCCTCGCGATTTCGAAACCACACCACCTCACCCGAAGGACCTTGGGTCCACAGATCAAGATCATTCGGGTCATTATCTGGCCAGGATAATGTAATGATGAACTCGGCCTTGGCCGGTATATCACCACTTTTTTGCGCTTTCGGATTAATTGACAAGAACGCGATGATGAAGCAGAACACGAACGCGATCAGCATGTTGAACAACATGTCGTACATCGGATCGACTTCTTGCTCACGTGATCGCTTGCGATTAGCCATAAAAAATCGTATTACGCTTTGAATTGAAGGCCATGGCTTTGCGCGCGCGCGATCAGCTCATCTGCAAAACGGTCCAGCCGAGTCAGCTGCATACCCAACAGAATATTCGCTACCAGTCCGACCATCGTGGTCAACAGCGCAACGCCCAGGCCGGTGGTCAGTTCGCGCAGCATGTCCTGCGCCTGCGACTGATCAAAGCTCTGCATGTGCCCGATCTGCATGGCCAGCATCGAGAAGCCGATCACCTTGCCGAGCAAACCTAATTTCAATTGAAGGCCATTTACCCACCACGCAGTGGAATGGGGTCCGTGGGTTTGCTCTGACAATAAATCCAGTGGCGCCGCCGCATCCGCTGGCTTGGCGCGCAAGGCCTTCCAATAAGCCGATGCCCAGCATCCTTCTATCGGCGATGCAGAAACATCACTGATCTGCTGCTCCAGACTTTGTCGTTGCCGGTCAAGCTCGCGGCTGCGGGTACCGCACCACGCGGTAGCGATACAGAAAATCACAATGATGATGAAGGTGATGCCGGTGGGATCAGACTGCAGCAGCAGCTGCCATACACCTTTCAAACCCAGTAGCCACGCTGCAAACAGAAACATGCCAATCAGCGTAAACCACTCGAACAAAATCGGCTCGATTTTGCTGCGCGGGCCCGACCAAGGCAACCGCAAGAAACGGATATTCAATGTCTCTCCTGCTTGCACCCTCTACGCGCAAGAGGGCTTGTTTATTTTTATTTTGCTATTAATCTCCGGCGGTCTTCGCCAGAGAGGGATGAAGTCTCGCTATTCTATCTTTGCGCACGCCTGCCGGGTTTTCCCCTATTTAAAACAGGCTTTCTACATCAATCTTTTACATCAGGTCTTGGGGCCTGCATTCGGATCAAACCGGCAAACCATAACAAAAATAGTCTCCTGCGGTGAATCCTCAGGCGGACGGGCCCACTCGCCGGGTGTTTCATCGACCTTCATCGCATCGCCAATACCCATGCGGTGCGGGTGTGATGAGTAGCGCAGCGTACGCACCGCACGCGCCGGGCAATCTACCTCCCATAACAACTTGACCGAGAGACTACCTTGCGATGTCGGCTCGCGATAGTCAATCAGCATCCACATTCGGGTAGTATCACCACCGGGGCGAAAGAAATCGTTCAGGTAAATTGCCTCACCATCGTTAAAGTCGATCAGCTTCCACTCGGCGCGCGCCGGCATCAACCAACAGCACATTAGCAACGCAAGCAGTAGTTTCCGCATAAACGGGCTCTTCAAGCAGGCGAAATAATCGATAACCCGAGACAAATCATACCAAGACCACTAACACCCCACGACCGCAGCGCTAAATCGTTCGCCCGCCGTCGATAGGCATTTCCAAACCGGTCAGGAATTCAGCCGCTTCAGTGGCTAAAAATACTGCAGCCGCCGCCATATCCCGTGGCTCACACATACGCCCGAGCGGAATGGTCGATAAAAACTTGGCGCGGTTTTCTGGCGTGTCGGGCATACCCATGAAATCTTCGAGCAAGGCAGTCGCACCCATGACCGGACATAATGCGTTCACGCGAATTTTGTCGGGTGCGAGCTCGACAGCCATGGCCTTCGACATTAAATTCACCGCACCTTTTGAAGCGTTGTACCAGACCAAACCCGGGCGCGGCCGTATGCCAGCGGTCGATCCCACATTGATAATCAGGCCACCTTTACCGCGCGCGCGCATCAGCGGCACAACTGCATGCGTCATGTGATAAATCGATTTGACGTTGACATTGAACACGCGGTCAAAGGTTTGCTCATCCACTTGCAGCAGGGGCTGATTGCGATGCGTGGTGCCGGCGTTATTAATCACGATATCCGGCACACCAAACGTATCAACACAGGCATTGACCATGGCCTCAACCGATGCGCCATTCGCGACGTCGGTGGTAATCGCCTTGGCATTGGCACCGAGCGCTTTCGCAACGCGCTCACCTGCTTCTGCGTTTATGTCTGCAACAATGACCTTGGCGCCTTCGCGTACATACGCCTCGGCCATGCCGGTACCAAATCCACTACCCGCGCCGGTGATGATCGCGACTTTTCCTGCAAGCTGTCCCATAGGGCCTCCCAAACCATTCACTATTTTTATTAGCCGAAATACAGAGCGACTGTTTTAATCAACTAGCCGTGATGCAGAACCACTGTTTTCGTGGTGCTGAATTCCTCGAGCGCGATAAAGCCTTTCTCTCGCCCGTGCCCGCTTCGTTTCATACCGCCAAACGGAAGCTCGACACCACCGCCCGCGCCGTAGCAGTTAATAAATACCTGGCCGCTCTGGATACGCTTCGCAAGCCGAGCCTGTCTGCCGCCATTTTCGGTCCAGATACCGGCAACTAATCCGTATTCAGTAGCGTTGGCAAGTTGTACTGCATCTTCTTCATCTTTAAATGCCATGGCCGAGAGTACCGGGCCGAATACTTCCTTGCACGCCAACCGGTGATCTCGGGGTACCGCACCAAACAATGCCGGTGCGACGAAGTAACCTTCCTTGGCGCAGCCATCGGCAATACTTCCCTCGGCTAATAATGGCACACCGCTTTTCACCGCGTCGTCGATAAATCCGCGTACACGCTGATATTGTTTTTGATTGACGATCGGGCCGCAATCCAGATCCATCTCGGGCGTGCCGACTTTGACGTGGCGAAATGCGTCGGCAACACGCGCAACGAACTGATCGTAAATTGTTTGCTGGATGAGCAAGCGACTACCCGCGGAGCAGGTCTGCCCGGCATTTTGTGTAATTGCCTTGATGATGATGGGTAGCGCCTTATCGAGATCGGCATCGTCAAACACAATCTGCGGCGATTTACCACCAAGCTCGAGTGTGCAGGCAACCGCATTCGCTGCGGTGGATTGCTGTACCAACGCGCCCACCTCTGGCGAACCTGTAAAGCTGGCGAAGTTGATGTCCGGGTGCGCAGTAAGCGCAGCGCCCGCCTCGTGTCCGTAACCGGTGACGAGATTCAAGGCACCCGGTGGCAAGCCGGCTTCCATCAGCAGCTGCGCCAACTTCAAGCCTGACATGCAGGCATCTTCAGAAGGCTTCAGTACCACCGCATTACCTGCTGCCAGTGCGGGCGCAACGGTGCGCCCAAACATCTGCGCGGGATAGTTCCAGGGAATGATGATGGCCACCACACCATGCGGCTCATAAACCAGCTGCACGTTATAGCCATTGAGATAAGGTATCTGGGTACCGTGCAGTTTGTCGGCAGCACCACCAAAGAATTCGAAGTATCGCGCAACTGCCACTACATCAGCGCGCGCCACTGATAATGGTTTACCGGTATCGCGCAACTCGATTTGCGCAATCTCTTCGGCATGTTGCACGATTAAATTACCGGTCTTGGTCAGAATTCGGCCGCGCTCTGTCGCCGTTAAATTACCCCACGCGCCATTCATTGCGGTGCGTGAAGATTTTACTGCGCGATCAATATCTTCTGCGGTGCCGCGATCAATCGTGGCGTAGGGCTTGGCATCGCATGGGTTAATCACATCAATGGTTTGTCCGCCAGTGGCAGATGTCCATTCGCCATGAATCAGCAAACTCGGCATAGCATTCTCCAGGGGTATTTAGTCGGCAAGTAGATCCGGTGAGTGATAAATTAGATCCGGTGAGTGATAAATTAGATCCGGTGAGTGATAAATTAGATTCGGTGAGTGAAAAGTAAATTCGGTAAGTGATACTTCGGTAACTATTCAAAGATGCGCTTGCTCGCTTGCTGTCTGCTCAGGACGTTTCAACCGGACTGCTTTGCAGTTCGCCACGTTCAAGCGTTAACGTATCGTCGGGAAGATCGCGCAGCAAGCTGCGGTTTGATTCAGTCACGATAATGCAGAGGGATTTATCACTCAGGTGCAGTCGCTGCAAAGACTCTGCGTACTGGTTCGCCAGCACGGGTGCCAAACCTTGAAACGGCTCATCCAGCAACACGTAACGGGTACCCACCATCAGCGCGCGACCCAGCGCGGCCATTTTGCCTTGGCCGCCAGACAGCGCAGCGCCCGAGCGGCTGAGCATAGGCGCGAGCTGTGGCACCACATCAATCACCCGCTCAAGACGCTGCGCTATCTCGCGCTGAGGTAAACCAAGCACCTCACAGGGTAGCCGCAGGTTTTCTTCTACGCTGAAGGTCGGGTAGATCACACGATCCTCCGGCGCGTAGCCCAGGCCAAGCGATGGCCGGCGATGCCCGGGTGCGCCACCGAGATCTATCCCATCGAGCGTGATCCTCCCTGCCGATATCGGTAACAGCCCCATGATGGCGCGCAGCAGCGTGGTCTTGCCAGCGCCATTGCGACCGACTACCGCGATCAGCTGCCCCGGCGGTAGCACCAGCTCGATCTCGCGCAGAACCGTGATGCCTGCGATGCGTGCGCTGATTTTGTGCAGTTTCAGCATCTCAGTCACCGATCACGTTAGCGCGAATCTCGGGGTCGGCCAGTACCTGCGCCGGCGGGCCATCTGCCGCAATACGGCCTGCAATCCAGGCGGCGACCCGCGTTGAGTATTCAGACACAATATCAACATCGTGCTCGACAAAAATCGCGCTCACTTGTTGCTCATCCAGCGCACGCATAATGGTCGCCATCAGACCATGTTTTTCTTCGCTCGATACACCCGAGGTAGGCTCATCAAGAATCAGCAAACGCGGACGCATTACCAGCGCCATCGCAATATCGAGTAGCTTGCGCTGCCCTTCGGGTAATGCGCTGGCCATGTCATGCGCGCGCTGGCTTAATCCCACCATGTCGAGTACATGATCAACATCGGCAGGGTCAACAGCGTCTTGCAGCGCTGTCCAGATACGCAAACGGTTCTTTTTTCCGGCAGCAGCAATGCACACGCAATCACGCACCGAGTGCTCATTGAATAACTGCGGCAGCTGAAACGATCGCACCATACCGCGCAAGGCAATCGCTCGCGGCGCCAAGCCGGTGACCTCATGCCCTTCAAAAAAAACCTGACCCGCTTGCGGTTGAATTAGACCAGTGCAAATATTAATGAAGGTGGTTTTACCGGCACCGTTTTGTCCGATGACAGCGAGTCGCTCACCCGCGTGCAAAGAAAAATTAATATGGTCTGCCACCACAACAGCGCCGAACGCGAGCTGCAAGTCTTTGGTCTGTAATAGCACATCGCTCATGACTGGCCTCGTGATTTTTCCGATGCCGCATCAAGCAAAGCCGAGACGCCGCGCGGCGCCAGAAACACAATGGCAATCAGTACACAGCCCAGTACCAGTTGCCATGCACCGGTCAGGTACGCTGCTGCAAACAGCTTCACAAATTCGAAAATACCGGCGCCAATAAATGCACCGACCGGATGACCAACACCACCAAGAATAGCCACAAAAATAATTTCGCCTGAGCGTACCCAGTATCCCATTTCGGGTGTCACCAAGCCCTGCGCGATGGCGAAAATGGCGCCGGACAAACCGCATAGCGTGGCAGAAAAAATATAGCCTACCCATAGCGCCTTGTAGGCTGAAATGCCGACGTACTCGAGCCGGGTTTCATTGGTTTTGATCGCAGCAAGCGCCTGCCCTGCGACTGAGCGCTGGTAGCGTCGTACCAGCCAACCCGTTATCAGCGCCAGTAGCACGCTTAATAGCAGAAGCACCGTCTCGAATGTATCGCGGTCGAGTGCCATACCAAAGAATGGTGCACGCTCAATTCGCAGCCCATCGGTACCACCGGTGATATGAAAAAATTTACCGAGTACGGCATACAGCACCATCGACAGCGCAAGATTCAGCATACCGAAAAAGATTGCGCGATAGCGCACCACGAATGACCCTACCACCACACCCAGCAGTAAACCAGTGCCGGCACCGACCAGCAGCAGCAAGGCGCTGTCGAGTTGCGGCCACTGGCGCGCCGCAAACGCCACGGCATAGCCACCCGAGCACATGAACATGGCGTGACCAAACGATATTTGGCCCGATACGATCAAAATCGAAATACCCAGCGCAGCAATACCAAATGCCGTACCCAGAATAAATGGCGTCTTTAGCCAAGGCAGTGCAGCCGGTAGCGCTAGTGCCAGCAGCGCGAGCACAATCACCAATTGCGTAGGACGTGACATCAGACCCGCCTCGCCTGCGCGACCGAAAACAAACCCTGCGGACGAAACAGCAGCACCAGTACCATGATCAGGAAAGGTACCAACACCTCGATCTCAGGTAACAGATACACCGTGAATGAACGTGCCAACCCGATTAACAGCGCGGCCACCAGCGCACCTTCAATCTGACCCAACCCTGCAGTAGCCACCACCGCAAACGACAGCACGATCATTTCGCCACCAATACCCGGCACCCAAGACACTGTTGGTGACGCCAAGGCACCGGCCAATGCGCCGAGCACTGCGCTGACCACAAAGGTGAGCAATGAAATACGCCGCACATTAATACCCAGCGCAGTCGACATCTCGCGATGGTGCGACACCGCGACAATCTGTCGGCCCATACTGGAAAATTTAAGGAAACTACGCAGTGCAATAAACACCGTAAGCGCAATACCCGGTAGCAGTAGCAACTGGTAGCGGGTATAGGTAATACCCAGTACATCAATGGTGCCCAGATAATTCACGATCTCGGACACGAAGTAAGGCTGCGTGCCCCACACCAGGCGCTGACAGTCTTCAAAAATCATGAACGCTGAAAATGTGATCAGCAACTGCAGGATGGGGTCTTTTTGATAGATACGCTGCATTAAGGTGGTTTCCATCAGCCCACCAAACACGCAACCGATAATGATCGCGGCCAGCGGCAGGATAAGCAGCGACCAGGCGGGCGAGGCGCCGTGCGCACTTGCCCACAGGCCGAGGCTGGCCGCCATATACCCGCCCAGCGCATAAAAACTGCCATGCGCCATGTTGACGATGTTCATAACGCCGAACACCAATGTCATGCCCAGCGCAACCAGGAACAACACTGCTGCTTGCGACAGCCCGTCCATTAACGCAAGAACAATCATCTCTTGTGGCATGGCTCAGGCTTGCACTCGTCGCAGTGATTACAGTGATTTAAACGAAGGATAGTTCGACAGTGTCCGCAGCAGCGCTCGCTGCCTGCTGCGGACAATGCGATCAGTACTGCCGCAGCCGCGGATGATTAATCAGATCCGGCTTGAGAGTCTTGACCCACTCCGGTGACTTTTGACCTACCGGCGTAGTGATCAGGTCAGCGGGGTAGATGACGATTTTTTCCAGAACAGGAAAAGCATAGTCCGGACTTTTCTTGGTGATACCCAGCAGTTGCTCTTCCAGGCCCTGCCCGTCCTCACGCATTTTTACCGTACCGGTCAGACCACGAAACTCCATGGTGCGCATTGCCTCGGCGACCTGCTCGGTACTGGGCCACTGACCCTTATTGGCTTTGATGGCTTTCTCGTAGCCGGTTTTCAGCCCCTCCAGGCCTTGTACCATGTGGTACACCGAATAAATCGGGTAGGCGCCTGTCTTGTCGCGGAATTTTTTCACGAAGTTTTTCAGGCGTGGTTCATCTTTGTACTGTGGGTGTAGAAAAAAATGATCGCCACGCGCACCAACGATTACACCCTCCGGTAGCGCATTACCCAAACGCTCAAGCGAGCTCTCGGCCAGCGGCAATACAAACAACGAGGATTTCATCAAACCGCGCTGCGATGCCTGACGTACAAAAGTATCCAGGTCACCGCCCCATGCGGTCGATAAAATCACCTCAGGGCGTAGCGCCTGTAAACGACTAATCTCGGTGGAGTAATCAGTCGCACCGAATTTCGGAAACAACTCAGCCACGATTTTGACATCGGGCTTCATCGCCAGCAGTGTATTGCGGAACAACTCCCACGAGTCACGACCCCACGCATAATCCTGATTAATCACTGCGATCGATTTCAGATCAGGCTTGGTGCGCAACAGGTACAGCACACTTGCAACCATCTCAGTGGTGGCATTCGCTTGTGTGCGCACAACATAGCGGTAGCGCTTATCTTCCAGCACTTTCTCAGTGCCGCAATCCCACATGATGTTGAGCACCTTCAGGTCTTCAGCAACAGGCGCGACGATGTTGCAGTTACCGCTGGAGATAGAGGCCAGCATGACCTTGGTGTCGCCCTCTTGCACCACGCGGCGGTACTCCGACAATAATTTGTCCGAGCCGATTCCCTCGTCGATAAAGGTCGGCACGATTTTCACGCCACCGATACCGCCGCTGGCGTTGATCTGCTCGATGTACAACTCGGCCGCCGCCTTTGCCGGCACGCCGAACACCGAGGCCGGGCCGGACAGGAAAGTGGTGATGCCAACTTTGAGTTCGGCGGGTTTGGTTTGCGCGCCAGCCGCAGCAACACAGCCGGCCAAGGCCAATCCGGCCACTACACGCAGGAATGCAGGGATGCTCATGAGGGTGTCTCCAACCTGTGATTTGTTGTCGTTATGCTTATCGTCGCGCCGCGCTGAGCACGCTGGCGCGCGAAAGTCGTCACTATAAAGCCTTGCCGGCCACTTTGCGACCCTTTGCATCCACCTGCCTTGGCCGCTTGCGGCGTTGGCAGTGGTGTAGGTTCTCAGCTCTTGAGGGGCGGGCGTATCGCTCAAGCGGCAAAGCAGACCTGATGGTCCAGCTCGAGTCGTATGCCTATCGCCTCACCAATCGCATGGTCATGGTGGCTCGGCACCAGAGACAGCAGCTGCTGCCCCGAGGGTAGCGCTAAGGTGTACAAGAACTGAGCGCCCCTGAACGCCTTGGCGAGCACGCGCGCCTGCAACGGGCTGGCGTCGTCGTGCTGAATATCGTCGGGCCGCACAAGCAAATCGACCATGCCCCCTTGATTCAGGCCATCGGGCAATGACTCGGGCTTGAATACGCCCAGCTCGGTGTCTACCCGCCCCTCGCCGATCAGCCGGCCGCGCAACATCATGCCCTCGCCAATAAAGCGTGCCACAAAGCGATTGCGGGGTCGGTGATAGAGCTGCATCGGTGTACCCCACTGCTGCAGACAGCCCTCGGCCAGCACCGCAACCCGGTCGGCGACCGCAAACGCCTCCAGCTGATCATGGGTGACGATTACTGCGGTGGTGCCGGTCTGCTTCAATAAATCACGTACCTCCAGCGCCAAGCGCTCGCGCAGCGTGACATCCAGATTTGAAAAAGGCTCGTCCATTAATAGCAGCGCTGGCTGCGGCGCCAGCGCGCGCGCC